>Ga0247842_10000031_pt1 | contig 302826 bp, 276 predicted proteins | sample LaCruzMarch2015__3_FD_192411 | JGI IMG/M metagenome (GOLD analysis project Ga0247842, IMG submission 192411) | Freshwater microbial communities from meromictic Lake La Cruz, Castile-La Mancha, Spain - LaCruzMarch2015_19m | ecosystem: Environmental > Aquatic > Freshwater > Lake | place: Spain...
TGGATTACCTAACTCCAAATGAAGTGTATGAACAAGGATGTTTTCCTATAGGGAAAATCGATATTCAGGTGGCATAGAAATATTCTTTATTATTTATGATACCTGTCTTGACAGAGGGCTTAGCTCCGTGAATAGCCGGTAGGGGCGAAGGGAAAGGCCTTTCCCTTCATATACTTTTTTATATATTCCCATCATCAATATTCAGTATCAATGGTGCTTATCTGTATTCTTTGAATTTCACCTATAATATCAATAATAATAACAATAATATAAACAATATAACTATAGAAGACCAATAGGAGATGGACTATGTACGATGTGGATGCCTTGCCAAAAAATGCTATTACTGAGACCAGAAACCTGAAAGCAGGGGAGATCTTCCTAGTCTGAGATCTGTTCAAAGGCGAGTTCTGCTTGTCAGGCCATGTGTTTTTCTTTCTTTCTTCTTTGGATAAATAAAGAGATTCCTTCAAGGGTGTGATTTAGAATCATCTCAGGAGGAAAGTCCAAGTCTTCCAGAAACGTCAAGGCAGGGGAAACTTCCCCGATGCTCCATGCACTATGGGCATCGCTGTTTACCATAACCGGCACCTGATACTTTTTGCACAGTTCTACCAAATGGGCACAATTTATCTCGCTGCCTTTGCGAATAAGAAAAGAGTTCGCGTTGATCTCAATGGTCTTCCCTTGCTTCTTCACTTCCTTGATGACTTCTTCATGATGAAAGGGGAACATGGGATTACCTGCGTGCCCGAGACAATCCACGTATGTATTACGTACGACAGCCAACCATGTGGCTGTATTTTCTTCCACCGTTCCAGGAGCGATTGCCTCTATGTGGAATGATGCAATCGTAAAATCCAGATTCTTGAGGATCTGCTCGGGAAGATCGATTCTACCGGAAAAATCCTTGATATTCACCTCCGCGCCTTTGTACAACCGAATGCCATCAACCGTCTGTGGCAGCGCATCCATGCATAGGAAATGGTGAGCAATTGCACCATCCATCATCTCAGGGCCATGATCTGTTATGGCAATAGCTTGGAATCCTTGGCGTCGTGAAGCATCTATAAGTTCTTGCATGGTGCTGTATGCGTGTTGGCTCACCATGGTATGCGTGTGGAAATCACCAATAATGCTGTATGTTTTTTCATTCATGTTTTAAGCATATCATGAATTAATTAAAATGCAATAAAATGTAACAAAATTTCATAATTATGAAATATCAATGAAATAAACACGATTTATATTGTGAAGTCCCAATAACGATGATAATCTGTGCATAATAACTACGGAAGGATGAAAGAATTTACTATCCGTAAGACATGATAAGGAGAAGACGTATGAAAAAGACGCTGGTACTGTTGGCCTTGTTGCTTCTGATGCTTTGCCCTATGTATGCCGCTGGCACAAAAGAAGCAACCCAGACAGATGCCGAAAAACAAGTGGTCACCCTGAGAATCTCACATAATATGGATTTCACCACGATTCCTGAGGCTGTAGTCGATGCTGCAGCACGAGTGAATGCGAGATATGAGAAAGAAGGCAAGCCTATCACCATCGCCTTTGAGAAGGATTACCAGACCATCGACTGGACTGAGTACCAGAACAATATTGTGTTCGCCCATAAGATCGATGATGCACCGGATATCTATGCAATCAGTGATCCCGCAAGTTTGATAAAAGCAGGGCTCCTTCTTGATTTGACCGATATGGTGAAGGCAAACAGTTCCAAGTTTGTTGAGAATGTATTCGCTGCCGCAACTGAAAATGGTAGGGTCTATGCTTTCCCGCCGGACCTCCCTGTACGTGTCATCTATTACAATAGGAATGTTCTCAAGACCATCGGTTGGAGTGATGAGCAGATCAAGTCACTTCCTAAGAAGATCCAGTCAGGTGAATACAAGTTCGAGGATTTCCTTTCGCTTTGCGAGGAAGTGGTTGCCAAGGGAGGAGCCAAATATGGTCTCACCCACCGTCCCGGAGTCGGTTCCGACTTCCTGGACATTCTCAATGTACTTGGCGGACAGTATTACGACGAGAAAGGTACCCTGGTTTTTGACGAAAAAGGGTTGACCCGTTTCTTCAAGATGACCTACGATAATGCAAATGTCACCAAGATCACGCCGCAGAATCTCAATCAGATGGGTTGGACGACTATCAATACTATGGTCGGAACCGGTGAGAGTTTCGCTTATTATGGACCTATCTACTCCTGTTCGTATGTCGCTTCTGCTGCCAAGCTCACCAATGAGCAGTTTGCCGCTCAGGAGGAGTTCGTGTTGTTCCCTGCATCCACGTACTCCGAAAAGCCGTTTGTTGTCGCCGCGCCCCAGTATATCGGCATTTCCTCAAAGACGAAGTATCCAGAAATCTGTCTTGACTTGTTTGCAGAACTCGCCAATGGTTCAAGCGACCTGCTAGCCCGTCATGCTGCAAAGATAAACTCGCTTTCCTCCGTAATTGCAGCGAACAGTGATCCCCAGATGGCTGCCAATCCAATCATCAAGAATGTTGCCTACCTTGCGGACTATGCGATCACGGTCCCTTCCATCGATGGTATTTCCACCTACCGGTCGGAACTCTTCAAGCAGATCGTTGCGCTTGAACTGGGACAGACTACCCCGGAAAAGGCTGTTGCGGACATGAAAGCCCAGATACAGCTTAATGTAAAAGATGTAATATCCAAATAACCAAAAGAGGGATGGAGGCCTTTGCCTCCATCCTTTGGTAAGGAACTACCATGAAAGGTAAGAATCTACAGGGATATGCGTTTCTTTCGCCCTTTCTCCTGCTGATATCCATTTTCTACATCGCTCCGGCAATACTTACCATCATCATGTCGTTCTCGAGTCTTGATGGTTCTTTTATCTGGGAATTCGTCGGATTCGAGAATTATGGGAAAATCTTCAGGGATCCGAACACGTTTCTCATTCTGAGGAACACAGTTCTCTATATCGTCATTTCAATGATCATCATCGTCGTGCTCGATCTATTCATTGCGACGCTTACCACCTATTTCATCAGAAGTGATGGATGGGCTGGTTTTTTCAAATCCATCATCATGATTCCCATGATTACTCCTTCGGTGGTGTATTCGGTGCTCTGGATCTGGTATCTTGATGCCAGCGATTCAGGATTCATCAATAATTTCATCCACTTGTTCAATAATGAGTTCATCAGTGTGAATTGGATTGCCAAGTATCCTTTCCAGGTCATCATACTCGCACAAGTAGTGGTTTCGCTTGCCTATGGAGCCATCATCTTCTCTTCAGCCATCAGGAGCATTCCTGAAAACCAATTCAAGGCAGCCCACGTGGATGGTGCGGGTGAATGGGAGATTGTAAAGACCATCATCATTCCGAATATCCGCCCTCACATCAAATTCATCATCATGTGGGAAACATTGGGTCTTATGACCAACTATCTGAATATTCTGCTTATTACCAACGGCGGGCCGCTCAACCGAACGGAAGTATGGGCGTTGAGTGCTTATCATAAGGCCTTCATCGACCAGCAGTATGGATATGGCGCTGCCATCTCGGTCCTTCTGATTCTCGTCGTGTTCATGATCATGCTTCTTGGGATGTTTGCCTCAAAGACAAGAAAGGAAAGTAAGGAAAGTGAGGAATAAATGGCTTACCAAAACCTGACACATGCGGAGAAGAAGAAACAGAATATCGCTATTGCGGTCATGTTTGTCTTCATCATGCCTATTATATTCATGTTTGTCATCTTCTTCTCCATGGCATTTCTCAAAGATGGAAAGCTTACATTGGAAAACTTCAGCTTTGTCTGGGGTGAAATGAAGCTTCGTGATCAGACGACCATAAAATCGATGCTGCCGGCTCTTAAGAACTCCATTATCTTCACCTTCGGTGTGACAAGCTCCGAGGTTGTCATCAGTATGCTTGCAGGGTATGCCCTCTCACGATTACGCTTTGTGGGGAGACAGACCATCCAGACCTCTCTGTTGGTTCTCAGGATGTTTCCCACCCTGTTGCTGTTGATTGCCGTTCTCTATGTGCTTATGGCCTTGCATATCGTCAATACCCTAAAGGGCGTTGTTCTTGTAGCCTTGGCCTTTCGGCTTCCAGGCTCCACATTCATCATTAAGAACTTCCTTGATGCCATCCCGAGGGATATTGAGAACTCCACGTTGGTTGATGGTTGTACCCGTTTTTCGGGTTTCAGGCAGGTGATCATCTATCTGGTCAAGCCAGGGATAGTTTCCATTGCCGTATTCTCCTTTCTTTCAGCGTGGTCGAACTTCATCCTGTTCAATACGCTGCTCTTCGGAAACAAGACGCCCGTGGTGGCAACCTATATCCGTGCACTCACACGCAATGAGCAGATGATTGCTCCCTATAGCGTCATAGCTGCGATGGGCATCGTGTACATGATTCCTGTCATTATATTTTTCGTAATCAGCCAGAAGCAATTGATGGAAGGGAATATCGGAGGAGGCAAAGGCACCGCATGATTGAAATCAAAAACCTGAAAAAAGTATTCGACCATAATGTAGTCGCTCTGGAGAAGTTCAACCTGAGGATTGAAGATGGCCAATTCATAGCTTTACTGGGACCCTCGGGTTGCGGAAAATCCACGACACTCAACTGCTTGGCAGGATTGCTCGATCCTACAGAGGGAACTATTCTGTTTGATGGAAAGGATGTTACGAAAACGGTTCCTAAGGATCGTAATATCGGCATGGTTTTTCAGTCCTATGCGCTATATCCCCATCTCTCTGTTCTTGATAATATTGCTTTTCCTCTGAAGCAGAAAGGTGTCGCAAAGCAAGAGAGATACATGAAAGCCCGGGATGTCGCAAATAAACTCCAGATCAATCATCTGCTGGATCGCAAACCCGCGCAACTATCGGGTGGCCAGCAGCAGCGGGTTGCCTTATGCCGTGCGATTGTGAAGGAGCCGAAGATCCTGCTGCTCGATGAGCCGATGTCGAATCTTGATGCACGCCTCAAGATTGAAATCCGTGAGGTCATAAAGAGCATACAGCAGGATCTTGGCGTTACCACGATTCTGGTCACCCATGACCAAGAGGAAGCCATGGCGCTTGCCGATAAGATAGCCATCCTCGACGGTGGGGAAATTCAGCAATACAATACCCCGGACATACTCTATGAGTGTCCGAACAACCTGTTTGTCGCAAATTTCATGGGTAACCCACCCATGAATTTCATACATGCAACCATGCTTGACAGCACGCATTTCTCTATTGGTGGAATAAAGCTGAAGTGTGCAATGAAATTGGATACCGATCTTTCTGGCAAACAAATCAAACTCGGCATCCGCTCTCATCTCATGTCGTTTGTATTTGAAAAGGATGAGGACCATCCCCTTTCCATGCAGGTACGTATTGTTGAGAATCTTGGAAAAGAGCTTTTAGTCTACGGGACGGTTGGAAACGATGGGCTGCGTATCTCATATCCGGATAAATCCCGCTATGGACTGCTCAAGGCTTTGGCGAAAGATAAAGGATATGTATATCTTGAACTTGGAAGAAGATATAATGTTTTTGAAATACTGGGTGGAAGGAACTGTGTCCTTTTCTAGAGGAGCATATCGTGCGGAGTTTATTGGAACAGCATCGGAGGGAAGGCAACAGCTTTCCTCTCATTGGCGGGCATCGCGGTTGCATCTGTGAGGATCAGGAAAATTCCATTCCAGCCATGGAAAAGGGACTTTCGCGTGGGGCCGACTATCTTGAGATTGATGTACAACTTACTCGGGATAGAATTCCTGTGATTTTCCATGATATCGACACCTTGGAAAAAACAGGGCTTCCTGGGTTGGTGCAAGATCATACCTATGATGAGCTCAACCAATGCTATAAGGTTCCCACACTGGAGAGTGTTATGCAATGGGGACGGAAGAACTCTGTGTATTTCGCTCTGGAGATCAAGAGCCAGCACTATCTGACAGGTTTTTCTGAACAAGAACTCATGCCTCTTATGAATGAGATCGTGCAAGGGGCCGCTATGGTGGGCCAGGTGGAAGCTTTTGGTGTAAACTATAAGGCTCTATCCACATTAAAGCGTCTGAATCCTGAGTTCGAAATTGGGCTAATCGTCCCGTTCATTCCTAAGGATCCGGTTGCCCTCATGCATGACATGCATGCGATGGTATATCTGTCTTATGTCGATAATCTCAGAAAAGATGAAATTGCACTATTGCAGGGAAACGGGTATTATGTCTCTGGAGCAATCTTACGGGAGCAGCGGCTTATTGACTACGCAATAGAATCAAAAGTTGATATGTTTGAATTTGATAAACCCGAGATATTTCAAGCCAGGAAGAGGTGATTATGGTTCGTATAAAGGATATTGCCAAGGCGGCTGATGTCTCTCCCGCAACCGTCTCGCGTTGCCTTAACAAGGATCCTTCTCTCTCCATTTCCTCAGAAACTGGCAAACGGATCTATGAAATCGCCCTGGCATTGGGATATTCCAAGTTGAAGGTATTGGAAAAGAGTGAGGAATTCCTGGTAATCCACAAGGAGGATCATTTCCATGACCATGTGGACAATGGGTACTATTTCGCTATCCGTAGCGGCATAGAGGAAGTAATTGCCAAGAATGGAGATATTTGCCGATTCGTATCCATCACCAAGCTGGAAGTTGAGGATAAGGTCTATTCTGGGGTTATCGTCATAGGTAATTACCGATCAGCAGATATCGAACATATCAAGAAGATTGTAAGAAATGACAATATTGTTTTTGTAGGGAAGCTGAATTTCTATCCGGAATGCTATGACACTGTTACCTATAATGTCAGTCTATGCGTATACCTTGCTTTGAACGCCATCCGGGATAATGGTTATAGACAGTTCCTTTTTCTCGATGGCAAGGATCATTATCAGATTCCTCAGGACTACCTGAAAATCACCCATGTGAAAAACTACCTGGAGTTCCATCAGGAACTTACACTTATGGAGTACCTTGAATGTGATGGGTTTGGCTTCGATGCGGGGTATCGGAGTATGAAGGAATATCTAGAGAGAAACATCAAGCCCATCCCTGAAGCAATTTTTGCTGCAACGGATCCTATCGGTATCGGTGTGATCAAAGCACTCACCGAGGAACAGATTGTCGTTGGAAAAGATGTCCACATTATTTCAATGAACGGTAGCAACGCATGTACCTTGATTACCCCTACACTTACCAGTGTTGACTATCATAGCAGGGAGATGGGGAGGGAAGCTGCAATTCTTGTAAAGGAAAATGTCCGAAAGCAAGAAAGGATTCCTAAATGTGTTTCTTTCGCTCCCAGAATTATCAAAGGTGGTAGTCTATAATTTGTGCACTTTAGGCTTTCTTTGCATTCCTGAGGGGATTTGTGGAGAAAAGGTTCCGGGAAGAAAAATCCACATTCTTCCTGGAAGAATGTCCACAGGGGAAGCTTTTTGGGTAGGATTTCCAAAGAAAGGGTAGCACCACATTGGCCAGCTCTTCCTTGCGTACAGTATGGGAGCAAGATGAGAAGAGCTGATCTGCCAATAGGTGCGAAGGGAAAGGCTTTTCCCTTTAGGTTAAAATGAATAATCACCTCTAGTAGCAGGACACGTAGGAAATTCCAACCGGAGAATCCTCCCTTTTTTTATTGTCAAGTGTGTAACTTTGAATTACAAAATAGCCAATATAATTTTTTATATTGAAAGTTTTGAAAATATTAGTTACATTTCTGTATGAACCAGCGTATAGTAAAGATAAAGGAGGCCCGCGGATGAAAATCTTATCCGCAGTTAAGCTGTCTAAAACAGTATCTGAACTGCGAAATAACATGAATCTGACTCAGGCAGAACTTGGTGAACGCACTGGGTTACATCGAATCATGATCGGACGCATTGAACGGGAAGACTTCACCCCATCAATAATACAGCTTGAAGCCTTGGCGAACGTTCTGGGATTCGAGATTACCGATATGTTCGTAGAGAAGGAGCAATCCCAATCCTTCATTGCCCTTCGTAGCGAAAGCATGAATGAGGTTGAGAAGAACGGTGTCGATACGCTGCTCGACATGATGCTTGCGTTACGTCAACAGATCCTACTGAGGAGAAAATTCGAACATGAATCGGAAAATCAAGCTTAGTGCCCAGGAAATTGAATCAATTCGGAAACTAGCCAGAGATGAACGATATGCACTTGGTTTCTCCGATGATCCCTCGATAGCAAACGATATCCACACGATTCTCGACAAGCTTGGGATCCTCCTGCTCGAAACCCCTATCGAAGCGGAACGTGGTAAACCAGCTTTCTCCGCTGTGATCCTGTGCTCTGAGGAGGGTGGGGGAGGTCTCGTGTTCATCGGGCTCAATACCGCCGATTATTTGGATAAGCAGATTTTTGCGATTGCCCATGAACTGTATCACTTTTTCACTAGGACCGGCTCCCATCTAAGTCGACAGGATGGGCAGGAGGATAATGCGGTCGAAGCTAAAGCGAACTGGTTTGCCGCCGAATTCCTGCTTCCTGAAGATGTGCTGAAACGTCGGGTATTCGAAGAATTCAAATCATACTCACTTGCAGACATCCAGACAAAGGTCCTGCTCCGTTTTATCGCAAGACTCCACTGTACATGGTGGCTCCCATATCGTTCATTGGTGAAGCGGTTGTGGGAGATCGAAGCCATAACCAAGACGCAATACCAGGAGCTCTATTGTATTGATGAGCGTGATCCAGAGGGGGAATATGGTAGGATCGGCCGATCAACCCAGAGTGATGTGTTCCTCAAATTGAATACAGCTACCAAGACAATCGGGTCCTCCCCCAGGGCGATAGAGACCATACTGCGAAACTTCGAGGACAACCTGATTGATGAGGATACATTTGTTAGATTGTTAGGACTATTCAAAAAGAGTCCTGCAGATTATGGCTATGAGATATCCATCTCACAGGATGATATGGATGAGATTCATGATTTCATTGAAGGATGGAATCATGAAGGTTGATGCGACGCCTCCACGGATAATCATACATAAAGATACGGAACTAACCGGTGTTGAACAGATGCTTAGGGATTCGATCGAGGCAAAAATCTATCCTTTCACCCATTATGACCCGCAACTCGACAATCGTGCAGATCGGGGGGAGGTGAAAACACTTGCTTATGTTGCAGTCAAAGGTCTGCTCTATTTTGCAGCCCATGATCACAATGCGATCCAATTGGTCGAAAAGGCAGAAGCGTGGTCCACAGGGCTGGATACTGTCCAAACGATAAAAATGTATGAGATAATTTTCTTTCTGTCTATAAAATATCCTGCCATCAGGAAGTCCCTGAGGATGTTGTACAAATATCAGTATTATTTGACTAGCCGCGAAAAATCAACGAATCCCGAGTGGGGAGCATTCATCAAGGAGATGGAAACCTTATATCAATTCCAACTTTAGGATATTCACATGTGTAGCAAGACCTTCCGGGAAGAAAGTCCACACCGGCGAGGATGTTCTTCCGGGAAGGAGGATGTTCTTCCGGGAAGAAAGCACACACACAGAAAGGGTAGCGCCACATTGGCCAGCTCTTCCTTGCGTACAGTATGGGAGCAAGAAGAGAGGAGCTGACCAGCCAACAGGCGTGTAGGGGAAGGCTTTCCCCTTCATATACTCCTTCAAGCATTCCCAGCACCAATGTCCAGTATCAGACGAAGATTCCAAAGAATCTCTGTTAAAATGAAATGGGTTGTTCTCCTTGATTTGTATTCTGATCAGATGTAGCCTGAGTTTATCTCTACACCATCAGACTTTCGCGTAGTGCTGAAGAACGTGAACTACTCTTCTATGACCGATACCGCGCAAGTCACTGCGCAAGTTACCCCACAAGTTACCCCACAAGTTACCCCACAAGTTCGATCTACAAGAAAAAATCCTTTATTTCTGTATCATTCCACGGGCAAAGAGAGAGATCGCAGAACAATGTGATTATAAGGATATCAATCACTTTACTGAAAACTACCTCAAGCCTTTGCTCGATTCTGGGAAACTGCAGATGACCATACCGGACAAACCCAACAGCCGCAATCAAAAATATCGAACTACTTTGAACACATAGAGTGCCTCTCTATCAACGTAACAGACAATATGGAGTGACCTCCCAGTATGCAAATCGTGGATTCGCCTTGCATACTGGGAATATCTAACAAACCCGTATGCGGCTTACCGCATGCAAATGGAGGTCACTATGAATAGTGTAATCAACATTGGCATCGATGTCCACAAGGATTCCTACTCACTCTGTTCCTATTCGTTTGCGACGAACCAAGCTTTCGGCCAGACCAGAATAGGCAGCGATAACGACTTGGTAATCAAGTATGTACGAAGATTGCAGAAAGAGCAGCCGGACGTGGAAGTGCTATGCGGCTACGAGGCAGGTCCGACAGGATATGGCTTGTACCGAGACCTCCAGAAGGCTGGTATCGGATGTGTGATCATTGCACCGACCACGCTCCCGAAGGCAAGTGGAAACCGAATTAAGAACGATAGGCTCGATGCGATGGAGCTGTCGAAGCACCTTGCCTTCGGTACCTACAGTGCGGTACACGTTCCCACTGCAGAGGATGAGGCGGTCAAGAACTTCACCCGCCTTCGGAATACTCGGGTGGATGCGTTGAAAAAGGCCAAGCAGAATCTGCTCTCTTTCCTCTTGCGTGTGGGAAGGTCCTTCGATGGAGGCAAGAGTTATTGGACCCAAGCCCATTATACTTGGCTGAAACAGCAGCGGTTCGTCGATTCTGTGGATCAGGAGACCTTCAATGAGTACCTACAGGAGGTGCACGACCAACAGGACAAGGTCGACAGGTACAACAAGAGGATAGAGGAACTTTCCCAACTGGATGCATATCGGGAAAAGGTGGCAAAACTATGCTGTTTCCGAGGCATCGAGACACATACTGCGTTATCGCTCATCTCAGAGGTTGGAGATTTTTCCCGGTTCGCCGACGCCCAGCAATTCTCTTCCTATCTGGGTCTGGTGCCTGGGGAGGACTCGAGTGGACAACGTGAAAGACGGGGGAAAATCACCAAGGCCGGGAACACCCGGTTGAGGGTGCTGCTCGTAGAAGGGGCTAATGCCACATTGCGAAGCAGCCTGTACGGTCAGAAGTCAAAGAGGCTGAAAGCAAGACAGGAAGGGAACGAATTGAATGTCATCGCTTATGCGGACAGGGCGAACCGGAGGCTGCACCATGTGTACCACCATCTAACCATTCGCGGAGTGAACAAGAACAAGGCGACGGTAGCCGTGGCGAGGGAGCTTTCCTGTTTCATTTGGGGCATGATGAACAACAAGATTGACTGAACAAAAGAATTGAGCCAAGGAGTCGGGACATGAGAGGAATGGGTAGACAGGCAAATCGGGCAAGATCCTGCCATCTTCGTTTTGACTATGTTGACACCTATGTGGTGATTCACGTTAACAGACAGATAGGGCTGTAGGCGGACCATTGGCCTGTGGTAACCAATCCACGTATATCAGAATGGTCAAGTGCCGAACAACTGATTTGCTGTCTATCGAACCTTCTCATGTATTCAAATGGAATGGAGGAAGAAAGAAAACAAAGATTGTGCTTGACAAGAGGTCACATCATATCAGTCAAACCAACAGCGCACTAACCTGACACACATCGGCCCGATATGATTGAGACCGGAGTGTGAGATGGACGATATCAAACTGCATGATGATCAAGAATCAGTTGTTCCCTGTAGGCCTCATGGCCTGGGAGAGCCTGCTCATCTCATCGGTGACGATCTGCAGGTCCGCCGGCTTCACGTTCCAGGGCATCAACGGCTCGATCTGTTCGCTGGTGAGCTCAAGGTTGTCATACCTGGCTGCCTGCATGAAGAGATAGGCAAGATAGTCACGGGGATTCAAGCCCTGTTTCTTGGCCGTCTCTATGAGGCTGTAGAGCAGGCAGGAAGCATCGGCACCGTCATCGCTGCCGTGGTTCACCCAGTTTTTGCGTCCTTGGACGTAGACTCGAATATCCCGCTCGCAGTCGTTGTTGTCGATTTTCAGCTCTGCATTCTCGAAGGAAAGAAGGAGCTTCTCCCATTGGTTGAGGGCGTAGGAGACCGCCCGTTTCTGCACCAGGTTGACCAGGGCGGTGGTGAGGGCTGCATTCTCAAGCCAGGTGTGGAAGTCGTTGAGGATCGGCGTCGAAAGGGCTTTCCTTTCTTCTATGAATGCCTCCTTGGACATCTCGCCTGCTGCAAGTTTTGCCCGAAGCTGGGAGTCAATCCTGTACAGCCTGGCAATCCATGCGATGGCGGGACCTGCAAGGTTGTGGTCCTTGGTGATCTTCTCGCAATCCTTGAACCGTCTTGCCACATGGGCGAGGCAGACGCACCTGTGGGCCTTGCCAAGGTGGGAATCATAGGCTCCGTAGCCGTCCGCCATCACCCATCCGGTGTAATCGGCGAACATCGACAGCGGTGGTCCACCACTCCTGTCGTCGAAATACCGGTACCAGGCGAGGTGCTCGTTGCACACTGTCCACATGTAGTTCTTCGTCTTCTCCGAACCCTGCTTTTTGGTAGTAGTTTCATCCATATAAAGAGCGGCTTGTGCGAGCACCTTCGCCTTGAACGATTCCTCCGCCGCCTTGATGCGTTCGAGAATCGCCAGACCGTAGTTGCTCATGTCCTGCCTGCTGATGTCGATGCCGTCAAGGCCGAGGGCCTTGCTCAGCCGGTTGTGCGGCACGTGCAGAGCGTACTTCTGGTAGGCGATCTCGGCCAGCAGCAGTTCGCCCACCTTGGTCTTGGGAAGGAAGCGCCGTGCTGCTTGTGCGCTGAGCACGAGCTCCTCGCCATTTCCTTTCACCGTATACTTTCGGTTCTCTACCTCGACCAGGATGACGGCGTTGATGCGCTGGAAGTACGAGGTGTAGGTTGACGGCATAGGGCGTACCGAATAGCCCCTGCTGCGGTAATCGTCAAGTACCGACGCCTCGACGTCGTTGACCAGGTTCACCATGTGGGAGGCTCCCGCAAGCGGGTTCCTGCCGCCGCTCTTTTTCCGGTCGCCGCCATCCTGCTGATTGGCCGGGACTTCCTCTTGTATTGCCTGCTGCGGCAGCATCTCGGGTGCGAACAGTGGCAGCGTCTGCCAGTCAGGATTCTGTTGCAGCTGTTCGCTGGACCTGCCGAACTGCTTCTGGATGAGCAGGTTGAGCGTCATGTTCAACTGCTCGTTCTGCTTCTGCAGCTGCACCATCATCTGCTGCATCTGGGAGAACATGAGGCTGATCTGCTCGAAGCTCATGTCCCTGGTGGGGGCGACGGCGGCGGGCACCGAAGCCGGGCTTTTCAGCCCGTCAACCATGATCTCGACCGTCTTAGACTTCCTGTCACCCTTGCTCCTCATGGGGATAAGTATAGCAGAAACAAGGGTTTAAGTACACTACTTGTAGATAATTAGGTACACTTTCAGACGGCTTTCCCGGGTCTCATCCGCACATTCTCCCACGGTGTGAAGCGGCGGAAAATGTCTATGCCGTCAAGCATTGCAAGCAGATCATCGCCGCTGATCTCCTTCACCTTCTCCTCGGTGTTCGGCCAGGCGAAGGTGTAGCCGCCCACCAGTTTCTTCTGCAGTAGCAGGAACCCCGTCTTGTCCCACATGACGCACTTGATGCTGTCGCGCCTCTTGCCGCAGAAGATGTACAATCCTCCCAGGGTGACGTCCATCTCCATGATGTTGGTGATGACCGACACGAATCCGTTGATACCGCGCCTTAAATCTGAATAGCCAGGGAGCAGATAGATCGGAATGCCGCTCATGTCAAGCATTGGCTGCCTCCTCGATCTTTATCTTTCCTTCTTCATCTACGAGCACTTTACCGGCAAGGCAGAACCGGTATTGGTCGGCTCTGTTCCAGGGAATCGGGTCGAACCGCTTCCTTGGCCTTCCCCGACCACGCTTGACGGAGCCGATGATCTCAACCGTGTATTGTTCGGAATTCTTGTTGGTTTCCATTTCGCACCTCCGGATACGAGTCTATCGGTGCTGGAATTTTCATATCAGTGTGTTGTTGGTTTGACTGTAACCTATCAACTTGGAAATTATGCGATACGGCAATGCCTGTGGACCCGGCGTTTCACATCAGGGTGGTAGCAGCAGGAGTAAAACCTTCCGGGAAGAACTTACACATGCTCTACAAAAATCACTGAAATGGGGCATTCCTGAGGGGGTTTGTGGAGAAAAGGTTCCGGGAAGAAAAATCCACACATATGGAAAGGGTAGCGCTACATTGGCCAGCTCTTCCTTGCGTACAGTATGGGAGCAAGAAGAGAGGAGCTGACCAGCCAACAGGCGCGTAGGGGAAGGCTTTCCCCTTCATATACTCCTTCAAGCATTCCTATCATCAATATCCAGTCTCAAGTGAAGATCACAAAGAATCCGAACCGAAAGCGTTATCAGAAGCATTGATCGCGGTAACAATGGATGGATTCAACCAGATCCACTATGAGAGGGATCATAAGACGTTGTGACGTACAATCCACGCAAGGATATCAGGAATTCCCCAAGAACCGTCTGCAACAGACAACCCGAGTTGTACCAGATCCTCATCTGTATAGTCCAACCTGATTCCATTGAGAAGCAGATCATTTGGCTAGTTCTTTATAAGCTGTCTCATGACGCTTGAACGATCTTCTCGAGACTGCCAGCAACTGTTCATCCGACACCTGCTCATCGGCAGCAATCTGATCGTAGGAAATGATCACATACCTGGGAGCATTGTTTTTCAATATCACCACTGATCCATTCTCATCGACAGCCCGGGCGATCTTTGAGAAATTCCGATTTGCCTCAGTGATGGATACCAGGTTCTTCATATCTACCAACATCTTCAACACCTCCAAATTGCTTTACTTAGATGATAATCAAAAAGTAGGATAAATACAACCTATAATACATCGTGTGTTTATACATCTTTATTTGATGATAAGTCTCAAACCTAGGCAAAGCTTCCACACCACGGAAAGTGGGAAATCTTCCGGGAAGAAAGTCCACACTCTTTCGGGAAGAAAGTCCACATTCACATTCACACACAGAAAGGGTAGCGCCACATTGGCCAGCTCTTCCTTGCATACAGTATGGGAGCAAGAAGAGAAGAGCTGATCAGCCAACAGGCGCGTAGGGGAAGGCTTTCCCCTCATTCTAGGAAAATCGTGGTTGAAAGAAAATGTGGAAAGAAGAAAGGAAAGAAGGTTCCGGGAAGAACTTCCACATTTTCCACGATGATCGCTGAGATAGGGCAATTCTGAGGGGGTTTGTGGAGAAAAGGTTCCGGGAAGAAGTTTCCACACCACTACAGTTTTTCAAGTTGCTGGAGGAACACCTCTGTACTCCAAAACTCTATCGAAGGCTGTTCTGAGACTGGTATAAAGCGCCTGACATCTCTTCCCGCTTCATGCCAATCAATACTCACAATTCTATGGTAGAGCGTATCATGCAGCCAGTTTCGGTCGATGTGGATCTCCGTATCCTTCCATTGTCCCGATTGTTGCAAGGCTTTTTCAAGATAATGGTAATTTACCGGGGTTCTTCTGGCGGTATACCAGATGAAATCATACCAGTCCCGTCCTTTTACGTAATTCCTGCATAACAACGCGTGGATCTTGCCTGCGAACAGGGTGGCGGGATCTTGTATGGTGACCGGTGAGAGATAGGGGAAATCCATGTATTTCACTTCACTCTGACCACCGGATGGAGGGTTGATATCCATCTCCAGCTTGATCCGGATTTTCCCAAGTATTGATGTTTTTCCTGCATATCGCAACCGTAGGATTTTCCCCACAGCCTCATCCTTGAGGAAAGCAAGCCTGACCGTGGATTCGGTTTCATGCCTATCAGTGACTTCCATGTCATAACCGAATGAGGCTACATCACTTTTCACTTGCCTGAGATATTCCTGCCATGCAAACTCTGGGTTTGGTTTCAAGAGTGTGAAGTCCAAATCCTCACTGAATCGATTGAGTCCATGAAAGATGCGCAGGCAGGTTCCACCTTGGAATGCGGCTTGATTGAAGAAACCAGTTCTACCCAATGAGGCGAGAATCACCTCCTGGGTGATTTCACGTAGGGCTTGCATTTCTTCGATCTCAGAAGATACGGAATATGATCTCAGCTTCTGCTCAATCATCCTTATACTCATGGGAACAGCTCCTTTTCCAAACCTTCGAGAAATCTGACCACTCGGCGGTTGGCATAATTGCCTTTCAGTTCAAAAAAGTCAGTCTCAGTAATCTCCCGTAGGTTTTCGTCATCGATACGCAAGGACTCTTTCAGGGGTTGGCTCGAAGTCCAATCACATCCATGCAGGTACACGTAATCGGCAAGGGCTTTCAAAGGTGTGGCCTGGAACCATACGTTCTGCGATGCATCCTGCAGCCTCTCAACACCGGCAAACAGTGTCTTCTGGGAAACTTTCTCGAAGGTGAAATGTCCGATCGGTGTCACGAATTCAGTGGAGGCGCGGTTTGTTACGGAGGTGATGGTCCTGACTGCTTCCGGGATCCATCCGCAGTTGCTCAGTGCGGTCTCGAGGCTCACATAGGAGAGCGTGAGGATCATCTGTGCCACGGAGTATGGGTTCAGGATTCCTTTCCGATACAGTGGGGACAGAGTGTAGAGCCCTCTCTTGATGTGGATGATATCTCCGTCGGCTATTGCCCGTTTGACCAATGCGAAGTGGGTATCTGGAGAACCGGGAACAAGAGATGAAATCTCTAGGGTTGTGAATACGGGAACCGGCACATTCTCGAGAATCGCTTTTACCAACCTGTTCATCAATTCATCCCCATACCAACCTAGTGATAGCAACAAACTGTCATTAAGTGACAGTTTCATAATACATCCTGTGTGATAATTCCGCAAGAGGAGTGTGAAGTGCGTCCCGGGAAGTGAAGCGCGTACCGGGAAGAACTCACACATGTTCTACGAAGATTGTTGAGATAGGGCATTCCTGATGGGATTTGTGGGGAAAAGGTTCCGGGAAGAAAAATCCACACATATGGAAAGGGTAGCGCCACATTGGCCAGCTCTTCCTTGCGTACAGTATGGGAGCAGGAAGAGAAGAGCTGATCAGCCAACAGGCGCGTAGGGAAAGGCTTTTCCCTCATTCTATAAAAATCGCTGAAATAGGATGTTTCTGATTGGTTTTGTGGAGAAAAGGTTCCGGGAAGGAATTCCACACCGGGGGGATTTGTGGAGAAAAGGTTCCGGGAAGAAAAATCCACACCGGCCGCCTCCCCCTGCGAACCGTAGGGCAGCAGGAATAGGAGAGGCGAATAGCCGGTAGGGGCGAAGGGAAAGGCCTTTCTCTTCATACATTCCTTCATAGTTTCTCCCCCATTATCAATATCCAGTATCAACGGCGCTTGTTGATATTTTTAATTTCATCTATATAATCAATATTTATAAAAAAAACATTAATAATAAAACTATAGAGAACCAATAGGAGATGGGCCATATATGATGTGGATACCTTATTGAAAACCGCAGTTGATGAGACCTAACATGAAGGGGAAGGGGAGACCTTCCTGATGAAGGATCTGTTTAAGGGATATTCGACGGAGAAATCCCGGAACCTGACGCTTACCCCCTGGATGGCGGCGTCTTCCGTAGCCTTGGCGCAGGATGGCGTTACCCTGACAAACCTGGCACCCCCCGACTTCGGCCGGGCAGAGCCGTCCCACACCGCCACCTTCGTTACCCTTTCCATACCGATTCCTTTGCTCCATCCCAGCAGCGTCGTGTCGTGTAGGCCATGTGTAGCAATGTATACGAGATTCACTAGTGCATCCTCATCAATGCATCGTATGAACCATATGCTCGCTCAATACAGAATTCCTTTACAAAGATCAGGGCCTTTTCAACGGACCTTGATGCAATAGCATAAAGTACCACATCATCCATTTCCGAGATGGTCATCGCCATCTTTCTTGCGATTGTTTCCATTCCTACGATTCCCACTTTCATAAAAATATCCTTTGCACGGTTCGCTGAGCTATGACTGATGTATTAAGACTCCGTACTATGTTAACGCATGGGCTATGGTTTCATTGACAATTTTAAAATTGTCAGACAATCAATGAAATAATTAATAAAATTGCTTGACAATTTATATAATCGACCTGAGAATTAACACAGACGATTTACAAGGAGATTTTTTATGATGAGTGACATGAAACTGTTAAAATCACATTGCAAAGGGATATTCCATCTTCAGATGACACCGTTCGATTCCGATGAGAACCTCTCGTTGTCTGACCTAAGGACCGGATTGCGCCACACCTTAAAGCGAGCGAAGGGGCAAGATCTTTGCTTTTTAGCGGGTGGAACGACTGCGGAGTTCTATTCATTGACAGACAAAGAGTTTCTAGCTTATGCAGAAACATTCGTCAACGAAGTCGCAGGCGAGCATCCGGTATTCGTGGGTGCAGGAAAGGGCAGTACAAAAGCTACGATTGAAATGGCATTGGAGGCCCAGCGCATGGGAGCGGATGGTGTATTGGTAGTCCATCCTTACTACATGTCGGCTCCCGAGGAGAATATTGTTGAGTTTTATCAAGAGTTGTCGGACGCGATCGACATCGGGATCATGCTCTATAATAATCCAACGACTACAAAAATGTGGTTGAACGTCCCGATGTTGCAGAAGATATCCAAGATCGATCATGTTGTGATAGATAAGGAGAATGTCGCAAGCGCCCAGTCATATTTCAGAATCACCAAAGCGGTCGATCCCGAGGACATGTTGGTATTTACAGGGATGGGATATGAACTGTATCAATACCTGGCCCCGCTTTCTCCAAAGGGGATGTGCATAGGATATGCATCTGAATTGGTGAATTTCGTTCCTGAGATTGCGTTCGGAATCTATAAAGCCGGTCAGACAGGTGATTTACAGGCCTTAAAGATGTATGCGGATAAATTAGAGCCTTATCGGATATTCTATGATAAGGTTGCTTCAAAGCGAAAGGTACCATATAGCGTCGGACCATTGGCCGCTGGGCCTGGATTGACGACATATCAAGCGGTAATCAAAGAGATCATGAATATTCTAGGGGTTCCTTGTGGCAAGACGCGCAGACCAACCGGCAACCTGACCGATGAAGAGATTCAGGAACTCAAGCAGGTCGTGAAAGCTCTCGGATGTTGAGTAGCCTTCATTAGAACAATAGCAGAATTGGCATGTGCCATGAAAAGGAGGATTTGATGAAGAAGTTTGCTGTCATTTTTTTGGTCGGTTTGATTGCGATGATGCCTCTGTTTGCCGCAGCTCAAGCCGAGGTGGTTGCTCAACCTAAGGTTGAAGCAACCTTCGCCCATATTTTTCAGCCTGGTCATACTCTGTCTACAATGGCTGAGTCGTTTGTTGAAAAGGCCTCCGCAGCCACCGATGGAAGGGTGTCGATCAAATTGGTTCCCGCCGGTGCATTGGGTGGTATGGACTCGAACCTGGAAGGTCTCTCTTTGGGTACAGTAGATATCACTCTAGTGGGAGAAAGTTACACAAGCCGCTATTATCCTCCGATGGGAGTATCCACTGCCCCGTATGCTTTCCAAAGTTGGAACCATTTCCGCAACTATGTGAAAAGTGATCTTTTCAAGGGATTCAAGGATGAGTTTAAAAAAGTCACTGGAAACATTATCATTGGAACATTCACCTCTGGGTTCCGATCGGTAACAGCAAATAAACCTGTACGAAAACCCAGCGACATGGTGGGATTGAAGATTAGGGTTCCCGATGCACCTGCTTTCACAGCGATGCCAAAAGCAGCTGGTGCAAGTCCAACCCCGATAGCATTTGCCGAAGTATACTTGGCGTTACAACAAAAGGTGGTCGATGCTCAAGAGAATCCTCTGGAGACTACCTTCAACATGAAGTTTTATGAGGTATCAAAGTATATTTGCCTTACTGAGCATATGATGGAACCCGCCCACATCATCGTATCTTCAAAATTCTGGGACAAGTTGAGCGATGCGGACAAACAAGCCCTTATACTTATAGCCGAAGAAGTTTCTGCGGTAGCGACTGATGCAGCAGAAACGGCTTCTTCGAAGTTGGCGGGCGAATTCACCAAACTCGGTAGTACAGTCGTGACAGATGTTGATAAAAAGGCATTCGCGGACATTTGTGTCCCATTCAACACCAGTAGCGAACGAGGTTGGACAGCTTCGCAATTCCAAGAGCTCCAATCGTTGACAAAGTAGTATAATCTGATGCATGAGCCGGGGGTGAACCTAAAATGAAAAAAATTGCCTTGATAGCATCCAAACTGAAAGTTTCGCGGTCATTAGAGACAGATCAACATTACAAGATCGAGGACATTGTGAGCATTTTCATCATCATTTTTCTCATCATTATTGTAATGGTGCAAATTGTGGCAAGATTCTTTTTCAATTCACCCCCACTCTGGACTGAGGAGATGGCTCGTTACTGTCTTGTATTTCTTACTTTCATTGGTGGTCCGATAACTGTCAGGAATCGCTCCAACATTTCTTTGGACTTTCTATTCTCAAAATTACCAGATCAGCCCAAGCGGGCACTCAATGTGCTCTCGCTTATGTGTGAACTTGTATTTTATATTGTAGGAATGATCTTAGCTGCAAATATGGCTAATTTTTCCAGAGGCAGGTTCCTGGTAAGCATGCCTTTCCCTAGATCGGTAGTCTACGCGATCATAGCTATTGGAATATGTGGGATGGGCCTACGTTGTCTTCAGCATCTTGTAAAAGAGGTTGCAGTTCTCTTCAAACAAAAAAGGAGCCGATAGATATGTCGTCTGTATTGATGTTTCTTGCATTCATAGTGTTCATGCTCGTTGGACTACCGATTTTCGCTTCTTTAGGACTTTCCTCATTCCTATACCTCATGTTCAGCGATTCTCTTCCACTGATTACAATGATTAAAACAATGACCGAGGGATTGGATAGTTTTACCTTGCTTGCAATCCCGTTTTTTATTCTTGCAGGCATGATAATGAACGAAAGCGGGATGACAACAAGAATATTCGCTTTCGCCCAATCAATCGTGGGATACCTACCGGGTGGACTAGGGCATGTGAATATCGTTACCTCCATAATTTTTGCCGGCATGAGCGGTTCCGCAATAGCTGATGCAGGAGGTACGGGTACGATGGAAGCCAAGGCGATGATGGAGAATGGATATGATGAGGAGTACAGCATTGGTTTGACAGCCGCTTCATCTCTGATAGGGCCAATCATTCCACCGAGCATACCCATGTTAGTGTATGCAGTCATAGCCTCCACTTCAGTTGCCAAGTTGTTTGCTGGAGGAATAATCCCAGGATTGTTGATGGGATTAACTCTGATGATTATGAACCATATTATGGCGCTTAAGAGAAATTATCCACGCAATATTGGATTTTCCTTCAAAGAAATCGTCTCTACTGCCATTCATGCTTTCTGGGGATTGTTTGCTCCATTGATCCTGCTTGGGGGGATATTCGGAGGTGTTTTCACACCAACTGAGGCAGCTGTGATCTCTATCGGGTATTCTTTGATTATTGGAGGTTTGGTGTACAAGGGATTGACGTGGAAAAAAATCATACGGATATTCTTCAATGCTTGTGAATCGACTGTGTCCGTTACTCTCATATTGGCTAGCTCTGCGATATTCGCATGGATTCTAGCATATGAGGGAACTCCGCAAAGAATTGCGGGACTCCTTCTTTCCATTACAAACAATCCGATTCTTCTTTGTTTGATCATTACGGCAGTGATGCTCATTGTCGGTACTTTCATGGAAGCTGGAGCTGCGATGGTTATTTTACTCCCGGTCATCCTTCCAGTCGCAGATTTTGTCGGCATCGATCGGGTGCACCTTGGAATAATCGTGGTTCTTTCGCTTATGATTGGACTTCTTACTCCTCCAGTGGGGCTGGTCTTGTTTGTGTTGGGAAAGACTATGAATGTACCAATTTCCCGTGTAATAAAAGGAACGATGCCGTTCCTTATCCCTCTTGTTTTTGTTTCAATAATCATCGCGTTAGTTCCAAGTCTCTCACTTTGGTTACCATCGATGCTCGGATGATGAGAAATGCCGGGAGTAGGGTGAATTGAATAGAACATGGTAATATTTGTACCTTGACTTATGGGATTCTTGCAAATTACTTTTGTGGGTGGCATGATGAGTCATTGAGATAGAGTGGATTGGATGCCTGATTCAATCCATTTTCATTAAGGGGTAAGAAAACATGCTGACGAAGATAGAGAATAATGAGAAGATTTCAGTGCTCGATAGCGTCGTCAGACGTTTGGAAGAATATCTTCTGTCGATTGACTTGGAGATTAATGATAAACTACCTGCTGAATTGAAGTTGTCGGAGAATCTGGGGATAGCTCGCCCCACTTTGCGAGAGGCTTATAGAATCTTGGAAGCCAAAGGGTACGTGAAAAGAATTCCTGGAAGAGGTGTTTTTCTTGTAGAGAAAGAAAAACCTTCACTTGATCCTATATCTACCCTGTGGTTTAAAGAACATAAATTCGAACTTGAGGAAGTTTTTCGTGTCCGGTTGGTATTGGAGAGCTTGATGATTGAATGTGTGCTTGAAAAGGATTCATTGGATTCTTTATATCATGAATTAAAGTGTAATCTTATTGAGTTTGCTGCTGCTGATTATTCGCCTAATAAAGCAAACGTGTATACCCGTTTGGATGAGAACTTCCACCAGATTATTTGTAGCCATTCGGGAAATGAATTTCTTATTAAAATTTTCAATTCGGTGCTCACTCCTGTAATGCATGAGCCTAGATTTGTATCATTCAAACTGGAATTGAATTGGAAGAGTGCTTGCAGGGCTCATGAGCGAATCGTCAACTCTATAGAGAAAAAAAATCCCATAGCTATAAAGGAAGCGCTCGAAGATCATATACGCCAGACCAGGGCATTATTCTATCTTAATGACTGATAATATTCGGTGGAACAGTCATCTGTTGAACAGATATTTACGATTTTTAGAGCATCTTTCATTAATTGACCTAGTGTCTATAAGGGAATTGTTTTTGAAGATATGATTGGTTATAGCTAGATTTGTGGAGGGGTTGGTATAATTTTTACTAGAGACCTAAATGTTTCGTTTTTAGGAGATACGAGCTTCTTCGTTTATCCTCGACATGAATTCCCGACGAGATGTAGCAGGCTATTAGTTAAATTAGTTTTCAAATCGATCTCTCTACAATTGTTATCGAAATACCTCACCTTGTAGCCCTTGCACCGTGCTCTGTATATCTCGATCCGCAGATAGCCTCTCTCAACTGCGAAGCGGCTGTATCGCTGGACTTTTTGGACATTCTCATCGATGTTCCCGGCATAGGGAGAGCAGATATACACCATGGGATGATAATCGAATTGCGGCTGCTTGTTTCTTTCCATAGCCTTGATTGCCTCAAAAGGTGTTTTGTCCATGTATCCTTCCTTGTTGCGTATGTCCATGTTCAATCCTTCTTGTAGAAATCGGTCTTAAAACTGTCAGCGTTGAGGTTCAATGCTCCCAACTCTAACACGGGCTAAGTTCATCACCCCGTTCATTGGCAAGCAGCTGGATATCTGTGATGCATTCGGGTTTGAGGTTCCCCAAGATTGTGCTCCCGACTATGTCTCCAGAAGGAGGCTTCCTAAAAAGAGAGGCCGCCCTAGGAAGCGGGCAACCGAAACGGATTTATAGTACAAAAGCACTTAAGATTCACATGACCAAGCCGGATGGCATCGATGTGGTGATGAAATATCGAAAGGTAGCGAATGGGTGGAAAATTGCTCTACTTCTTGTACATATGTATTCATAAGTTCTTATGGTTAAACAGATATCATTAGAAATGGGTATACAAAGCTGTATAGTGGTGCAGAACCGTCTTTTGTTGAAGGAGATGTGCTCAGAATCATTGTACCTTTACATGAAGCAGCTACAGCAACGGTTGGGCCTCCCGAAGCTCCAAAGTCTCATGATGATACTTTGGATGATACTTTAGGACTAAGGATACTCTCGCTGATAAAAATGAATCCCCGCATCAACCAAAGTGAGCTTTCCCAGCGGCTTGATGTTTCACTACCCACTATAAAGCGTGCGATGTTCAGTATGGTAGAGAAGGGTGTGCTCGAACGCAAAGGAGGCAAGTGATATAGTCATTGGGAAATCAAAGCGGGGGGCAATGTATCAGTTAAGAATTCCACGTCCTCTGCAGGAATCAATGAATAGCGCTTCCTGTGCATGATTCAACGACCAGGTAATGCCTGTGGACATTTTCGACCCAATTATCAATGAATTGGCCCCTGATCCCCATGTGTATGTACAGGATGGCACCATTGACCGCAAGGTATAGTTTGGGCTGTAATGCGCGGATATGGGGGAAGTGAGGTGGAGTTCATCATTGATGATAAACGCATCACTGCAGAGCAATTCATCGATATGCTTACCATACATGAAAGATGGCAGGCTGAGCTTCAAGATCGAATCGATCTGATGGTTGGTTATGTTCTTGTTTTTTCTTTTTCTTGGCTCCTTGGTAAGCTATACTGAACAGTATGAAAGAAACACTCATATACAAGAATACATTGGATTGTGAGGAATCCCTGAAGGGATTTGTATTGGAAGGAAAAGCAAAATTGACGTTTCCCAACGGCTGTCTTCGTATGGAAAACTTCTTGGAAAGTGAACTAGGACAAAAAGCAAACTATGTCTTATGGTGCCCTGAGGACTTTCCTTCAGACATCGCCATCCGTTGGCTTTTCAAACCATTATCAACTAAAGGGCTTTGCATTCTATTCTTTTCAGCACGCGGTGTAGATGGAACAGATCTTTTCTCTCCTACCCTGCATAACAGAACCGGGGAATATCCTCAATACCACAGCGGTGACATCAATGCATTCCATGTTTCCTATTTTCGCAGGAAGGAATTGGATGAACGTGCGTTCCATACGTGCAATCTAAGAAAGAGCAAAGGGTTTCATCTCGTGGCCCAAGGAGCTGATCCTCTTCCCGATGCAGATGATGTTGACAGATTCTATCAGTTGGAAGTTCGGAAGTGGAAGAATACGGTGTTATTTTCAATCGACGGGCTACCAATTTTCTCCTACCACGATGATGGAGTCTCTCACGGTTCTCTCTTGCATGACGGAAAAATCGGGTTCAGACAACTCGCCCCCCTGACAGCCGAATACAAGAACCTTGAAGTCTCAGCTCTTTCTGAGTGAAATCAACAATACTATGTACCCTTTTGGCCGTAAGGTTCACATTCAACTTTTTATACTCATCTCGATACCTCTTTTAGTTATGGGTTTTGTTACAGCACGCATCTACACAAATATCAGCAACCGTGAGCATGAAGCACGCATGGCATATCACCTGAAGACGCTGATGCAACAACCTGATGCAACCTTCTCGCTCTTCCGCCAATATTATTCTGCCTTTGCAACGGGAAATGATTGTAAAGGACTGATAGATCAGCAAACCCTGCCCCATGAAACCTATCAACAGGCCAAGACTATCCAGAAGGAACTTGCAGGAAGCAACATAATATCAGGGAACATCGATTCTTACTATTTCATCAATAGGAAGTGGGGTTGGATACTCAGCAACCTTGGCTCATTCTCCTTTCATAATCTGAAAGATGAAACTTCCCTTCAAAGGCTTCTTTCAGAAGCTGACAGCACTTCATCATCGATATTCTGGATGAATCACTCATCCATTCCCAGTCCATTTATTGGTGGTGTGACGATTATGCATATGGTCGATGATTCAGGGCATCTTTTTTGTGTAAAAGGGGATAAGAATGATTATCTACTTGTTGTGAAGCCAAATGGAGTGTGGATGAACGATTTGGAGGAAGCCTCAAAAGCTGTCGGATACGACATAGCTGTTTTTGCTGGTGATGTACTGCTGTTCACCACGAATAACGAGCTGGGGCATGCTAGGAATGTTGATGATTCCCTATTCAAAGGGGAGTCTGGAGTACCCTATATCTTGAAAAAAGCCGTTTCAGCAACGAGCGGCCTGACCTATGTGCTCAGCTACGATACCACTTCGCCTGAACGATTCAGCAATCTGTTTGAACAGGCAAGTTTGATTATCCTGATCATAACCGTATTGGCAATTCTCTTCTTACGAGGAGCCTTCAGCATATTCAGTAAACCTCTTTTTTCGCTTCAGGAATCACTTGACCGCCAACAGGACAAACTAAGACAGAATATGGAGCGTACAATTCTGGGAGGAATAGCAAAAGAGGAAGATCTTCGTACCTATATATCAACTTTTCCTGATCCTGTGTTACCCATGCTTCAATACCTTGCCATCGGACCTAAAGGTGCGGAGCAAGCAGACGCATTAGAATTTGCTGACCCAATTCTTAATGAAGCAGATGGCATTCTCAGAGATGTGGTGCAGATACACCCGATAATCATAGAAAGAATACTGTGTTTCGTACTCGGAGCAATAAAAGTTGAAGAACTTGAAAAATCGGTGGTGACTTGTTACAAGCTTCTCCAACGAGCGGATACCCGCCCAGTCAGTATAGGATGCAGCAGGGTTTTTTCTGGCCTTGCGCAATGCAGCATTGCTCGGGATGAGGCATTGGAAGCAATGTTGAGCAAACAAGGTGATGAAGCAGGAATCTCCTCGATTGCTGTAAGCAATGAATGGGAAACCAACGGATTCGCTTGGACCACCTTCGATAACCTTATGGATACTGAGCTGTATATCACCATCAAGGAGGGGAACCTTGAGATGGCAAGCAAATTACTTGATTTGACGGTGAAACGGTTCGATGAGAGAAGCCTCACTGGCATCGAGAGAAAACAAGCGGTGAGTAGGCTTATTGTACAGATACTCACTATCCCAAACCAAGCAGGAATGAGACTTGAAGATGTATTCAGTCCTAGTGAATACCATGCAATAACCTCGGCTGACATGGCAGGTAGAAATAGCAGTACGCTTAAGGCTTTTCTAGTCTCCTCATTGATACGCCCCATAACCGTGAAGATCAAGCAGTTGCAGGATATCAGTGATTCTTCCTTGGTTCGGAAAACCATTGCAATGATTGATGAGACAAACGGCGATGTATCACTTTCTGAATGTGCTGATGCGCTTGGTTGTCATCCGAACACAATTGGGAAAGTGTTGAAAGCACGCAAGAATACTACGTTCAGTGAACTTGTCAATGAACAGAAGATTCGACGGGCAAAATATCTGCTACTTGCAAATACTATGAAGATTGGGGATATCGCTCAGAATATCGGGTATCAGAACACCCAGAACTTCACACGCTTTTTCAGAAGCCAGACAGGATTTACTCCTAGTGAATTCAGACGTCTTTCCCGTAAGGGGGAGCAAAATGATTAAATCTGTTTTCTAACTTCAAAGAACGCCAGTTCACTTAGAAAATGCAAGGTTTCGCTCATTTTAAAAGAGTGTAAGATGATTGTTTACAAATTCGGAACCAGCCTCTACACAATACAGTAGGTAAAGGAGGCCGGCATGAAGAGAGGACATGGGTTATATACTACCAGTTGGTTGTCTGCGATTAAGAACCATAACTGGCTTTACCTGATGCTCATCCCCGGCATCCTGTACATGCTGATTTTCAATTATTTCCCGATGGCTGGATTGGCCATGGCATTCGAGGAATTCAGCCCCTACAACGGTACTACAATCTTTCAGGCCTTTACAAAAAGTCCTTTCGTAGGATTAGGCAATTTCTACAAGTTGTTCACTGGACCCGACTTCTGGCGCATTTTGCGGAATACCTTATCCATTTCAATCTGGAGCATTATTTTCTATTTCCCTGCTCCAATTATTCTAGCATTGCTGCTCAATGAGCTGAAAAGTGAGAGCTATAAAGGTCTTGTCCAATTCATGGTGTATATCCCTCATTTCATTTCTTATGTGATAGTTGCTTCGTTGACAGCCCAGTTGTTCTCTACTACCGACGGGTACGCGTACCACCTTTTAGCCGGAATATTCGGCAATAATGCACCGGACGTCATGAGTAACCCAAAGCTTTTCACCCCATTAATCATCGGTCAGAACATCTGGAAAGAGACTGGCTACGGGACGATTATTTATCTTGCAGCACTGTCCGGTGTCGACCTTCAATTGTATGAAGCATCAGATATCGATGGGGCGAACCGATGGCAGAAAATGTGGCATATCACTCTGCCCGCCATCAAATCGACTGTTGTCATTATGTTGATCCTTAAAGTGGGCTCTGTCCTGAACACCGGGTATGAACAGATTTTTCTTATGCAGAACTCGATAAACCGCATGAACAGTGAAGTGTTTGACACATATATATATACACGAGGAATAACCAATGGAAACTACTCCTTGGCTACTGCTACCGGTCTCTTCAAATCGATTGTTAGCCTGTTCCTTGTCATAGGGGCAAATATGTTGGCAAAGAAGGCTGATGAATCTGGATTTTATTAAGAGGAGGTGCAGCATGTCAACCAGAACAATCAAGCGTTCATTAGGCGATTCAATTGTACAGGCTATCATCTACATCATCTGTGGAGTAGCCGGCATTGTAACGCTAGTCCCCTTCCTCTACATTATTGCAGGATCTTTTGCCACCGAGCGAGAATTGACTGAGCGTTCTTTTTTCCTCATTCCGAAGGTATTCAGTTTGAATGCTTACCAGTACATTATTAAAAGTGGTGATGTATTCAAGGGTCTTCGGAACTCACTCTTTGTTGCATTCGTAGGGGTTGGAATCAATATGTTTTGCTCCTGTACCCTTGCATACCCGCTTTCTCGTCCATACTTCAAGGGACGAAACGGCTTTATCACCATGGTGATAATTACGATGCTCTTTTCTGGCGGCATGGTGCCTATGTATATTCTTGTAGCGAACGTGCTGCATCTTCGCAATACATTCTGGGCTCTTTGGCTTCCTGTTGCGATCAACCCCTTCAACATGATCATTATCAAGAACTATTTCCAAGGACTTCCCATAGAGCTGGAGGAGGCAAGCCGGATCGATGGCTGCAACGATTTGCAGATTTTCATCAGAGTGATACTCCCTCTCTCAAAACCAGTCCTTGCCTCTGTTTCGCTGTTCTATGCAGTGAGCCATTGGAATTCGTATTTCAATGCAATGATGTACATCAGCAACAGAGATATGGAAGTGGTTCAGATTGTATTGAGGCGTATTGTGTTCCAGTCTACAGCCGTGGCAACCGAAAGCAATTTCGACTGGGGAAATTTTGGTTTGCCCCCTACAAAATCAATCAGGATGGCTACGACGATAATGGCAAGCCTTCCTATTCTGGTATTGTATCCATTCATTCAAAAATATTTCACCAAAGGCGTACTCATCGGGTCCGTCAAAGGGTGATTATTAAAAGGAGTCAACATATGAGAAAGCGGTTAGTAGTGGCAGGTCTCCTGCTGGTCTCAGCAATGGTTGTTTTTGCGGCCGGTCAGAATGAAAGTGCAGAATCGGATAGCGGGGCTCTCTCTTCCAGCTCTGGAAAGCCTGTCATTACGTTTATGACAACGGAATTCTATGGCAATGAGCTTAAGAACCAAGCTTCCAGTCAAGTGGTAGAAGCATATGAAGCATATACGGATACCCAAGTGAAGTGGCAGTGGGAAGCCGATGGAACGTATGAGGAAAAAATGGGTATTACCCTTATGGATAAGGACAATATGCCCATGATTATGACGGGAAAGAAGACTCTTTCCGCCTCCATTATCGATGCTGCCAAGAAAGGTGCCTTCTGGGATTTGTCCAAGTACATCTTTGATGAAAAGGAGTATCCCAACCTCTCTCGTGCAAATAAGAATGTCCTGAAAGCCTTGACTGTCAACGGCCAAGTTATTGGACTTTATCGTGCCCGTCCAATCGGACGCACTGGGTTTGCCTACCGCACGGATTGGGCCGAGAAAGTCGGCATTACAAAGGCACCTGAAACATATCAGGATGTGTATGATATGTGGTACAAGTTCACCTATGAAGATCCCGATGGGGACGGCAAGAATAATACCTACGGTTTGGAGATGTGTAAATACACAGGCCCTCTGGATGTTATCCAGACATGGTTCGGCGTTGGTAATGAATGGGTGGAACAGAAAGGCAGTCTGGTACCGGTTCATCAGACAACAGAGTATCAGCAGGCATTGGACTGGATGCGCAAGGTCTATGCAGATGGTTTGATTAGAAGAGACTGGGCAACTGTTGATAGTTCAACATTTGGTGACGCATGCAAGAAGGGAAGCGCAGGCAGCTTCTTGGATGTTATGGATAGTTCAAAGCGAATCTGGCAGTATTACATCCAGAACGATATCAAGTCTGTTACGAATCCCTCACAGCATGCATCCATGACGATGGTTGGTCCTATCAATGGTAAGACGCTTGCCACCAGTGGATTCAATGGGTATTACGTCATCACCAAGGCCGGAGCCAAGACGGAACAGGATTTGAAGAATTGTCTCCATTTCCTGGACAAAATGGGCGACGAAGAGATGATGATCCTGGCGGACTATGGGTTGAAGGGCATTACCTACGATATCGATGCCGATGGTCATATTGTACTGAGGAATGTCCCCGTTAAAGAGACACCCCAGCTTGGATTGAATCAGGCATTGTGTTATATCCCGTTCCTGAAGAGCCAGGTTACGACACTTAAAGGCGATATTCCAACTCAGGAACAGGATAAGGCCTATGCAATCAACGAACAGCACGCAGTGTTTAATCCGGCACTCGGGTATCTTGCAAATAGTCCGATAAATGCAGAAGTCGGCAATGATATCGAGCAGATTATTGACGATGCACGTACCCAATACATCTGTGGCCAGATTTCCAAGGCTCAACTTGATGCCGCTTCCCAGCAATGGTTGAATCGTGGTGGGGCTCAATTGATCAAGGAAGTGAATGAGCTGTACAAGGCTGACACTTCGAGGTAACAATTTTGTACACCGGATGAGTTCTCTCATCCGGTGTGTATTGCTTTCATGGGAGGGAGAAAATGCGGTTGCATTGTCTTGACGGCAGATTACGCAAGGGATACACGACTTGGGGATGTATCTGGCCTAAAGGAACGGTGACGGGAGAGACGGGATTTTCGATTGTCAGTAAAGCAAAAAGTATTCCTGTACAGAGCCGGATCACAGCCTACTATCCTGATGGTTCTGTCAAATGGACTGCCCATACAGCAGATTCCGGCAAACTAGGAACATCCTTTTCACTGGAGATTTCGGCAGCTGCTTCTTCTCCTATATCTGGTATTAGTGTTGTTACCGAGCCCGATTCCACAACTCCAAGATTCCTGACCAATGGAAATATGACGATTACATTCGGAGGAGAAAGCTTGTTCTCTGCAATAGCAATCGATGGTGTGACGCGCCTGAAACAAGCCTCTTTGCGTTTGATTATCCACCAGCCGGTTGCAGATGGATGGAAAGAGAAAACGTATGATGGAGTAATCGACCAAGCAACAGTCGAATCATCTGGTCCTTTGGAAGCAGTTATCCGGTATCAGGGAAGCCATCATTCACCTACTGGGGAGACCTTGTTTCCGTTCATCGTTCGTATGTTTGTTGGTTTCGAAAGCCATGTGATACGTTTCCAGCATACGTTTATGTATGATGGGGATGAAAACCATGATTTCCTGAAAGGTATTGGTATTTCCTTCGGGGTTTCTTCTGCTGGCCCTGTCTACAACCGCCATGTTAAGTTCGAGCTTGATCATGGCTGCTTTCATGAATCATCGGCTCTTCTGCTCTCTTGGAAGCCAAAGATTCCCCTTTCCATCTATCAGGACGAGATTGCTGGAAAAGCCCTTCACCTGGAAGGCGATGAAAAAAAGATTGTTGATACTGTCCTTAAAGACATGCCATTCTGGGATCATTATGCGCTTGTTCAGGATAGCGTTTCTCACTTTTCAATTAGGAAATGGACGGGACAGCCCGATTGTAGATATATCAATTGTTTTGATGGACAGAGAACGAGAGGGGGCTGTGCCTTGGGTAGCGAGCTGGGGAACATTTCCTTTGCTTTCCGTGATTTTTGGGAGAAGTATCCTTCAGGTTGTGAATTCGACCATCTGACGCAAGATAATGCTACAGCGACGGTCTGGCTCTATCCACCGGCAACCGAGCCTTATGATTTCAGACACTATGCAAATAGGGGTTACAACCAGGTCTATTATGAAGGTTATGACTATAAAGGGGCAGACCCATATGGAATAGCTTCGACGAGCGAATTTGCTCTCTCAATCGGTAGTGAGCTGATTCCCGGTGACGCTGCTCTTCATGCCTTCTCCCGTTCTATCCAGAATCCACCCCTGTTTGTATGTGATCCAGATTACTACTATGCAAATCGTGCATTTGGGTATTGGTCTCTCCCCCAGCAAGATGGAGAGTCCGCGAGATTTCTGGAAGAACAACTTGACCGGAGCCTGGAATTCTATGCCAAGGAAGTAAAGCAAAGAAATTGGTATGGGCTGTTTGATTATGGTGATGTTAGGCATACGTATGATCCAACCCGTCACCTTTGGCGATATGATATGGGCGGGTATGCTTGGGATAATACCGAGCTTGTTCCCACATTGTGGCTTTGGTATGCATTTCTGAGAAGCGGAAAGGCGTTTGTATTCGATTTGGCTGAACGGCTTTCTCGGCATGCAAGTGAAGTGGATGTCTATCATATTGGGAAATTCAAGGGCATGGGTTCACGGCATAATGTGAGCCATTGGGGATGCCCCTGCAAGGAAGCTCGAATTGCTATGGCTGGTCATCACCGATTCCTGTATTACCTTACCGGTGACCGTAGGTTGGGAGACATTTTTGATGAGCTCAAAGATAACGAGCTTACATTTATGCAGCATGATCCATTGGCAGATTTCTATGCCAAAGAGAAGATGGTATACCCATCACATGCACGCAGCGGTCCTGATTGGTCGTCACTTTGTTCCAATTGGATGACGGCTTGGGAACGAGAGAATGATGAGCGATATCACCAAAAGATACTTACAGGTCTTGAGGATATCAAACAGGCTCCCTTGCAGTTGGTTTCTGGGCCTGATTTTGAGTTTGACCCTGAAAGCTGTCATCTCCGGTATATCGGAGAATGTGCTGCAGGTGGTACTCATTTGCAAATATGTATGGGAGCCCCTCAGATTTGGATGGAACTCTCTTTACTCTCTGATGATGGTTGGCCAAAACTACTTGCAGACTATGGGAGGTTCTATTTCCTTCCTCGATCAGTACAGGTTGAGGAATCAAAGGGAATCATCGGAGAACGGGAATTCTCCCTTCCCTTTATGGCAACAGCCATGGGAGCTTATGCTGCTGCATATCGAAATGATGAGGCTCTCTCGAAGAAGGTTTGGCAGGTGTTGTTGCATGCCCTCATTTCAGAGAATGATTCTTCAGGATTCTCGATAATCAGAACAAGGAATGCCGGTGGCAAGGCAGTCTTGGAGGAAATTCCATGGATTTCCACCAATTTTACTGCTCAATGGGGCTTGAATGTGATTATGGCTTTGGAATTCATTCGAAACAGTCTTCCGGAAACAATGGAACAGGTAATGGAATTACTCGAGCAGGTTCCCGATAAAGGGTTTCGGCAGGCATGAGGACTCTGTACAGTAATGGAGATTTTCTAGCCCAAAGTTATCAGGATGAATCTGATGGGCGATGTGGGTAGGAAAATCTCCTCTTTGGGAAACTCACAGGAGAACTGCCGATTTGAGTACCATTACCATAAAGCGATGGGTTTCTTCCGCGAGGGGTTTCTTCCGGGAAGAAAGTCCACAAGGCTATTCGGTTATACTTGATTATTATGGTGGTACACGAATCAACTCAGATCGGACATCTTCGGTTCCGTTGGCTCAGTACTGGAAGGACTATCCGAAAAGGCTACTTGAGATTGAACACCAAACTGGTTTGAGTCTTCTACATCCACAGATCCATTTCGAGTATGCCACCGAATCCTTGGGAAATGCCAAAGCCTCAATATCTGATGTCATGATACTAGCCGATGGTGTCCGTATCGCCATAGAAGCAAAGTTTACCGAATTTGCTAATTATGGATTTCAAACGATTGCCGGATGGTTAAGCGAATCCACCGGTAATAGAAATAATTAGATGAGGGTACTTGAACACTGGGTGAGCAAGATCATCCCATATTCAGAAAGCGACCTAACCAATATCGAAGATATTCCTTACCAATTCCTCCATCGCCTTGAGTGTGCATGCGACAAGAACCCTAAACATGCGATCCTTCTGTACCAACTGTTCATTGACGATGAAACCAGGCCGTCTCTTAATAAGATGCTCAGCGTCCTTACTGCAGCTAAAGATCGAATTAATCCAAAAAGCAACCTGAAAATCGTATTCCAACAAATCGAATGCAGGCAAGTAAAGCATTATGCAAGTGACCAGCTGAAGGACATTTTCTCTGATATGAAATCGAATAGGAGTCATGCCTACTATTTCCCAGATGCTTAGAGTGATTTTCATCCTGTGATATTCTATGCGGTTCAAGCTATTGAGTTGTTGCTAGCTACAGAATTGGGTGAAATACTATGAAGATGAGTTCTTCCATGGCTATTTTTCATATTTTCCCGGGAAGCCTTCCAACAATCCTAACTTGAAACAAGGATCAAGAATTTAGTGCCTTATTTCAAGATAGGTATGCTACAGTCCTATATGAAAGCCAAAACGGCAAAAATTTTAAAATTTGCCGAAATGGCTAGTGACTTTGTAAAAATCTCTTAGTATACTGATTCAGCCAGAACGGCAAAAAAATGAATATTTGCCGAAATGGCTGAGGAGGTGATGTGTATGAACAAGCATGCAATCATTCGAAAATTACCCGATAGCACGTGTACGAGACAGCAGATTCTGCATGCCGCACGGATTGTTGAGCCCTCTTTCAAGGAAACGCAGCTCAGACATTTGATGGGAACCCTGCACGATTCCAGATTGATAGTTAGGGTTGGACGCAATCAATACAAGAAAGTTGAGAAGGAGCCGAAGAAAAGCATCTTCACCGAGGTATATTCCCATGCAGCCCTGCAGGTGATCCAGTACATGCAGGAGCAGTTTCCACTACTTTCTTATAGGGTTTGGGAGTTGTCCTGGCTCAATGAGTTCTTCAATCACCAGTTGGCACACAATCAGATCTTCCTCGAGGTGGAGAAGGACGGTTGTGATTTTGTGTTCTCCGCACTTGTTGAGAAATTCCCAGGCAGGGTACTGCTGAGACCCAAAGCCCAAGAGATACTGCGATATGGCACCGATGATGGGATCATCATCGACCGCTTGGTCACAGAGGCGCCCAAGTCAAACGGCGAGCCGTATCAGGTACCTTTGGAAAAGCTGATTGTTGATCTGTTTGCGAATAAGAGCTTGATGCTTTCCAAAGGTGATTATGCCACTGCAATCGAGACGATGTTCGCAAAATACCGCATCGATCAGGTCTCAATGCTACGTTACGCACGAAGAAGGAATAAAGTGAAGGATGTGTTTGGATTCCTTCGAGGCAAAACGACGATCGAACTTATGGTTCAGGGGTGATATATGGTGAAGCCTGTCTGTTTCACACGTGAGCATATAGAGAAAATCAGAAGTGGTTTCACCGTGGATTACTCCATCCTTGAAAGGAGCATCTTTGCTTTGGCTTTGCTTGAGGCGCTCGCAAAGGTGGGTATGCCATTCATCTTCAAGGGCGGAACCAGTCTGTTGCTCCTTCTAGAGAAACCGAGAAGACTGTCCACTGATATCGATATCATCGTACAGCCGGGTACCGACGTGCAATCCTATCTCGAGCAGACTGGAGAAATCTATCCATTTCGTTCGATGGAGCAGCAGATTAGAAAAGGCAGGAACAAGATTGACAAAGCCCACTACAAATTCACCTATGATTCACCGGTAATGGGAGCTCAATCTCACATCCTATTGGACATCCTCTTTGAAGAGAACCATTATTGTACCTTGGTCAAACGAAAGGTCGACCATCCATTCCTGAGTACCGAGGAGCCCTATGTGGAAGTAACGATGCCAAGCGTCAACTGCCTACTTGGTGACAAACTGACAGCATTCGCACCTCATACCACCGGCATTCCGTTTGGCGTTGACAAGGAATTGGAAATCATCAAGCAGTTGTACGATGTTTCTGTCCTCGTGGATGCCCATGACAATTATGACGATGCGTATACCTCTTACATTGCAACGGTCACAGCGGAATTGGCATATCGAGGGCTCTCAAATTCTCCAGATGAGGTATTGCAGGACACCATTGATGCCTCAGCCTGCATCGCAAGCAAGGGGAAATACCACAGCGATGATTATCGTCAATATCTGCAAGGTATCAGAGGCATCGCCAATCATATCTATGGGGAACGGTTCAATGCGGAGAAAGCAATCCTTCCTGCTTGCAAGACCATGTACTTGGCTGCATGCATGTTGAAAAGAGAAAGGTTCAACAGGGTTACTGATCCTTCAAGTTTTAGTGGAGCAAACATCGGGAACACCAAGTATGCCAGATTATCGTCACTGAGAAAATTTGACGCCGAGGCTTTCGCGTATGCGGTTCAGGCTATTGATCTGCTACAAAGATAGTGAAATGTGAGAAGTAGTATGACAATGAGTTCCTTCACAACCGTTTTCAAGTTTTCCCGAAAAACCTTGCAGGATATCGCCAATTCCATCGATAATCCGGCATCCTGGTTCGAACTGTCTAAAAAGGACAGGCAAAGCCTTGCTACAAGTGGCGAGCGGTTCCGGAACTGGTTGGAGCAAAGAAAGGCTGATGATGGACCGGCTGACTCCTAGGCTTGGAAATGCTGATAGTTCTCTGGTAGGATTCCCCATCATCACTTTCGTTTCATAACCGCTTTCATCTGGATCGCGTTCTGGGGGTTTCTTCCGGGAAGAATCCACACACTGAGGAGGATGTTCTTCCGGGAAGAAAGTCCACATTCACATTCACACACAGAAAGGGTAGCGCCACATTGGCCAGCTTCTTCCTTGCGTACAGTATGGGAGCAAGAAGAGAAGAGCTGATCAGCCAACAGGCGCGGAGGGAAAGGCTTTTCCCTCATTCTAGTGAGAGTTTACTGTTCCGGGGAACTGGCTGCAAGCCATGGAGTCTACCGACCTGGTGGTAGCGCGCTCAATGCAGGCCAGGTAGGTTCCTTCAGGGCTGCCGAATATGTATCAAGACACCCTCGCAAAGTGGATCCAGAAGCCTTTGCCAAGATTGCGCAATGTAAACTTGATTGGTTGACCTCACTTCTGGAAGGGATGATGGGCGAAAGATCGAATATCGAAGAGGTCAATCAGGAAACAACTTCTGAAATGAGCCGGGTGGGTTCAGCCATACGGAATTACAGCGACATTTCCCATGCGAAGGAAAAGATCGGCAGCTGGCTTTTCTCCTTCGGGTCCAATGTGAAAATCAAGGGTATTGAAGAATTCCCAAGGGCGATGATACTCAGGGACTGTCTGACAAGCCAGTATGTGTATCTTGGAGCGATGCTCGACTACATCAACCACGGAGGTAAAAGCCGCGGAAGCGCGCTGTATTCAGATCCTGAGGGGTGTAAGGTACAGGAAAAACTCCCGGAGGAATTCAGGTTCAGTCTTGATGACTGCCGTTTGGGGTCGATGGTCCAGGAGATGGGCTTTGATGGAAAGAATTGTGTAGCCTATTGGCGCGAAGTCCATCCAATCCCTGAAGAGGACGGCTTTTTTGAGGATGTGTGGCATTCCTTCAGGGAGAACGGGAATGTATACTGAAGGACAATCGATGGTTTACAGCAGGTCCCAAGTCCTTGTCGTGGGTGGTGGGTTCGGTGGTATCGCGGCGTCAATCGCTGCTGCGCGATCCGGGAAAAAGGTCACGCTTGTCGAGAAGGCTTGCATCTTGGGTGGAATGGCCACATTGGGGCATGTCTGCATCTATCTGCCCTTGGACGATGGGGTAGGGAACAAGGTCTTTGGAGGCCTCGCCGAGGAATTGCTCCACCTTTGCATCAAGCGGAGCTACAACACGCTTCCCCCCGACTGGAAGAAAGGCGTGATGAGGGTTGAAAACCCCTCCGGAAGGTATCGGACTCATTTCAACATACCAGCAGCAGTATTCTCCTTTGATGAGATCATGGAGCAACTTGGGGTGAACATCATATTCGACGCCGTTTTCTCAGAGCTAATAATGGATGGTCTTATCTGCAGAGGGGTGATCATTGAAACCAAGCAAGGCCGTGTTGCGTATTTGGCTGACATGGTTGTGGACGCCTCAGGTGATGCGGATGTCTTTTCCAGAGCGGGAGCCTCCTGCGTGGAGCAGAAAAGCATAGTATCACACTGGTGCTTTGAGTTGGAACCGGAAACGATGAAGAAGGCCCTTGAGAGTGGCAAAGTCGTGGATGCTATGAAAATAAGGTGGCTTGGACTTAGACCCGGGGTGGATAACAATTCTAGTGGACTAACCCGTTTCTACGGAACAACAATTGACGGCGTCAACGGGTATATCCAACTGAGCCGCAAATTGGCAAGGGAATATCTTGACCAGCGGGATAACGCTACATACGCGATGACGTCGCTTCCCCTTGTTCCACAGTTCAGGATGACTAGAAGAATCACCGGTATCAAGGAGTTGGATATGTTTTCGTCCAACCAGTACCAAGAGGATTCCGTGGGATGTGTCTGCAATGGCCTCGCCTGTCCGGCTCCGGTCTATGAGCTTCCATACGGTACATTGATTGACCAAAAAATCAAAAATATGATTGCCGCAGGTAGAATCATAGCCGCTAGTGGCGATGGGTGGGAGATGATGAGGCTGCTTCCATCCTGCGCATTCACGGGCCAGGTGGCCGGAACGGCAGCGTCTCTGGCCATTGACCAAGGTACCTCTGTCCAAGATGTTGATATCAGTTCATTGCAGGATAGTCTTGTAAAGAGTGGTGTGATTATCCATATCCCCCAATACATGAAGGGAAATGTGAACGCCACAACAACCCAGCCCAAATTCACAACAGACCCCATGGTCAAGTCGGATGCGTTATCCTACCATTAAGTTCCACGAGCAAGACCTTCCGGGCACGAGCAAGACCTTCCGGGAAGGAAGTCCACATTGGGGAGGATGTTCTTCCGGGAAGAAAGTCCACATTCACATTCACACATTGAAAGGGTAGCGCTACATTGGCCAGCTCTTCCTTGCGTACAGTATGGGAGCAAGAAGAGAAGAGCTGATCAGCCAACAGGCGCGGAGGGAAAGGCCTTTCCCTCATTCTGGTGAGAGCTTACTGTTCCGGGAAGAACTCACACGCTCCCGGTCTTGAGTCAACTTGACATCCAGTGAAGGGGGTCTACCGAAAGAAATCAGGAGAGAAGGAAGAATTGTGGGGATAGGAAAGCGTGAATATTTTTTATAATAAATTATGCAGATATAAGGTGAAATGTAATCGTTTTAACCAAGGGGCATTGATTTATGGTGACACGCCACATGTTTTAGCTTTCAAGCCTTACTGCATAACTATATTTGCATAGATATGGCAGATAATAATTGTTTTAGTTGACAACTGGCTGATTTGTAACTATATTTGCAATGAAATATTCATTTCGGGAGGCTTCCCCATGGGAATACACATTTCAGATACAAGACTGGCTGGGTACGCGCGCTTAATGGAAATATTCGCGATTGCAGGCATGCCCCTCTGGCACAGGTCATCAGTGTCCACTACAGGCACCCACTATGCAAAAATCCAGGATGGCTTTGTTGATGAAGTTTACAGAGCCCAATATTGGCCCGGGGAAAAAGTTGGAGACCATCTTGAGTTTGCACTGAAATACGATGGTGTAAACCTAGCGTTGCTGGCTCGGATATTCGAACAGGTTTCTCAGGATGAGCTTACCGGATACATCAAATCCAAACCAACCGGGAAGTATGCCCGGAGAATATGGTTTTTCTATGAGTTCCTGACAGAAAAACAATTGCGCATCGACGACATGGTCACTGGCAACTATATCGATGCACTGGAAGCTACAGATTATTACACCGTTCAGAACGGAGAAAGATCCCCACGCCATCGCATTGTCAACAATTTACTTGGGCCCCAAGCCTTCTGTCCTGTTGTCCGAAGAACCGAAAAGCTTTCCAAACTGGATTCATCCGATCTGCAGAAAAAGTGTGAGGATATCGTCAGCTTATTTCCACAGGAACTGCTTCGCCGGGCACTGGGCTATCTCTACAACAAAGAGACAAAGTCATCCTTTGAAATTGAGCGTATTACACCTAATGTTACCCGCACTGAAAAATTCATCGCATCTCTGGAACTTGCTGAAAAGGAAGACTTCTGTGAGAAGGAAAGACTGATTGAGCTTCAAAACCGTATCGTTGATCCGCGATTCAAGGATAGTGATTATCGGGTGAGTCAGAATTATGTGGGGCAGACGGTTGCCTATCAGAAAGAGATCATATATTATACCTGCCCAAAACCGGATGATCTTCCACATCTGATGGAGGGGTTGATCGATTCCCATAAGCGGATGAAAACAGGAAATGTTTCTCCGGTTATCCACGCGGCGACGATTGCCTATGGTTTTGTATTTCTGCATCCGTTTGAGGATGGAAATGGACGGATCCATCGGTTTTTGATACATAACATTCTATCAATGCGGAATATGGTACCACATGGACTTATGTTTCCCATTTCGGCTGTCATGCTTAAGAATCCAGCGGATTATAATGCATCGTTGGAAGCTTTTTCCCGGCCTTTGCTTCAGCTTATCAATTATCAACTGGATGAAAAGGGGCGGATGACCGTCATGGATGATACTGCTTGCTGGTATCAGTATATGGATATGACCTCTCAGGTAGAAGCCTTGTACGGGTTTGTAACCAAAACGATCGAAGAGGATCTTGTGGAAGAGCTCAACTTTCTAGCCAACTATGACAACACTAAGAGAGCGATACAGGATATCATTGATATGCCTGACCGTTTGATTGATCTGTTCATCCAGTTGTGTCTGCAGAATGGTGGTTCCCTTTCAGAGAGGAAGAGATCCACTCATTTTAACTTCCTGACCGATGAAGAGCTTGCAGCCATGGAGCAGGCTGTAAAAGATTACTATAACCGGGCATAGCAAGACCTTCCGGGGAGCAAAACCTTCCGGGAAGAAAGTCCACATTCACATTCACACATAGAAAGGGTAGAACCGCACCGGCCGCCTCCCTCTGCGAACCGTAGGGCAACAGGAATAGGGGAGGCGAACAGCCGGTAGGGGCGGAGGGGAAGGCCTTCCCCTTCATGTATTCCTTCATACATTCCCAGCACCAATGTCCAGTATCAAGTGAAGATTCCAAATAATTCCTAAAAACCGAAATGTTTAATTGCTTTATTAGTGGTAAGTATTTATTATCAATATTGAAAACAATAATATTAACGAAATAAATATAGAAAATCAAAAGGAGATTGCCTATGTACGATGTGGATACCTTATTGAAAACAGCCATCAGTGAGACCAGAAACCTGAAAGCAGGGGAGATCTTCCTGGTTAAGGATCTATTCAAAGGCTATCTTTGGAACAGGATCCCCAGAGGCGACAGGCTTCTGCTCGGTTCCATGTTCCTGAGCTATATCGGCATGCACGACTGTCAGATTACCGTGATTGATAAAGGCGCATCGGGGCAGCAACGCTATCAGAAGACCTGACATTGGTGGATGGTAGAGTTGAATTCGCTATGGGTACTGGTATCAAGGACTTTTTCAGGTTATCTTTATCTCAGGCAGCAAACATTTCTTTTCTTCTTCTGTAAAGTAAAAGCGTGGAGAATTGCCAACACAGGTGTTGTTATTCTCTATCACCGCAAGCTGGCTGCTGGGCAGCATATATAGGGTGTGCCAGGTATTCTTCTTTATATTGTATACTTTATTCGGCTCCATCCAAAGGCACTGGGTGTCTTTTGGCTTTTCATCCTGGCCTGCGGTAAGAAGGCCGACACTGCCTGAAAGGAGAATGAATACCTCATCAGTCAGCAGGTGTCTGTCAAAATAGCTTACATTGACAGGAAGATACATGTCAGAGGAATTGAGAAGGGCGACTCTCCAGTCATTGCAGTCTACCTGCGGCTTGAAGCCCCTTTCGTGGTACTCACATACTTCAATGGTGTTGTTCATATTTTTCCCTCAGAACTGTTAAGGCTTGTAATCAGCCGGTTCGCCTTCAATGTCAACTCTTCCGCCTCGGTATAATGCCTGCTGACCAGACAGAGAAAGATCAGATCGCTGATGTACTGCTGAGAATAACGTGAAGACACGGCTCCGATTCTCATTTTGCGCTCAACCGCAGGCGTAAGAAGCGATATATCTGAAATATGGCCTATGGATGATTTTGTGGTTCCCAGGATGGAGACAACATAGGCTCCCTGTTCCTTGGCCGCTTTTACAGAGGTGAGAATTACCTTCGTCTCCCCTGAGAATGAGAAACAGATCACCACATCCTTGCTGTTGATGGTGATTGCAGAAAGAAGGTTGATCTGGTTGTCCTGGATAAAGAATGTCTTTTTGTTCAATCGTATCAGTTTCTGCTGCAGATCCAGAGCCACTGTTCCCGATGATCCCACGCCAAACAGATAGATAGTCTTTGCGCTGTCTATCATGTGGATGACCTTTTCAAGTTTTGCATAATCAATGCTTTCGGCAGTTGTCTTGCATACTTCGTTGATCTGTGCCAGAAGCTTGCTTGCGCAGTCCTGATATGAGTCGTTGGATTTCACAATCATATCCTTTTCAAAGAACTGATTGTTGTGAAAATACTTTGCCAAGCCAATTTTCATATCGGGAAGACCGATAAAGCCGATCTTTTTGGAAAAGCGGATAACTGTCGCAGGTGAGGTGCCGGATAGCTCCGCTAGTTCGCTTGCTGTTTTTTCCAAAGCCTGTTCGGGATTATTGAGAATATAGTCGGCGATTTTCTGTTCCGTAGATGTAAGATGATTGTATTTTTCAACAATAGGCACAAGAATCATGTGAATCTCCTCATGCATAATAGTATGGGGTATTTGAAATAAAATTTCAATAATGAAATGAGATAAAAATTAAAAATATAAATTTAAAGCTTTACAAAAAAAGAATATACCTATTGTAAGTATCACTTGATACAGACTGAAATTATGTAAATATTATTTCAAGTATGCTTTTTTATTGAAATATTATTTAATACGAGGTAAAATCCTCAACTAGAAAATCGCAACATTTATTGTTGCTGAAAAAAGGGGAAAACATGAAAAAGAGTCTGGTTTTATCTTTAGTTCTTATCATGGGTGTCGGACTTGTCTTTGCCAGCGGTGCAACCGAAGCTCCTGCCGCAAAGGCTTATAACTTCAAAGTTTCCATCACACAGTCAGCTACTGACCCTCTTGCTACCTTCACAAAGCAGTGGATTGCAGAAGTTGAAGAGAAGACAAATGGTGTTGTGAAGCTTGATTTCTATCCTAACGGCGAGCTCGGGACAATCGGTGATGTCTGCGAGCAGGTTGCACGTGGTGCTTCAATCATTGCCTATGCTGGTCCTGATGCATATCCTACAATCGCTCCGGATATGGCAATCCTCAACTCGCAGTACTGTCTTACAAATGCCTCACAGATTGATGCTATCAATGCCTCTGAGTGGTTCGCTGGACAGTCTGCTCTTCTTGAGAAGGGTGGAGTGCATTGTCTCGGATGGAACTATTTCACAGGATACAGACACATTCTCTGCAAGAAGCCCATCAACAAGGTTGAAGACCTCAAGGGTGTCCAGCTCAGAGTTGCCACACAGCCGGCCGCAGTATTTGCAGAATCACTTGGATGCAATCCTGTCATCACAAACTGGAACGAGGTGTACTCAGCGCTTTCAACAAACATGATCAACGCGGCTGAAGCTCCTCTTGCCACACTTTATTCCTCTTCACTTCAGGAAGTTGCCACTTACTGCACCCTTACAAATCACCTGGTTTCGACCGGTATGATGGTCATGTCTTCAGAACGATTCAACGAACTTCCTGCTGAATACCAGAAGATCATCAGCGAAGCCGTCTACAAAGCAGGCACAGGTTTCTCTGCCTACAGCCTTTCAACAGAAGCTGAATTCAAGATAAAGATGGAAGCCGCTGGTGTTACATTCATTACTCCAGATGTCGCATCATTTGCAAAGAAGGCATCTTCAATGTATACCTCAGGCAAGCTTGCTTATAGCGATGGTCTTTATAACAAGATCCAGAACATCATCAATAAGTAACTGACTTTGAGAACGCCTGGGCAGTGTCGCTCTGTCCAGGCACATTTTTTACTGGAGTTTTTATGAAAAAATTCTTTGGCATGATAAAGACCTTTGAAGATGGGTTTTCAGCCCTCCTTTTATCAGGAGTAGTGCTTCTGACATTGGTGGACGTCGTTTTCCGCTATATCCTTAAGTCTTCAATCGGCTGGTCTCAGGAAATAACCGGATTCATGTGGACATGGACTGTTATGATGGGAACAACGGTTGGTTATCGGAGAAATCTTCATTACGGGGTTGATTTTCTTGTTCAGAAGCTGCCGAAAAATGCGGCGATTACTATCAAACGCATCGTCTATATCATCATGCTGCTGGCATGTATCTTCATGCTCGTACTGAGCTTGTCAATTTCAAAAAACGGGTTTGTCAAGGTTTCGGCTTGGCTCCAGATTCCATATTTCTACAAGTATATCTCAGCAGTCGTATGTTTTTCACTGATGCTTATCCATACGGTTCACTATCTTGTTCTTTCCTTTAAGGATCCAGATGATTTCTTCCTGAGAATATCCCAGGGTGGTTTGCCAGGACTTGATGATGAGGAGATTGAACAATGAACTTTCTTCCTTTAATTATACTCGCTGTATTGTTTGTCATCGGATTTCCAATCGGATTCGCACTTATCATGTGCGTAATTCCATATTTTGCGGTTCAGACCGGAACAAACATGGACATTATCATCCAGCGTTTCATAGCCTCGACAGAATCCACCTCACTTTTGGCTATTCCGTTCTTTATCACTGCCGGTTCAATCATGAACTATTCTGGCATAACAAGAAGACTTCTCAACCTGTGTGACCTTCTGGTAGGACACATCAGGGGAGGTCTTGGTCATGTCAATATCCTTTTGTCCACCATGATGGGAGGTCTTTCAGGCTCCTGCGCGGCAGATGCTGCTCAGGACTGCAAGATTCTTGTTCCTGAAATGGTAGCCCAAGGTTATGACAAGCCGTTCTGCGCATCGGTCACTGCGGCTTCTTCATTGATAACCTGCATCATTCCACCCAGCATCGGACTTGTCGTCTATGCCTACTGTACTGATACTTCTGTAGGCAAGATGCTTTGTTCCGGTTATGTTCCAGGACTTCTTATGATGGTAGCTCTGATGATTCTCTGTGCCTATCTTTCCCATAAGAGGAATTACCCTAAGAACAGAGAGCGGATAGCCCCTCTTGGCGAAATACTCAAAGCCTGTTGGAAAAGCATCTGGGCGCTTGGTTTGCCTGTTCTTCTTATTGTAGGTCTTAGGATGGGAGTGTTCTCGGCAACTGAAGGTGGAGCCGTCATCGCACTCTATGCCTTTATCGTAGGAGCTTTCGTCTATAAGGAGCTTCCACTTAAAAAGATGCCTTCAATCATGATGGATGCGGTAAGATCCACAAGTTCGGTCATGCTTGTCATGTGTGCGGCAAGTATTTTCAGCTATTATCTCAGCTGGGAAAGGATCCCTCAGATGTTAAGTGTGCTTCTGGCACAGAATGCCACAAGTCCTACAGGATTCATGTTGCTTATAACAGTCCTTTTCCTGTTCATCGGGATGTTCATGGATGGTACGACTGCGATGATCATTCTGGCTCCGATTCTTGTACCGGTTGTGAAAGCCCTTGGCATAGATATGGTGTATTTCGGGACCGTCCTGGTAGTTAACTGTGCGATTGGCGCAATCACACCGCCTTTCGGGGTGGTGATCTATCTTGTAGCACCGATGATGAAGATGAAGGTTGACGATTTCATCAAGGAGCTATGGCCTTTTATAGGAGTGCTAGTAGCTGTACTTCTGTTATTGGTTCTGTGTCCGCCTATTGTAACTTTCTTGCCTAATTTAATTTACAGCTGATAATTTTTGTTACAGCTATGTTTGGAGATGTATAATGAGTTTTATGTTTAATCCACATCCGTATGATGATTACACACCCGTAAACAGGCCTGAACTCGGGGAAGAACTGATATCCCGTTCTGTTTTTGGTGCTGAGAAGGTCATGCGGTTCCTCTCTACAAAAGTACTGGACTTCAAGAACAGCAAGGGAAGCTGTGTTGTTTCGATCGAGGGATATCCTTCGGCTGATTTTACACAGTTTGCCAACGGAATCATGTGTTTTCTCAAAGGTCAGAAAGTAAAACTGGTTTCCACAGATTCGCTTTGTCTTTCTTCTGATGAAATCAACGAAAAGATTGCAGATTGCCTTCCTACTGACAGAGTAAAGGATCCTGTCCTTCTCTATGGACGTCTATTTGAGGGTGGTTTCTCAGACTTGTTCGATGAAGCAAAGATTGAAAAGCTCAGGCAGTCCGCCTCCGGAACAAAGGCGGATGGAAGCATTCTGATTATCTATGGCATGGGTTCCGCATCGGATCAGATCAGAGATGTTGTTGATATGGTCGATTACATCGATGTCACTCCAAAAGAAGTCATGCTTCGGGCTCATGCTGGACGCTGGAAAAACTTCGGTGATGACCATGCCGTACCTGTCAAGGAATTGCAGAGAAGGGCATATTATATTGACTTTGAACTTGCCGTTGCCTTGAGAGGAAAACTGCTTAGCGGGAATCTCATAGACTACTACGTTGTCAGCGACAAGGATGCTTCGATGAACGCCGTAAATGGAGCCGATCTCACTTCAATAACATCGTCCCTTGCCGCATATCCCTTCAGATGCAAGCCTGTTTACCTTGAGGGAGTCTGGGGCGGCTACTATATCCAGCATGCCAGAAGGCTTCCGAATCAGTTCAAAAACATCGCCTGGATCTTTGACCTTATTCCAATGGAAGTCAGTATTCTGATTGAACTGGGCAAAAACCTCATGGAAATGCCCTTCTTCTCATTCGTGCAGAAGCAGGGCAACGCTATCCTCGGTCCTGGAATCAAGGAGCGCTTTGGTGGTTATTTCCCCATAAGATTCAATTATGATGACACATTCCATTCAAACGGAAACATGTCTGTCCAGGTCCATCCACCAAAAGACTTCTGCATGAAGACCTTCAATGAACTCGGAGCTCAGGATGAAGGATACTACATCGTAGCAACCGGGCATGGAGCCAAGACATATTGCGGACTTAATAACGGAGTGGACAAGGACGGATTCCTCAAGGTGATAAAGCAGTCCGAGAAAGAACACACCCTTGTCGATTATCAGAAATATGTGAATGCCGTTCCATCAGTTCCAGGAAGACAGTTCCTTCTGCCAGGAGGAACCATCCACGCTTCAGGCAGAAACCAGCTCATACTTGAGATTGGTTCCCTGACCATGGGCTCGTATACCTTCAAACTGTATGACTATTTGCGCAAGGATCTCGATGGAAATCCAAGACCTATCCACAGCTATTATGGCGAACAGGTGCTGAAAGGAGAAAGAAACGCGGACTTTGTCAAGGAACACCTGGTAAAAGACCCGGTATTGCTCCGCAAGGAAGATGGCTTCGAGGAGTACATCGTAGGTGAAGATGATCTTGTCTACTACAGCACACGCCAGCTCAGGTTCGAGAAAAAGGCAGAGGATAACACAAACGGCAGATTCCATGTCCTGGCTCTTGTCGATGGGGAGAAGGTGATGGTGAGATCAAAGAACGATAGGTCAAGGTGCTATACCATGAACTTCCTGGACCTTGTGGTTGTCCCGGCGAATATCGGTGAGTACGAGATTGAAAACCTAGGCAATCAGCCGGTTGTTGTGTATAAAGTTCTTGTGAGATGATGTGATGTACAGAAAAGTCATACTAGCCATAGATGCGGGGGGCACATCATACAAACATGCGCTCTTTGATTATGAAAGCCTGGAGCTGCAAGGAAAAGAATCTTTTATGCCGATTTCTTCTTTCGGAACAAAAGAGGGGCTTCTGGGTGTCTTCAGGGATATTTTCAAGGATGCGGTATCTACATGTGAGTCTTCTCGTTTTGCTATGGATTGTGTGGCTTTCTCTGTTCCAGGACCGTTTGATTGCCACAAAGGCATCAGCTTGATGAAGCACAAATGGCCGGCTCTCAAAGATGTTGGTCTTGTTGATGAATTCAGGACTTTTGGTATCCTTCCCAAAGGCCTGCGCTTTTCATTCGTGCATGATGTACATGCCTTTTTGCTGGGTGAGAAATACTATGGTGAAGCCAACACCTGTGATACGGCAGCCGCCGCAGTTATCGGAACAGGCATTGGCTTTGGCATGTGGGATGGTGAAAAGTTCATTGTAGATGACACAGGCCATCCTTTGTGTGGAATATACAAGTACCCATATAAAAACGGTACTGTCGAGGATGTTGTCTCCGGCAGGGGCGTTTCTTCCCAGTATCTGGCCCAAACAGGTAAGAACCTCAGCGCGAAGGATATTGAGAATCTGGCTCGTTCGGGTGATACTACAGCCAGTGAGGTGTATGCAAAAATGGGAACTGTGCTAGGTGAGATCATTGCTCCGATTCTGGCACAGTATTCAATTGAAGCCCTCGTTATCGGTGGCAGGCTTTCCTTCGCTTTTGATCTGTATCGAAAACAACTGGAAGCGGCAATTAACAAAAAGGAACACCATGTGGTTGTATACCAGTCCGGCATGCTTGAGCATGCGGCTATGAAAGGTGCGGCTGCTTGGGCAAAACAGAACTATGGCAACTTATCTCTTCAGATTTGATTTCCAACATACCACTGAGACAATCAAGAAACTTTCTTCTGTCCAGTATCTTTCGTTTAGAAAACTCTATATTGCCATCCAGGTGGTCATTGGTGCTGTGTCCGTCTACTTCGGGGCAATGTCCAGTGATCTCGTCAAACAGGTTCTGTTCATGTTTTTCGGATGCTGGCTGATCATCAGCTGGAAACAGATTCCTGATTTCAGGGCATCAAAAATCATCACCCAAGCCAATGGTGAATTGCCAAAATGCACCTTTGCTTTTTCTAGCGAAGGTTTTTCGGTTAGAACAGGTAACAAGGAAAAAAACCGGGAATACCCGGAAATCATCCGGATCGTATCCGATGGCACATACTGTTATCTGTTCATCGATAAAGAGCGCGGTTATATGGTTCCGTCCAGCGAAGAGTTCAAGACCTTCATCTGTGAGAAAACATCACTTCAGATTATACCTGTTAAGAGTATCTTTTTCGTTTCTTTCAGGCAGATACTCAAAGAACGGAAAAACACCAAGAATTGATAAATAACAGAAGTCTCTTTGGGTAAGTAGGATAATCATGGAAACGTGAGTGGGGAGTGGGGGTGGGGGGTGGTGTGGGAAGAATGTGGAAAGCGTACCGGGAAGAAAGTCCACACTTTAAAGCTATGGAAGAGTGAAATACTCACAGCGATTGGAAAGAATCCGGCTTCTCAGGATATGTGACCTGAAGTATTCTGGAAACATAACCGTAGACGATGATAAGCGGGAGGCATTAAAGCCAGATGTGTATACATTGACGTAGAGCCGGTAATCTATACTCAAACTGTTTCAGCCAGTCTCAAGACCCTCATGAGTCAGATGTATTGCATTCAGTGTTCAGTTCCATCCGTGTTTCTGAAGGTATTCTGACCTATGAGAGCTTTTGCAATGCAGATTCCCAAGTTGGTGTGACGCTCAAGGGAATGCTTTTCTTCCTTGATGAAGGACCAGGATTCCAGATAGGTTCCCCCAACCGAGAAAAGTGATTCGGATATGAACTTCACAAAATCAGGGAAATTTGAACCATACTTCCTTGCAAAGTTAAATGAATCCCTTTCCTTTTCATCGTCGGTGGAATTGGGCTTATCATACAGTACATGATCCAGGTTGCAGGACATGAAATATGTCTGATACGGAATGCCGTAAAGCCTTTGCATCGATGAGATCTTATTGATACACAAACGCTTTGTCATGTTGCGGTTGATAATACCTGAAACATGGGCAGTACGGATTTCCATCGGTGAATAGATGGGTTTCTCTGCCGTTACATCCTCAACAACCGCATCATCAGGAATGTAGGCTCCATCCATATCCACGATGTGGACGATTTCCTGGAAATGCGTCGTGGTAAGGTGGTTCGCATTCATGTAGGTTTCGATACTCGCTCCAAGCAATGCAAGAATCGTCGAGGGGCTCACTCCTTTCGCAGTAGTAACATCGCCGTGTGTAATATGGACATGTACGGTATTCTTGTCATACATCCGTTGCAGAAGAACACCGAGCGCTTCATCATCGGAAGGTCCCTCAACAATCACAAACACAATCTTTCTACGAGCCACAGTATTCTCCAGCCTCCCTGAACGAAAGCGCTATTTCAGAATTGTTAGTCTGTTCATAGAGCTCCTCATCCTGTTCCCCAAGCATGATATCTCTGTAGTAGAAGTCACGGAGATTGTTGTTATCCTTGACGTTTGTCATGCGGACATAGCGGTTCCGAGGGTTTGTTGTAGTGAATGCGATGAACCCGCGGTCAAGCGTCTCTAGTGGACGGAGGTTGTGTGAAGTGAAGATCAACTGTCCCTTCCCCCTCTCTGAGATGATGCTGAGCAGTTCTCCAAGAAGATACTCGAAAACCCCGGAATCAAGTTCGTCAATAGCTACAGTGATGGACGGCTGATTGTAGACGACGATGAGAAGCTGAAGGATGGAGACAATCTTCTTGATTCCCTCAGATTCATAGTTGAGTGGAATTTCTTTGCTATTCTTATGGGACATGAGTTGAATACGGCTTCCCTCTTCGCCGTTCTCAAGAACCTGGGTACCCAAGTCCTTGACGCTTATGGTAAGTCCGGGAATTACCTGTTTTAGTACCACATTCATGTTTCGGATGACTTTTATGACTACGTCCTTTGCCTTTTGTGGTATCAAGGCTGGTTCATTGAGAGGAATCATCATCGAACCGATGGCACCCATGTTCCCTTCTGTAAATTTGAAGACCAATGGCTGTGTATTCAGACTGATAAGACCGGAATTGGATGTATTGATGACAAAGAGCTCGTGGTTTCCGAAGTTCACCAGACTTTCGATGAGACTTGCATAGAAGGAAAGTTCCTTGTTAGAATTTGCGGATTCCTTCACAGTACCTCTGACAGCACCCAAGAACTCCCTTGAGAAAACAAATGAACGGGATTGAGCGCTCGCAAGCTTCTTGGCGACTAGGAGATCCGTATCGGTTTTCTTGTCATTCTCAACCAGAAGCTGTCGTTTTGGTTTTGGAAGAAACAATTCTGTAGTATCCGTATCAATAAGCTTGCCTATCTTGATTTTTTTGTCACTCAGAATCGGACACTTGAGGAGCTCATTGCATATGCATACCCGTTTCTTGTATCCAGCAGGTTGGATGGAATCAACATTCCGTCCAGATATATCCGAGACCGATTTGATGCAGAATTGATATGAAACCGTAGAGGTATCCTCAGGCGTTTTCACAACAAATTCATAGAGAAGCGTTGCGGCATCCGAATCAACGTTGATGTAATCTGCAAATTTCTCTGGAATTGTGTTCCCACAGAGTACGTATTTAAGAAGTTCTAAAGCATCGATCAATGCGGTCTTGCCTGAACCGTTTTGTCCATACAGCCCGACAATGCTGGCCCTGTAATCCTTCCTCACGTTTTCGAAAGACAGTGATCCGTTGACCACATTCTTGAAGTTGTGGATCGTAATACCAGCGATCCTCACTGAAACTGATTTCATAGGCCAATCCTCCAATCCTATCCTGACGCATATAAGATGCCATTACTTACTTGAATAGTCAAGATGAATTATTAAAAATGCACATTTTATGCCGAAATCGGTTGATAAAGTTTGATAAATAGCATCTGAATGATCTATTTAGACAGTATCGCCATTTTCGGAAATTTCCGCAAACCAATTGTCTGGATGGGAAAAGGCGTGGTTTTCCCTCGCTTATGGGGAAAAGGTATTCCTGACGGGATTTGTGGAGAAAAGGTTCCGGGAAGAAAAATCCACACTAAGGGCGCTTTCATCAAGAGCCAATTTGCTAGCCCAATCATTCTGCTATCAAGATTGAACCTCCAAGTTCCAGGTATGCACTTCTAAATTCATCGTTCGGCATTTTCTCAGTGATAATTGAAGTAATATCCTTAAGTCTGCAATAGGAGAGCATTGATACCGCGCCAAACTTTCTGTTCTCGATCATTACGTACACGTTGTCACTTCTCGATACGACAGTTTTCTTGATGGCAAATTCTATCGGGGTGGATTGAGTTGCTCCATTTTTCATGGAGACTCCGTTGGCAGCCATGAAGGCTTTACTAATATTCAAGTCTTGCAAGACTTCTATCGTACTCTGCCCGGTAAATGATTGTGTCATCCGATTGAAGGTACCTGATAGACAGATCAGATTGATGTTTGGATACGCCGCCGCTCTGTTGATGACATCAAGAGAATGGGTGATGACGGTAATATTTCGCCTTGCTTCCAGAAAATCGATAATCTGGCATGTCGTTGTTCCAGAATCGATGAACACAATATCTCCATCATTCACAATTGATGCTGCGCATTTGCCAATCTTGTGCTTTGTCTCAATGTTTACTGTGGCCCTTTCAGTAAAAGAAGGTGGAATCCGATTGTACGGTGCACTTACACCTCCGTAGATCTTCCTTATATCTGAGCGCTCAGTGATTTGAGCTACATCACGTCGTACTGTGTTTTTAGAGACATGGAACATTTGACAAAGCGTATCAAGTGATACAGATCGATGCTCCCGTATGTACTGTTCTATCTTGGCAAGTCTTTCTTCTTTCATATTTGGAACCTCAAGTTACCCATCATTATACATGCAATTGAACAAATGTGCAAAAGTTTACCAAGAAATTATCATAAAATCAGAAGAGGAGTTCCATTGTTCAATATAGAAAGGTTGAGATACAATAATTAAAGTGGTTTAAGTGCTTAAAATAGGGGTTTACAATTCATTATTGTGCAGTTTATACTTGTATCAAAAGTTCACAAAGAAATATCCATGACTTCACCAAAGTTGTTGGAAGGAGAGCACTGAATGTTCAACAAACCCGATGTTGACGGACATCAGATAAGAAAACTCAAAGATTTTAGTGATGGCTCACCGAATGTAAGGATAATAAAAAATATCACATCACTCGTCTTGGGTATTGCAGTTTGGTGGATACTGTCTCTCATGCCGGGAATAGGTGTGATTCTTGCTGGTCCGCAGGATATAATCAAACATGCTCTTCCAGAATTATTGAATAATGGTGCTACTGGTGAATTTGAAAGGCTGCTCCTGCTGAAGCATATCAGATGGTCGTTCCAAAGAGTATTCTTTGGGTGGCTCATAGCATTCTGTGCCGCGATCCCAGTTGCCTTCCTGATGGGATGGTATAGGACTTTTCGGGATTTGATTGATCCTTGGATTCAATTTCTCAGAACAATTCCTCCGATTGCGCTTATTCCAATGGTAATTTTGTTAATGGGTACAGGCGAGAAGGCAAAAATCACAGTCATATTCATAACCTCGTTTCTGGTGATGACTGTTACGATTTATCAAGGAGTCAAGAATATAGACTACACGTTGGTTAAGGCAGCCTATACATTCGGAGCAGATGATTTCTCAATCTTCTATCTGGTGGTGGTTCCTTACTCATTTCCCTTTATCCTCACAGCGGCAAGACTTGGTGTATCAACGGCTCTTACCACATTGATTGCTGCAGAAATGACGGGCACATTCTATGGAATCGGCAGCATGATCCAGACCGCGCAAATATACTTCAGAATGGATAAAGTGATGTTGGGCATCATCTGTATCGGCCTAATTGGCTTCATCCTTGATCGATTTCTCCTCTTCGCCGAGAAGAAACTTGCATGTTGGCAGTAAGGAAGGGGATGGATATGCCAGAGAAAAAGCCAAAAATCTGTATAACGAAAGTCGAGAAGATCTTCCAAGGCCATGAGAAGGAAACCATCGCACTCAACGGTGTGAGCTTGGAGATATTCGAGAACGAATTTGTCTGTGTTGTAGGTCCTTCAGGTTGTGGGAAAACAACACTGTTGAATATCATCGCAGGACTTGAGGCCACCACAAGTGGCCAAGTTACGATGAATGGCAAGCCCATTATTGGACCAGGAAATGATCGCGGAGTGATTTTTCAACAATATGCGTTGTTCCCCTGGCTCACGGTAAGGCAGAATATCCAGTTTGGGTTTCATTTTCTAAAAAAGAAAGATGGAAAGGTATACCGAAAATACACAAAACAGGAAATCCATGAACAGGTCGAACACTATATTAGAATGGTTGAGCTTCAGGACTTTGCCAACTCCTATCCAAAGGAACTCTCTGGTGGGATGAAACAGCGTGTGGCGATTGCCAGGGGGTATGCCGTCGCGCCTGAGGTCTTTCTTATGGATGAGCCTTTTGGAGCGCTTGATGCACAGACAAGAGCCCAGCTTCAGGAAGATCTCCTCAAGACGTGGGAACAGGAAAAGAAAACATGTTTTTTCATTACACATGATGTAGAGGAAGCGGTTCTTCTTGCTTCGCGGGTGATTGTAATGAGTGCAAGGCCGGGAAGAGTCAAGGAAATCATTCCCATCAATTTGCCTTATCCAAGAAATCAGGCAACAAAACTTCTACCCGAATTCAATGATTACAAAAATGCAATCTGGGCTCAGGTATACAAAGAATATATTGCGTACAAGAAATGATAAGAATTGGTATAGTAGGAACAGGAAACATTGTTGGAATCGCTCATTACCACACCCTTGGCCTATTGAAGGATGGACGGGCTGTCATCCCGGCTGTCTTTGATACAAGAATGGACGGAGCGGCCCAGTGGGTAAGGGAACACAATCTGGGGGCAAGAGTCTGTTCAAGCTACGAGGAACTCCTGGATTGTGTTGATGCGGTGAATATCTGTGTTCCCAATATGTTTCACTTTGAATACGCAATCAAGGCAATGAAGGCTGAAAAGCATTTTATTGTTGAGAAACCGATGGCAGTGACGCTTGAGGACAGCAAGCGTATCCACCTGACCGCCATGGACTTCAGCAAAGTGAATATGGTGGGATTTGTCTGCCGTTATGCAAATGCTGTGCGAGTTGCCAAGAAGTTGGTGGAAGATGCAATAGGTAAAGTCTATACATTCACAGCATGGTTTGGGGGGAAACGCCTTTCAGACCCATCAATAGGTCTTGAATGGAGAATGATCAGAAAACAGTCAGGAAGTGGCGCTCTAGGTGACTTTGGAAGTCATCTTATTGATCTTGCAGACTATGTTGCCGGTCAGCGGTATGACACAGTTGCTTGCCAGACTGGAATATTCATTCCTCAAAGAAAAACGGCTTTAGGATTCGCAGAGATTGAGAACGATGACGCTGCCGTGTTTATTGCAAACGGTCCTCACGGACTGGGGAATTTTACAGTGAGTAGAGTGGGATTTGATGATCTTATGCTCCTTGTTACCGGGGAAGGCGGTATGGTTCAGGTTAGTCTACGAGGAGCCGGGAATGTGACATTTTGGGAAAAGAAACCCGATGGCGGATATACCGGAAAGGTTGAGAATCATCCATTCGCCGAACAGAAGCCTTTCGAAGGTTGGTTTGAAGCGGAAATGGCCGGTTACCTCGATGCAATCGAAGGAAAGACGACGAAGTATCCTTCCGTGGCTCAGGGATATTATGTCGAGAAAGTGTTGGATTGTGCTGAGAAGGCCTTCCAGAATGGGAGGGTGGGAAAGATATGAGAGTTGGCTTTCACACAAATGCCTTTGTATGGGCTGGTCTGAACGATATTGTAACAATCGCACGATTCGCATCGGAAGCTGGTTTTGACTTCCTTGAAGTTGGACCTAGTATACGCCTTGACCAAAATACCTTTAAACAAGCAGCAGAATTTGTTGATCTTGATTCATTCATATATTGTCGGAATTTTATCGATGATACTGTAGAAGCCGCTGAGAGGGAAACGGCAGAGCTGTATAGAAGGATTGATTTTGCCGGTTCGATAGGAGCAAAGCGGATTATCTGTTCCACAGGCATTTCAGGAATTCTATCATCGTTGCCATCAGGAGGGTGTAATCCACTCGCTAGTCTTGAGAAGGCTGCGGATTTTGTGCGAAAGACGTTGGATAAAGTGACTTCGTATGGGATGGAAGTATGTATTGAGAATTGTCCGATGTATAGAAATATCGCCACCTCTCCACTCATGTGGAGAAAGCTTTTTGAACTAATTCCAGATAAGAACCTTGGACTCTGTTATGATGCAAGCCATTTTGTCTGGCAGATGATCGATGTGTACAAACCATTTGAACACTTCAGTACACGGATCAAACACATACATTTAAAGGATACTTCGCTTGACCTTAAAAAATTGGATGATGTCGGTATCCTTCATAATACTGGAAGCGAAAGAGGGTTTGAGGAAAATCAATGGTGGCGGCATACCATCATTGGCGACGGCGAAATTGACTGGTTGAGATTCTTGGATCTAGCCGCTTCGCTTCCAGGAGGAATGCCTGATCTTTCCTTTGAAATGGAGGATTTCCATTATGAGGGTACACCGGAGAATGTAAGGAAGGGACTTGAGCTTCAACTGCAAAGACTTAGATCGTTGGTTGTAGATTCCAGAGTCAAGGCTCGGAATATATGCATACAGAGAGAAACTACAGAAAATGGAGGAAAGGAATGAACAGAAAAAGCATTGTCGTACTGCTTATCCTAGCAGTAGTCTGCGCAAGTGTTTTTGCTGAAGGGCAAGCTGAAGTAGATCAACTTGACAGAATCAATGTTGTCTATCACCCGACAATTGGAGGATCAACAGCGATAGCAGTCGCTAAAGAACTCGGTTATTTCGCAGAGGAAAACCTTGATGTCCACCTTCAGATGTACACATCAGGACCACCGGAAATTGCAGCTATGGTTACAGGCCAGGTTGATGTGGGATTCATTGGAAGTGGAGCAGCTTGGCTCGCGTTCTCCGGTGATGTGGATATTGTCTCACTCGACAATATCGCACTTACTGAAGAAATCATCACTCGGAAGAATAGCGGTATCACCTCCATCAAAGACCTCAAGGGTAAGACCATAGCTGTTCAGGATGGTGCTGCTGGATTCACACTTCTCCTTGTTGCCCTTGATGATGCAGGACTATCTGTGAAAGATGTCAGGATCCTCAATATCGCCAACGACAATATCCCATCGACATTCAATGAAAAGAGTATAGATGCGTGGGCAGGTTGGAAGCCGGCGACAACGTCCCTTGCTAAAGCGCTTGGTGATAATTGGCTTCTTCTGGCGAACAATGCAACGTACCCAAAGAAGGCATTCCCGAGTACCTGGGTGGCAAACAAGGATTTCGTCAAGAATAAGGGTGATGTGCTCCTCAGATTCCTAAGAGCGCTTGACAAGGCTCAGATCTATCGGGCTGAGAATCCGGCGCTTGCATGTGGCTATGCATCAACGTATGCACAACAGGCTACAAACGATCTTACCGCACAGCTCAACGATGTGATCTTCCCCGATGAGAAATTATTCAGGGAAATGTACACAACCGATAACTTTGCGAATATGCTTTCAAATCTCAGGGGAATCCAGGCTTCCAAACTCAAGAGATCTGATCTTACGGTTGACGATATCCTGTCGGACCAGTTTGTACGTGAGATCTACAAGTGATGATGTAGCATAGCAGAGGTCTATGCCTCTGCTATCTATACTTTAATATGAAATTCATACCAGATTATAGATGTACCGATAGATGTACAGAACTCGCAGGAGCATACGGCTACCTGCTTCCTCAAGCTGTTGACGGCATGCCCACATACAAGGGATCAACCGGATGGATGGATCCGTATACCTATATGGATGATCATGCTCTCAGTCGGATAGAGAAGAAAGCCGAAGCAATCCGTTCCTCGGCAGAGGTGTTCGTGATTATTGGAGTTGGCGGGTCCAACAATGCGGCAAGGGCTGTCATAGAGGCTGTCGATGGAAAATATGGTCCTCAAATCGTATATGCTGGCACATCCACATCTCCATCTGCCATTGAAAAAGTGCTTAGGGATATTGAAGGCAAATCAGTATACATAAACATAATCGCCAAAAATTTTGAGACACTTGAACCTGGTGTTTCTTTCAGGGTCCTCAGAAAGTACCTCTATGGAAAATATGGAGATAAAGCGGCTGAGAGAATCTGTGCTACTGGAACCCGGGGTAGTCTGCTTGAAAAACTCTCAATAAAACATGGATGGGACTTCTTCCTTTTTCCCGATGATGTGGGAGGAAGGTTCTCCATGTTCTGTGAAGTAGCTTTGCTTCCGATGGCTGTGGCTGGCATAGATATCAGATCATATCTGGCAGCAGCAGTTGAAGCGAGGACAGCATTTCTTTCGGGTAGCCCAGAAGAGAATCCATGTCTCTTATACGCTGCGGCAAGACAGGAACTCTACTCAAAGGGCTTCCGGGCTGAGGTACTTTCAATTTACGAACCAAAACTGCAGTTCTTCCTTAAATGGTGGATTCAACTCTTTGGGGAAAGTGAAGGAAAAAATAACAGCGGATTGCTTCCAACAGGATGTATGTTTTCTGAGGATCTTCACTCGATGGGACAGTTCCTTCAGGATGGAAACACGTCTGTCTTTGAAACTCACCTGATCACTGAGGAGCAATCAGAAGGGCCATCAATAGGTGGCGATGGTATCGATGACGGATTTTGGTATCTTAATGGGAAGACATTTTCTGACTTGAACAATGCAGCCAAGCATGCAGCTATTAAAGCCCATGGGAAGCATATTCCATGCAATATTCTGACTGTAGGTGTACCAGATGAGAGCACATTTGGAATACTGTTCATGTTCTTCGCACTGGCGTGTGTCTTTTCATGTGAGATGGCTGGGATCAATCCGTTTGATCAGCCTGGTGTTGAAGAGTATAAGGCAGCGATGTTTTCAGAGTTGGGAAAGGAGTGATTATGCACGATTATTATGTATATACGGCAGAGAAATTGACAGCATGTGCAAAGATTCCCATTCAATGCATGAACTCATCAGAGGACATTTTCAGGGCGTTGGCCCGTGAGATGGCAGACACAATCATTGTGAACAATGCCAATGGTCTATCAACCAAATATATCCTTCCAGTAGGTCCGGTAGGACAGTATCCATATTTTGTTGACATAGTCAATTCGGAAAGAATCCGTCTTGCAGACTGTTGGTTCTTCAACATGGATGAGTACCTTACAGATGATATGAAGTGGGTTGATAAAGACCATTTCCTTTCTTTTAGAGGTTTTATGGATAGAGCGGTATACTCGGGAATCAATAGTGAACTGGTGAATCCTCCTGAGCAGAGGATCTTTCCCGACCCGGACAATCCATCTCAACTTACAGAAATGCTGGACAGATTGGGAGGTGCTGATATTTGTTTCGGTGGTATCGGTATCAATGGACATCTTGCTTTCAATGAACCCCAGAGTCAGCTATCTCCAGAGGAATTCGGAAAGCTTCCAACAAGAGTCCTAAGTATTTCAGATGAAACCAGAACAGCGAACGCCATTGGAGAGCTTGGTGGTGCGATCGAGGATATGCCCTGCTATGCAGTGACCATTGGCATGCATGAAATATTGAATGCAAAGTCAGTAAGGCTTGGTGTATTCAGAAGCTGGCATAGGGCTGTTGTGAGACGGGCTGCCTGTGGAGAAATTGAAGCTGCATTTCCTGTGACCCTGTTGCAGCGCCATCCGGATGCCAGAATCTATGTGAATGAAATAGCGTCAAAGAGAGCCTACCCATGAGTAAGAGCGGATTCATAGATATTCATACACATGGTGCGGTTGGATTTGATATCAATTCAGCAACTATAGAAGAAATCTACCGGATAAGCGATTTTTTTAAGGATCATGGCGTAGATCGATGGATTCCTACGATAATGACTGATACTGAGGAAAGGATGCTCAGTGCTGCCAGGACTGTTGCCCAAGCGATGAGACACCAGTCGCGAGGGGCCAGGATCCTTGGTATCCACCTTGAAGGGCCGTTCCTTTCACTAATGTATGCAGGAGCCATGCCTCATGCTTTGCTCCGGGATGGTGATATCTCTTTCGTTGAGAATCTTCAAAAGGCAGCGGAAGGTCATATCTTACTCATGACAGTTGCTCCTGAGATTCCGGGTGTGTTGGATGTCATCAGGACTTACAGTGATTCTATAAAAATCTCCCTTGGACATAGCAACGCAACCTATATGGAATCCATGAAAGCGATAGAAATGGGGGCTGTCTGTATCACCCATACATGTAATGCAATGCGGCTTTTCCATATGCATGAACCGGGTCTTCTTGGAGCGGCATTGGAAAGTGATGTCTGGTGTGAAATTATCGTAGATGGCATACACTTGGTGCCCGGTGCTGTACGAATTCTTCTCAAGGCAAAAGGCCGTGAGAGAATTCTGGTTGTAACTGACTCAATGAGTGCCACAGGGTGCGGTGACGGTGATTATTTTCTTGGTGGGCACAATGTGACTGTTAGGAACAATGATGCTTTGCTTGCTGGTACAGCCATAAGAGCTGGAAGTGTTCTTACCATGGATAAGGCGTTTGAAAATATGAAGAAATTCACTGGACTGAGTGATGAAGAGATTCTACCGATGTTCGGTGCCAACCAAGCTGAAATGCTCGGAATACACTATTGACCAGACAGGAGGACGTTATGGCACTGGTACCAATGAGGGTTATCCTCGAAGCTACAGACAAATACAACTATGCACAGGGAGCATTTAACGTCAACGCTGTTGCTCAAGCAAAAGCTGTGGTTGAAGTACATGAGATGTTCCGCAGCGCAGCGATAATCCAAGGTGCAGACCTTGCAAATGGATTTATGGGAGGGAGAACTGATTTCACACATGCAACGCTTGAAGATAAGAAGAAAGGGGCGAAGAACATTGCTGATGCTGTCCGTAAGTTTGCAGCAACTAGCCCGATTCCAATTGCACTTCACCTTGACCATGGGATTTCGTTCGATTCATGCGTTTCAGCTATAGAAGGTGGATATACATCAGTCATGATTGATGGTTCATCACTTCCATTTGACGCCAATGTGGAGCTAACAAGAGAAATCGTAAAATATGCTCATGCCCGGGGTGTTACCGTAGAAGGTGAATTGGGAATTCTTGCGGGTGTTGAGGATCATGTATTTGCCTCCACATCAACATATACCAATCCTCTCAAAGCCGTGGAATTTTTTAGAAAGACCTGTGTTGATGCGCTTGCTATCAGCTATGGTACCAAGCATGGAGCAAATAAGGGAAAGGACACTGTAATACGAAAAGAAATTGCGATCGCAGTCAAGGAATGTCTCAGGCATGAGGGTATCTTTGGTGTACTTGTCAGCCACGGAAGTTCAACTGTCCCCCGATATATAGTTGAAGAAATCAATGCTCTTGGTGGAAACGTGCAAAATGCCTATGGGATAAAGATCGAGCAGTTGCAAGAAGCTGCAAAATGTGGGATTGGCAAGATCAATGTAGATACTGATATCAGACTTGCAGTGACTAGGAATTTCCGTGAACTCTTCAGGGATAATCCATATCTTAAGGAAAGTCCATCCATAGGTCCTGTCTATGAGCTTTTACGCAAGAATCCGCAAGCATTTGATCCCCGTACATTCCTCCCACCTGTAATGCATACGGTCATGACGGGTGAAGTACCGGATGCCGATGTCAGACTTCTCATGGATAAGATGGAAGCGGGTGTCAAGGAAGCTGTAGGTTCACTTATCATCCAATTTGAAAGCTATGGTAAAGCTGCCTTGATCGAGAATGTCAGCTTGGAGCAGATGGCGGAACGGTATAAGAAGGAAGGTATCTGATATGAATATACTGATTGCCCATGGGGGCGGTCCTACTCCAGTGATGAATAGCTCTCTACAGGGTGTTATTGAAGGAGCGAGACTTTCCGGAAACAGGTGTAGACTGTATGCAGGACGTTTTGGTGCTGAAGGAATTCTCAAGGATGACCTCATAGATCTCACAGATACTAGCGAATCAATAGTAAAAAAGCTTGCTTATACTCCCGCCTCTGCAATTGGCTCCTGCCGTACAAAGCTAACCCAGGACAATTACCCTACAGTACTTGAAACCTTGAAAAAGCATGATATCAATTGCCTCATATACAATGGAGGCAATGATTCGATGGATACCTGTTATAAGCTTTCGCAGCTGGCTGCAAAGTCAGGTCTTGATGTATCGGTTATGGGAATACCAAAGACCATAGACAATGATCTCGCGGTTACTGATCATTCTCCAGGATATGGCTCAGCAGCAAGGTTCGCAGCAATCACTGCTGCGGAAGTGGGTGCAGATGCATCAGCTCTTCCCATTCACATCGTTGTCATGGAATTGATGGGTAGGAATACTGGGTGGATTACAGGTGCGGCAAGCTTTGGGCAGAGAATCTCAAGGTGCCCTATGATGATCCTTCTCCCGGAGCGTCTCCTCGATACCGAGGCTTTTCTCAAGGAAGCAGAGAAACAATTCAGAAAGGGACAAGGGTTACTTGTTGTTGTGAGTGAAGGAGTACGCGGATTGGACGGGCAGCCCATCGCAGACTCCGGCATAGTTGATGGCTTTGGCCATAAGGTTCCTGGAGGTGCTGCCCAGCGGCTTTCGGAACTTATCATGCAGAACGTAGGGATTAAGTCCCGCTCAGAAAAACCAGGCTTGTTGGGAAGATCCAGTATGCCGTACGTTTCAGAAATTGACAGGGCAGAAGCATACGCTGTCGGAAAGGCTGCAGTGGAGGCTGCTCTTGGAGGAGAGACAGGCAGTATGATTTCAATCCAGGCTCATAGGGGCAAAACCTACAGGTTCAGTCTTTCCAAGGTGCCTCTTGATCTCGTAGCCAACAAAGAGAAGAAATTTCCCACAGAATGGATAAGTGATTGGAATGTTGAAGATCCGTTCATTGATTACTGCTTGCCGCTTATAGGTGGGAATCTGCCAGAATTTGCACATCTGAGGTGAATAGTTGGAAATCGCACTCTTTCTGTCAGTAGCTTCCACAGGTGCCCTTATACAAGCCATGACTGGAATTGGATATGGGACTATTTCCAGCATTAACAAATATTTAATATCGAGGGAGGGTACATGGAACACATTTATCTCAATCTGAAACGATTTGATATACCAATACAGTATGGCGGAGTTAATTCGATTGCAGATCCAAAAGAATGGGGAAGTCACATCGTTAGGAATACCCAAGAGAAGCTGAAAGCATTCATTGGAACTGAATTTACTATGTTCTTTCCCGAGGCGCATGTGATCAACGCCATTCAGGCATTATCCGAAAGTAGTCCAATCAATGTAGGTGCCCAAGGCGTCTATCGGAATGATACAGCTATTGGAGGGAATTTTGGTGCATTCACCACGAATAGGACTGCGAATAGCATGAAGGCCTTGGATTGTAGAAGTGTTATGATTGGCCATTGTGAAGAACGGAATGACTTGAATGGAATCTTGGCAGAAGCGAATGTAAAGGATTCTGGTGCAGTGAACAGAATACTAAATCAGGAGGTCAGTCATGCAGTGGAAGCAGGCTTTTCAGTTCTATACTGTATTGGAGAGAAGTCGGAGGAACAGGATGACTGGGAAGATGTGCTTCGCGAACAGCTTGAAGTAGGACTGAAAGATGTTGATTGTTCTTCGATAGTCATAGGATATGAGCCTGTCTGGTCAATCGGGCCAGGAAAGACTCCCGCTGACAAATCCTATATCACAAAGGTGGCAAGATTCATCAAGGAACGTACTGGAGGCCTAGACGTTGTATACGGAGGAGGCCTTAAGAAAGAAAATGCCGCAATGCTTGCTTCTATCGAGGAGATAGATGGAGGCTTGATCGCACTGACTCGGTTCAAAGGAGACATTGGCTTCTATCCTGATGAGTATATCGAGATTATCAAAACGTACTTGGGAGAGAAAAGATGAAACTTGATTTTGAATATGGCCATGGCTTGATGAGTGCGAGTCTTCCTGATAATACCGATGTATTCATTCCTGGAGAAACAGTACCCGATCCTCCCTGTATACCTGAGAAGGATATCATTGGATGTACCCTTGCCTCCATTCGCAATCCAATGGGAATGGCACCTCTTTCAGAACTTGCACATCCAGGGAGTACGGTGGTTATCATCATCCCGGATATCGTCAAGGGAGGATGCCAGGCAACTTCCCATCGGAAGGTGGCAATCCGCTTGATTATTGATGAACTTGCCGCGGCTGGTGTTGCAAAGAAAGATATTCTTCTTCTCTTTTCCAATGGACTTCATCCAAAAACCACCGTACCGGAAGCAAAGTTGATTCTTGGGGATGAACTGTTCAATGAGTTCTATTGGACACATCAGATAACCAGCCACGACTCTGAGGATTATGAACACCTGGTAGATCTTGGATGCACAGAGCGGGGTGATAGGGTTTTAATGAACAAGTATGTGTATGACTGTGATATCCCAATCCTCATTGGTCATACCCAGGGGAACCCCTACGGAGGGTATTCTGGCGGGTACAAACATAGTGCGACAGGTATTACCCATTGGCGAAGTATCGCTTCCCACCATGTTCCGGACGTCATGCATCGCCCTGACTTTACACCAGTTTCCGGACAAAGTCTCATGCGGTCGAAGTTTGATGAGATCAGCATACACATGGAAGATAGAATGGGCCACCCCTTTTTCTGTTGTGATGCAGTTCTGGATACCTATTCCCGTCAGATTGAAATCAATTCGGGGTATGCGAAGGTCATGCAGCCACACTCCTGGATAATGGCCAACAAGCGTACCTACATTCCGTTTGCAGAAGAGAAATACGACATTATGGTTTTTGGAATGCCACAGAACTTCCATTATGGCGATGGCATGGGAACCAATCCAATCATGATGATGCAGGCTCTCTCTGCACAGGTAATCCGGCATAAGAGGGTGATGAAGGAGAACTGTGTCATCATCTGTTCCTCGGTCTGCAATGGATATTTCCATGATGAACGATGGCCGTACCTCCGAGAAGTGTATGAACTGTTCCAGCATGACTCAATGAATACGCTTTTGGATATGAACCGTTATGGGGAATATTTTGCTACGGATGAAGAGTACATCAGAAAATATAGGTTTACCAACGCCTTCCATCCGTTCCATGGTTTTTCCATGATGGCCTGCGGCCATATCGCAGAGATGAACACCTCAGCAATCTATATTGTCGGTGCTCAGGAACCTGGTTTTGCAAGGGGAATGGGACTGAAGACCCGAGCTACGTTCGAAGAAGCCCTTGAGGATGCGAAGAAGAAGCTTGCATTGTCCAATCCAAGGATTCTTGCCCTTCCCAAGACTTTCAAACTGGGAGCAGTCCATCTTTGCATGAAGGACTTTGTTTACATTTGACATGCAATTGTATTATATGAGCGATTCTCCTTTAGGGAAAAGCGTGCTGATGCTGTATGACCAGCACCCGGAGTGGAGGCGGAGATCCGGCAAGGATCGGACATTTTTGGGGGAGGATGTTCTTCCGGGAAGAAAGTCCACATTCACACACAGAAAGGGTAGAACCGCACCGGCCGCCTCGTCCTGCGAACCGTAGGGCAGCAGGAATGGGGGAGGCGAACAGCCGGCAGGGGCGAAGGGGAAGGCTTTCCCCTTCAGGGCAAATTGAAAGTACACGTACTGGTGAAAAACTGATTAGCACGCTTGCGTGTTTTCTCAATCGCTATTATGTCCTATCTTGAAGTAACCATCATGAATTAGGCTCTTTATTTCAAAATAGATTAACATAATGAAATTAATATGCTATTATAAGGTGTATTATTTCAGTTTGCATCTGAGGAGATCAACGGAATGGAGAACAGAGCAGGAGCGTTCAAGACACAACTTTCCGGGGACATGGCGTACCAGTCGTTCCTTCCTTCCCACCTTCCTCCGCATCCTCCTATCATGACCGATGATGAGATGACTCAGTTGCTCATCCAGGCGAATACATGGATTGCCAAATTGGAGAGCATCTCATCGCTGATCCCGCATATTGCATTGTTTGTGTCGATGTATGTCCGCAAGGAGGCCTTGATGTCGTCCCAGATCGAAGGTACCCAGTGTACACTGGAGGATGTGCTCGATCCTACGTTGGAGTTGAATGCGAACAGGGATGTTGCGGATGTCATCAATTATATCAAGGCTACCGAATATGCCATCAATCGTTTACGGGAGTTGCCGTTCTGCAACCGGCTGATCAGGGAGACCCATGCAGTGTTGATGACCGGGGTGCGGGGACAGGAGAAGAGCCCCGGGGAGTTTCGCATTTCACAGAATTGGATCGGCGGGGAAGGGGCCTCTTTGAAGAAGGCGCGGTTCATTCCTCCGCATCCTGATGACATGGTTGTTGCGATGTCCGATCTGGAGAAGTATATGAATGCGCCCGACACCCTTGATGTACTGGTCCGCTGCGCCTTGATCCATTACCAATTCGAGACGATCCACCCGTTCCTGGATGGGAATGGGTGCATTGGCCGCCTGTTGATCACCTTGTTTCTCATGGAGCAAAAGATCCTGACGACTCCTGCCCTGTACATATCCTACTTCCTGAAGAAGAATAGGATGGAGTATTACGATCGACTGACTCTGGTCCGTTCCAAGGGGGATTATGAGCAGTGGATCAAGTATTTCCTAAAAGCCGTGTCTGAATCAGCACAGGATGCCTATGAGAACATCATGCGTTTGGTAAAACTCCACGATGCACATGTGGCTCGCATCAACACCCTGGGGCGTGCAAGGCTCACGGCGCTTCAATTGTTTTCATACCTGGAGCGTAATCCCATCATGGAGATCAAAGGAACTGCCCAGGCCTTGCAGCTATCGTTCAATACAATCGCTGGCGCGGTCAAGCGCTTAGTCGATATCGATATTCTTGTCCAGTCGGGAGGGAATCAGAGAGGGAGGACCTTCAGCTATAAGGAATATCTTGATATCCTACGGGATGGAACGTGATGTTTTTCCGTGGAGATCCTGACGAGGGAAACCTTCCGGGGATGAGGAAGACCTTCCGGGAAGAGTTGAGATAGGGCAATCCTGAGGGGATTTGTGGAGAAAAGGTTCCGGGAAGAAAAATCCACATTCACATTCACACATAGAAAGGGTAGAACCGCACCTGAACTTTCCCCTGCGAACCGTAGGGCAGCAGGAATAGGGGAGGCGACTAGCCGGTAGGGGCGAAGGGAAAGGCTTTTCCCTTCAAGTATTCCTTCATACATTCCCAGTACCAATGTCCAGTATCAACAATACTTATTGACATTCTTTAAATTTCACCGATATGATCAATATTATTAACAATAATATTAATAAAGAGGATATAGAAAACAAATAGGAGATTGCCCATGTATGATGTGGATACTTTACTGAAAACAGCTATCAATGAGACCAAGAATCTGAAGGAAGGGGAGATCTTCCTGGTCAAGGACCTGTTCAAAGGCTACCTCTGGAACAGGATCCCCAGAGGCGACAGGCTTCTGCTCGGTTCCATGTTCCTGAGCTATATCGGCATGCACGACTGCCAGATTGCCGTGATTGATAAAGGGGCATCGGGGCAACAGCGCTATAAAAAGAGCTGATTACTTAAGAAGGCTGGATCTGAGCAAGATCTTCCGGGAAGGACCCACACACGGAGGAGGATGTTCTTCCGGGAAGAAAGTCCACACACATCGGGAAGAAAGCCCTCATTCGGAAAGAGCTTCCACAGCTGTCGGTGGATACAAATATTACAAAAACGGAACCATATACAGGGGTAGATAGGTGATGCCTTCTTCCTCTTTCACATCGCTTGTATGCAACACATAGGGAGTAAATAACTGTTGTGCATATTTTGTCCTGAACTTTTTCAGTGAACTCAACGTGTAATGCTTACTCGACTTTACCTCGATTGGAGAAATGTTGTGCCTGTTGCCGATCTTGCTCTTGGCAATCAGGAAATCGATTTCCATGCGAGACGCAGCATCATCACGGGATGAGTTGGTATAGAAATACAGCTTATGACCACTTGCTACCAGCATCTGCGCCACAATATTTTCCATGATCATCCCCAGATTGGTTTCCAGCTTGTTAAAAAGGATCTTTTTGTAGATTTCTTCACTCACAATTCCGTTTTCGTCAAAGGCGTGACTGATAAGAAGCCCCGTATCTGCCATATAGCATTTGAGCGTCGTGCGATCCATGTTGAGTTTCAACCCGATATCAGGTGCACTGGAGTTATAACAAATATTGGCAATCATAGCGTCACTCAGCCAGAATAATGCATCCTCATAATCCCGGAAACGTGCTTCTTTTTTCAATGATGACAGCTTGAATTTCCTATCGTGTTTCTGAAGTTGTGAAGGGATATCGTCGAAGATCAGTTCAACCTTCATCCCATAACTTTCGGCATGCTTCGCAATGTCAGAATGGTAGAGTGCAAGAATATCCCGTTTCACCCGGTCCACCCTAGTAAAATCATGAGTACTCACATAGGCTTCAACTGCTTGGGGCATTCCTCCCACAATGAGATACTGCCTGAAATAGTCCATGGCTTTCCGATGAAGGGCTTGTCCCAACGGTTTCGTATCTTTGAAACACTTCCTGATAAAGTCCATCAACGTTTCATTTTTGAGAGCCCACAGGAATTCTTCAAAATCCATAGGATACATGCCAAGGTGACGTTCTTCTGAAGGAATGATAATGTCCCGCACATTCTTCTTTATGCTCATGAGGGAACCGGTTTCGATATAATCATACCGACCGTCTGCTACAAGGTATTTGATTGCTGCCCGTGCTCTTGGAAAGAGCTGCACTTCATCAAGGATAATCAGCGTTTCCCGTTCATACAGTCTTACATTATAGTAATTTGAAAGGTACAGAAAGAATGTGTCCAGATCTTCCAGGTAGGTGATGAAAAGGTCTGTGATCTCTTTACTGACACGGTTGAAGTCGATCATGATGTAGGTTTTATACTCAGTCTTTGCAAATTCCTCTACGATATAGCTCTTCCCTACACGACGGGCTCCATCAATCAGCAATGCCGTCCGTCCGTTTTCTTCCCGTTTCCATTTTGCCATTTCTGAGTATATCTTTCTTTTCATCGTGCAGCTCTCCTTATTCCACGTTTCAAGGATTCACCTATCCATATTAACACACATATTCAAGAATTTAAAGAACATTAAGTATACACGAATTCAATGTTTTCTGGAATTTTTCCGGGAAAGTGAGTTCAAAGAAGAACTTCCATACCGGGAGCTTCCTACGCTTGCCGAATCGAGGATGTTCTTCCGGGAAGAAAGTCCACAGAAGAGGTAGAACCGCACCGGCCGCCTCTCCCTGCGAACCGTAGGGTAGCAGGAATGGGGGAGGCGAACAGCCGGTAGGGGCGGAGGGGAAGGCTTTCCCCTTCATACGCTCAAAGAGAGCATAACCTTCTGGGAAGGACCCACACACTGAAGAGGATGTTCTTCCGTGAAGAAAGTCCACACTGGGGAGGATGTCCTTCCGGGAAGCGTTATCAAAACTCTCCAATCATGTCCGTGGTGGAAAATCCACCAAGGGGGAGATGTACCGGTAACCCGGTTTTCTGGCTCTTGTAGATGGCTAGGACTATCTCCAGGGCCCTTTTCCCAGCATAGGCATCAACATACGGAATCCTGTCATGGCTGATGGCATCGATAACATCGGTAAAAAGAGCCGTGTGACCATTGCCATAGACATTTGAAGTTGTCTCGGCAAAGTTCTTTTCAGTATTATCCGCGGCTGATTCATCGGTAAAGTTCCACACCTCAAGCGTATTCGTGCTGGTACCGCCGATTTTTACCGTGCCATTCTCGCCAAAGAGGCATAAAGTCTCCTCAAGATTCTTTGGGAACACATTGGTCGTCCCTTCAATCGTCGCTATCGCCCCATTCTTGCAGGTGATCAAAGCCATGCCCACATCCTCGGCTTCGAGATATGGATGGAACTGCTGTTTGGTCGCACCATAGACGGTCTCAACCGCATCACCTAGCATCCAACACAGCAGATCAATGCCATGGATGCACTGATTCATAAGACATCCACCATCTTCCGCCCAGGTTCCCCGCCAGGGAGCCTGGGTATAATACTCCCGGTTTCTGTTCCAGCGCACATGGATTGAACCGTGGCTGAGTTTCCCGAACCGTCCACTCTCCAGAGCTTTCCGTGTTTTTTGGACGGCGGGGTTGAACCTGTTCTGATGGCATGCACAGACTTTTACATGATTCCTCTCGGCTGCCTCGATAATTGCGTCTGCATCGGCAAGACTCAAGGCAATAGGCTTTTCAATGATTACGTTGCATCCGTGTTCGATGCAGAACAGGGCAATTCCGGCATGACTACCGCTTTGTGTCGCAATACTTACTAGCTGAGGCCTTAGATCCTGCACCATGCTTTTGTAATCAGTATATCTGGCAATGGAAGCATCAGTTTCCCGGTTGTGCTTGCTCAACACCTCCTCCATATGTCCGGCTACGATATCGCACACGCCCACAATCTCCAGTTTGTTGTTGATAGCCGCTTTGATATGGTTGGTGCTGATTCTTCCACAGCCGATAAGTGTATACGTCATAACAGGACCTTCCTTCCGGTTATTGATGACTCATATATGCCAAGGATCACGGAAAGAGGAATTCTTCCCTGTTTTCCATCAATGAGCAATGGTTTCCCATCAATCATGTGTTGTACAAAGTCACTGTATTCCCGTGCGTGGTACACATGGGTGATGCCCTTTGGATTGGCTGAAGAAGAACCTCCCATGCCTTTTCCCACACTGATAGGGCAGATGGATGGCAGATTCCAAAAGGTGATCACATCATCCTCAAGCATGATTGTTCCCTTTTCCCCGCTGATAATGAACTTCTTGGCCATTGGGGGGGTGGAACAGACGGTAGCGTCAATCGTCGCCACAGCTCCGTTTTCAAATTCAACCGCTGCGGCAGCGGTATCCTCAACCTCGATATTCCTAAGCCGGGTTTTAGCATAACCCATCACCGATTCTGGTTTCCCCATAAAGTAGCACAGAAGATCGATCCCATGGATCCCCTGGTTCATCAGCACACCGCCTCCATCATAGGCATAGGTTCCTCTCCATCCAGCCTGATCATAATACTCCTGATTCCGCATATAACGCATCATCAGGGAAGCCGATACCAGCTTGCCCAATCCGCCATTATCGATGGCCTGTTTGATGGCCATGGCGGCATCGGAGAATCTGGATTGCGAAATTACCCCTAGGCAAAGACCTTGTCCATCAGCCATACGGATCAGGGCGTCCGCCTCTTCAAGTGTAATACAGAGGGGTTTTTCAACCATCACATGCTTGTGCGCCTCAAGCGCTTTTGTAGCTTGCGTGTAATGCTCACCCGTAGGAGAACAAACGGCAATGGTGTTGATGACTTGGTCGGCCAACATCCCCTCATAACTGGTGAATACCTGTGTTCCTGGAAACTCAACGCAGAATTTTTCCGTGCTGGCTAGACTCTTGCTATACGCCCCAATGAGCTGGGCATGCGGGGTGTCGGCGATTGCCTTGGCATGATATCTTGCCACCATGCCACATCCAATGATACCAATTGTTACGGTGTTCATCATTGGTTGATGTCCAAAAGCATCCCGTCTTGGGCAAGGACTGTCCTGAGCTGTGTGATAGACACCTCCTGGACAGCTACTTCCTGTTCAATGGCCAAAGCCGCCGCGGTACCAGCAGCCTGACCGGTGAGGGCTGCCTGAGGAATACATCGGGTAATCTCCCATGCTTCGCCGGAAGCCGAAATGCATCTCCCAGCGCACAGGACATTCTTCAGATGATTGGTGTAGAGCGTTCTATAGGGGATCTCATATATTCCCCCAGGTCTTCTCCAGTCTCCCGTACCCCCGATGTTGTCCTCAAAATGATATCCGGCATCCTTGTCTGAAAGCTCATATGTGCCTTGAATCCGTCTTGCCATGCGTATCTGAGCCATGCCTGGAAGCGATGCGGGAACAAACGCCTCATGCTCCTTCATATAATCAAGTAGGCGCTGATGACCGTCGATGATGAATCGGTTGACACCTTCAGCGGAGTCCCCATAGTAGGGAGCCTCTACGGTATGTTTTTTCTGTTGGGTGTCTATCTTTCCAAAACTGACCAGGTTAAGTCCCGGACCATCCGGGCCACCCCGTTTCTGATAGTGGGTATCAGCTCCCTGTGTACAGTAATTCCAGATGGCCAGACTGTTTTCAGCAGCGACACAAGGGATGTTGGCCCTGGCGTACACCTCTGCATCGCCTGAGGCATCAACCACTGCACGGCAGGCATATCTTCTTCTGCCTGATTTGTTTTCAGTAACCACCGCCTGGCAAAAGCCATTCTCGATCTCTGAGCCAACAAACAGTGTATCGTACAGGATGTCGATACCTTCAGCTAACAGCAATTCCTCCAGAGCCAGGGCAAAAGCCGGCCCATTGTACTTGCATTCGTAGCGTTTACCGGCTTTTTTCCAAGAGGCGGGATCTCCGGCATAGTACGCGTACCGTGTGGATAGTTTTAGAAGCTCCTCGCTTATACCGGCGATCACCTGCCTTCCATAGCCATCATCCAAGGGAAGGTAGATCACGATGTGGCCGGCTGTTGAGAGGCCACCTAGTACCGTGAGCTTCTCCACCAGAAGCACCTTCTTATGTCTTCTTCTGGCGGCAAGAGTCGCTGCGCAACCGGCCACACCGCCGCCAATCACCACCACATCATAGGCGGCAGTAACCGTGGAATCTTGAGAAATAGCATATGCAGGGCGTTCACAACTATCCATTCGGAAATCTCCTATCTACTCCTATCTCCCCTACAGTGTGGGACCAAAGCAGCGGAAAAGCGTCATCGGATGTGAAGGCCTGGCTTGGATGGTGAATGCTGGGCAACTAGCGGGAATGAAGAACTGATCGCCGCCTCTGATACTGGTGGTCGTACCATTGGACATAAGGGAACCCTCGCCCGAAAAAACATACAGTCCGCAGAAGGTGCCACTAGGTATTAATTCGCACGCATTCACAATATCATAGCGTTCAAGAGTGAAGCAGGGAGTATGTCTGCACCCGATGAGCTCCTGGTGGGAGAACCCTTGGGTTTCCTCAAGCCTCTTGGGAACTATACAGTAGCGGCGGAGGGCTTCTTCGCGCGAGATACCCTCATAATTGAAGCACTCGAACATCCTTGCGAAGCCGAGTCCCTGATGACAGGCTCCATCTGGGATGGGCAAACCTGTCGGGGAGACTCTCTCAACCCGGATGGTATAGTCAGTAGGTTCCTGGATCTCAATCAGCAGACAGCCTTTTCCAATGGCATGGGGAACCCCGCCCTTGATCAAATAGGTTTGGCCTGGCTCCACCAGAAAGCGGTGCATGCAATATAAAAGAGCCGGGATGTCCTGTTTGTAGAAACAGTGTTCCCACTTTTCCCGTGTGATACCTTCCTTGAAACCCATGTAGATGTAGGGCGCTTCTCCGTTAATGGTACGTCCACCGAGCATATGCCAGGCCTCGGTTTTCCCAAACTGGGAATTGAACAGTCTCAAGGCTTGCTCTTTGTTGGGGTGGACCTGAACCGTCAGGCGTTCAGCAGCATCAATGATTTTCACCAATACGCCAGTGGTCTTGCCAAAAGCCGCAACATGGGACGCACCAAGTGTATCAAGCGGATTGCCGTTGATGAAATCCCTCAGAGAAACCGGCTGCTCCTCCAGGAAACTCAAACCCTCGTGGATGAAGGCTTCACGCCCCACATTGCGGGCAACCACTGTCGAGATGATCCATTCCTCAGGGAAATGGGTGTCCGGTGCGCCCTGGATGCCGTGGATTCCGTCTATTTGGCTGCCGCCGGTGTAGGTTCTCCAAGCACGTGCGGAGGTAAGTCTGATAGGAGCATGGGAGTTCACATCAAATCCTCTCTTCCGATTGATTATCGGGTAAGCTCACCATTTGGATTGAACTCAACATGTTTGCCTGTGGCAATATGTGAAGCGTCAAGGCGTTTGAGAGCCGAGTCGTTGTCAGGATAGAAGTCAATCCACAGATAATGGCAATGCTCGCCCTGCTTGATATCCACGCCGTGCATGCATCCGAGTGGAATGTACATTAACTCGTTACCCTTCATATGGATAGGTTTGAAATCAATGAGCACGTCCATCTCGTTTTCAGGAAAGCTGAAGAAATACTGGTCAAGCATGGGGTGGTCGTGTGATTTGACAGCATCAATCCCGAATGTTTCAACCGAACCGAACGCGAATCTTGGAATGATTCTCTGATCGATAACAGAACGGCTGATGGTCTTCTCACTCTTGTTTCTATCTCTGTACTGCTTCGCGTTACGGTAAATCTGGATGTGTGGGAACTGGGTTTTGTACTCGGCTGCCAGTTCATCGTCACCTTTCTTCCAGTCCCAGCGGATTTCCAACAGCTGACAGTCTGAGAGAGCCTTGATATCCACCGAAAACTTTGGATTCGGTACAAAAGAGACTCTTTCATGGAAGATATAGCTGTTTTTGTCAGTGGTGAATTCAGCGTCACCACAGATGAGAATAAGGATGTGGTGGAATGCCCCAGGTCCCAATGTGAGCTTTGAGCCGGTCATCACGGAATGGTGGTAAGGAGTTGCTCCTGGGATGCAACCCGGTAAAAGGGTGATGCTCCTATTTTCTTTTATGTTGACTTCTACGGTTAGCTGCGGTACTTCCCTCATGGTAAAATCCTCCTCAATTGAATTTGATATCCATACAATGCAAAAACTTATTCACATACATCACCGTTTACTGCTTTTACACGTTCCACCACCAGTTCGCGGAACTTCTCGCTGAGCATGGAGAAAAAAGCGGTGAATCCGGTTACGCGAACCACAAGGTCCGGATACTTGTGTGGATCCCGGTGAGCCTCCATGATTTTTTTGGCATCGATGATATTGATGTTCAGCAATGTATTGCCAGAGTTAATGATGCCAAGGATCATGGCGGACATTTTTTCCACCCCTTGGGGGTCGTTGGCAATCTGTGGGTCAACCTCTAGCTGGACAGGAGCGGTATTTCCATATCCCGGCTGGATAGCTGCGATAGAGTTGCACAGGCTGGTCACCGCTCCATCCTTGCGGAATCCGCCGTTGGGATTTGCCCCGTGGCTGATGGGTTCGCCCGCTTTGCGGCCGTTAGGGGAAGCCTTAAGGAGAGATCCCAACAGGATGGTGTTCGACCAGGAGAAGAAACCCGGGATGAAGTTGACGTGTTTTGGATTGTCCTGATGCTGTCCCACCAGATCCCGTACCAGGCCAGTCCAGAGTTTGGAAATCCTGATGGCCCACGCATCCCCCAGAGTATCGCCTCCACCATAACGTTCGCTGTGGAGCATCATCTGCCGTATATATTCTGCGTTATCACCTTCATAATCAGCCTCGAGGTACCTGGTAAGCTCCTGGTATGTGATCCTATGTTCCCTATCGATGCGCTGTTCACAGGCTGCAAAACTGTCGGCCACCACAGCCAGACCGGCACCATCGACGCACATGTTGTAATAGTTGGCTCCCCCGTCGGTGATGTTGACGCCTTTTTCAATGAGACCATGCTGGAATAGATTGAGGATAAGTTCCGGCTGGCTTTTGGTCTGATAGGTGAGATGATGGATGATTCCGTTGCCTGTCGCGTCAACGGCGATTTTCAAATGCTTCTCATACTGCTCCCATAGAACGTTTATATCTGGCGCAGTCTTGTCGGCATTGGCCATCATTTCCTGATAGGCTACTTGGAACACCATGGCGAGGTTGATTTTTACAGTATCGTTCATGGTGTATTCCATGCCGGGAATACACATCCAATGACACCCTGCGGCCACACGCTTGCGAGCCAGCTCCTTGCTGAAGCCACAGCGCATGAAGCCTTCCATCAAGGCTTTATCACTGGAGTAGCGCGGCCATCCCTGCTTATTCCTGAAAAGGCATGCCACAGATTTGGCAAAGAATACCGGGTCAAGTCTATCGTGTACACGGATAGTGAGGTTGGTGGTGATGTTGATCTTGTCGGCTGCATCAAGGGCCAGATAGCTTAGATGACAGGTCTTGTCGTCATCATGCTCATCGGGTCCGCTGAGTTGCCAGTAACGGCTATCCTGCAAAAACATACAGGCCAGGTAGAAAACCGCCTCTCCGTCACTCAGGATTCCCGATTTCATATCCCGTTCATAGAATGGATTGAAAAGGTCTTCAATCTGTCCGCCGGAACTTCCACGATTGTATGTACGGCTTAGCATGCTGAACCAGTTGTTCCACTGGATTGCCTCACGGAAGGTTCTTGGAGGTTCTGTGGAAATCCTGTGATCGATGGCCGCCATAGTGTGCAGGTTCCCAGCAAGTTGCTGGTTTTTTTCCTCACAGGCAAGTGCTTCAATCTCGTCTCCGGCGCGGTTGATAAAAGCGATAATGTGCTCTACCACCTCAATCTCTGCATTGTAGAACTCCAGATGGGTTCCATCATGGAGTTCCCGTTGTGCCTTGAGTTCCTTGAGGATTCCACCCCAGCCAAGGTCCAAACCTATCTGCAGGTCCGGGGTAAAATGGTGACAGTTATCGATACCCGAGATCACCTGGTAACGGTCAAAAAGTACCTGAAGATCATCATATGGATAATCGGGGTTCCATTTCCTGTCTTTCGGGCGGAGTCTTTCAAGGAAGAAAAAACCTTTTGCACTGAATGCATCAAGCGCATCCACGTATATAGGATGCTGCTCCAGGACTGAACAGTAGTTCTCTGTCCACGCCTTATAGCCATACATCGACCCATTGGGATGATTGGGTTTGAGCTGATAGGTGAACTCATGTTGTACAATCAGGCCGTAGTCGTCCTCATCGGCGCCACCTTCCCTGGATTTTTCCTCCGTCTGGGCAATCTTGCGTTGGCGTAACAGGGCGATGCGCTCATCGTAGGAAAATGTTCTGTTCTCATCAAACTCATTGATATAATGGATCTTGCTCACGTCGTTTTTCCTTTCAACTGGTTCTAATGCTGATTCCGTTATCGGCCAGTCTGGTTCTGATGTCCTCAAGTTGCGTGTTTGAGAAGCTCCTGCAATCTTCAAACGGGTCTTCAGCATCCAGAGCCACCCGCTTGGAACTACCCAGCGGGTTAAAGTTAAGCAGTTCGTAGTAGAGGATGTTCGGCAGTTTGGCCACATACTCGGCAGCTGCATGGAGATTTTCCATGTTGTCGGTCGCACCTGGAATCAGCGGGGTGCGGACAATCATCGGAATCCCAAGCAGGCTCGAGCGACCGATGTTGTTGAAGATCACCTGGTTCTCGAGGCCTGTGAACTTTTTGTGGGTGGACGAATCAATTAGTTTTATATCGCACATGATGAGGTCCATCTTCTGAAGCACTTTCTCCAATTGTCCGTAGGGAAGCGTCATATTGGTTTCCATGGCAATCCGGATATGCTCCGCATGGCAGGCATCGGCCAACTCTTCTACGAAAGGTGCGTGCAGCGTTGGCTCTCCACCTGAAACGGTCACACCACCTCCAGAAAGATCGTAATAGAGCTTATCCTGACGGATCTCCTTCATGGCTTCTTCTACCGTATATTCACGGCTGGACATCGTAAGCGCATCCGCAAAACACAATCCTGCGCATTTCCCACAGGATACACATAGACTGCGGTCAATGATATGCTTGCCGTCGACAATCTGGTGCGCACCTTGGGGGCAGACTTCAAAACACTTGCCGCAGCAGATGCACTTGTTTTCATAGTACATCAATACGGGATGCTGGGGGATGGTCTCAGGATTATGACACCAGGCGCAGTGCATGTTGCAGCCTTGGAAGAAAATGGTTGTACGGATTCCAGGACCGTCGTTGAGCGAGAATCTCTGTATGTTGGTGATACATGCGGTCACAGGCTTTCTCCTTGAAAACGATGGAACATCTACTAGGCATTTTCATCATATTGAGGAGAAAATCAGGGTACAATACAAAAAACAGCCTAAATATTATGTGGATTTTTGCATTCATGTTATAGTTCAGATGGTACTATCATGACTGGAATAAAAAGGATGCGCAGATCAACATGACAACAGCAAGTGATGACAAGAAAACCATATTTCTGCTTGTGGAGCCGAGTTACATGATTCCATTCTGGTTTTCCAGAAGTATTGAGGGGTTGGAAGATGTGGCCACCAAGCATAAGTGTACGGTGAAGCAGGTGGCCTCAGTCAAGGATATCGACCCGTCTGAGAATGCCATTGTGATTCTTGGAACCACGCGGAATTGGATACGTGAGACCATAGCGGTTGTCCGAAGGTACTCTTTCCGGATTATTCTTATCGGTGCAGTTCCAAGCAAGTACGGTGAAGATATCAGCGGTACCATGTATGGCAGTAAATCCACCATAGAAGCAATGGTGCTCTATTTCCACCACCATCACCGCAGGCGCATAGCCCTCATAGATATCAATCCCAACAGCAGCAACGATGTCACCAAGTATGAGACTTTTCTGATGACCGCCAGACAGATGAACATGGACATCTCTTTTACTGATGTCTATTTCCGCGATATCGACTCACAGAACCCCACGGAGAATTTCCTTGCGCGAATCCAGATGTACGATAGTGTGATCTGTTCAAATGACTTTTCCGCCGCATACATCATCAGCTATGCCAGAGAGCATGATATCAAGGTTCCTGACCAGCTTTTCGTGGCCGGCCTCGGAGACATCATGCTCTGCCGTTACACATGTCCATCGCTAACCTCGGCGACACGTTCCTATTACGAAGCCGGCAAGCAGGTCTTCGATATCTGGAGGGCACTCAACCAAAACCCTGATGTGGAATCGATTGTGACCACGATGCGCAGTACGATAAAACCTCGCGGCAGCACAGCGTTTCTACCTGTGGTTGAGAATGATATCACCGCAAGCAACGAATCCCCGATAGACTACGAGGATGTTGTTCCCAGTGTGACAAAAGGTAGCGAAGGTATCCGGGCGATCCATAATTGTCTTTCCCAGTGTGATTCCCTCGATATGCTGATCATCATCGGAGTCATGAAAAATGACAGCAATGAGAAGCTTGCCGAAGATCTCCTGGTTGCTCCGGGAACCATCAACTACCGTCTGAAGAAACTCTATAAAAACGCAGGAGTCTCCACAAAATCGGCATTCGCAGACCTTTTCAGACTCCATGTTTCCCTTGATGCCCTTATCAAGGATTCTGAGTCTTTCAGCGAACATTGATACTTCCTTATTGACAGTATACTTTTTCGATCTTAGGAAATATCTATCTATTAACCGTTCGTTGTCTCCATGCGCCTTTACCTCAAAAATCATCTTCAAAAAGTAAACTCAAATTTGTATTGTGAAACGGATTTTACGGTATAAGCTTTGATTTAGGTAAAAAAGAAGAGGGGTTCCGTATCTTATCTTTACAAAAATGGAGGAAAAAAATGAGGAAAGTTGTTGCACTTTTATCAGTAGTGCTGCTATCTGTTGCCATGCTGTTCGCCGCGGGTACTTCAGAATCTGGTTTTACAGAAAAGCTTAGCCTTTCCATTGCCGAAATCAACGCGGATTCTGACCTTGCCTGTCAGATGCTGGTCAGGTTTGCAGGTTTGGTGAAAGAACGATCCAAGGGTCGCATCGAAATCAACGTTTTCGGCTCAGGCCAACTGGGAACTGAGGCAGATACCATAGAAATGCTCCGTCTGGGGACAGTATCCATCATCCGCATCAACCCGGCAAACCTGGCAAACCGCGGTATCAAGATTCCTGAATACACCGCACTGGGGCTTCCGTTCCTGCTCCAGAGTGTACAGGGTGGTCTTGATTTCCTGTACAGCGATTATGGCAAGAGCCTTGGGGACCAGGTATTTGAGAAATCAGATGGACAGATCCGCTCTCTCTATAACTACATCTGTACTCCCGCACGCAACATGTTTACAAAGACACTTCGCACCAGTCTGCCTGAATTCAAAGGACTGAAGATCCGTTCCGAAACATCGGACATCAAGATCGATATGATCAATTGCTGGGCGAATGCGACACCCCTGGCCATGTCTGAAATCTATACATCCCTGTCAACTGGAGTGCTCGATGGTTGTGAGAATACGCTATCTGGCTTGAAAAGCAACAACTGGTACGAGCAGGTCAAGTTTGTTCTTGAGACCGAGCATGTGGTGGGAAGTTCAGTCATTCTTATCAGCGAAGCCACCTGGAAGAAACTCTCGGCTGAAGAGCAGGATATGATGGGCAAGGCTCTCAAGGAAGCCTGTGACTGGTTCCAGGTAGAAACTGACAAGCAAATCGCACTGAATAAGGAATTCCTCACATCAAAGGGTGTGGTGTTCACCAAATGTACTGATAAACAAGCCTGGCTTGATTCCTGTTCAGCCCTATATAAGAAATATGCGGCGAACGTGAAGCCAGATTTCATCAGCACAATTCAAAGTTATAAGTAATTATCTATCAATAAAGAGGATAGGAATCATGTTCCTATCCTCAACCGTGTGGTTGCCCGATAGCTGAACCTCTGTATGCCGATGGTACATTGTGTGGTGTAGGAAGTTGGGCACTACAATCCGCGCTTATTTGATTCCGGCACTGTCTTAATAATTCGAAAGGATCAACCATATGTTAGAAAAGATTAAAAAGGCGATTTTCGATATCGCCAACTGGATATGCATCGTTGCTCTTTTCCTGATCATTATTGTGTTGATGATTGTGGTTGTGGGGCGATACTTCTTTAACCTAACCCCTTCATGGTCGGAGGAATTATCACTGTTTCTCCTAGTCTGGGTAGGTCTGTTCAGTGCGTGCATAGCTGAATACCATCATTCGCACGTTCGTCTTTCGTTTATCGACAACATGTTTCCTCCCAAGCTTCTGAAGGTATTCGCTATCATCAGGTACTTTTTGAAACTAGTGTTTTTCAGTCTGATGACCTATTACGGCTTCAAGATTTTCATGACTACCAAACAACGTTTTGGCGCCATCGATCTTTCTTTCAGATGGGAGGTACTCCCTGGCCTGCTCACCGGGGTGTTTTGTCTCATTTTCCTTATACTCGACACAAAAAGAATTTTTACAGACCGCTACGAACACGATGGGGAAAAAAAACTGGAGATTCTGAAAGATGAGTAGTTTGACGATAAGCATAATAATCCTTGCCGGTTCCTTTATCCTCATGCTGATCATGGGTGTGGAAATATCCTATGCGCTTGGTCTGTCAGCCGTCATAACGTGTTCCTTCATGGGAATCAACCTTTTAGTAGTGTTCCAATCGATTTTCTATAAGATGGCCAACTATTCGTTACTGGCGGTGCCTTGCTTCATGTTGATGGGTGAATTCATGAGCATAGGATCCATGTCGAAGAATATTGTAGGATTAGCCAACGTATTGGTCGGATGGATGCCGGGTGGCTTGGCCATGGTCAACGTGGTGGACTCCATGTTCTTTGGTGGTGTTTCGGGCTCATCTGTGGCTGACGTAAGCTCTCTTGGACCGATTGTCATCAAGTTGATGAAAGAAGCGGGTTATGAAGAAGACTTCTCAGTTGCCCTTACCTGTACCTCTTCAATCCAGGGCATCATCATTCCACCAAGCCACAATCTGGTGATCTACGCGGTTACTGCCGGTGGCGTATCAATTGCTGCTTTATACCTGGGTGGATACTTAAGTGGAATACTACTTGGACTGTGCCTTTCAGTGTACTGTTTCATAGTTTCAAAAAAACGCCATTATCCGGTTTCCGAGCCCTTCAGTTGGAATAACTTTGTCCGTGCGCTCTGGAAGGCTCTTCCCACCATCGGCTGTATGGTGATTGTCGTGGGCGGTGTGCTCTTCGGATGGATGACAGCAACCGAGTCCGCCGCCGCGGCTTGTATCTATTGTTTTATCTTCACCTTCGTTATCGAACGTGCAGGAACCAGAAAGGATCTGCTTCAAGCATTTACCCAGACCATCAAGACAATCGGCTCCGTTTTGATTCTCGCCGCCTGTGCGACGGCTTTCAGCTGGGTCATCACCTATCTGAGAATCCCACAGATGGTAACCGCTGGTCTGTTCTCCATCACCACAAACAAGTTCCTGATGCTCATTATCATCAACGTGATTCTGTTGATCATGGGTTGTTTTATGAACATGGTATCCATCATCTACATCATGGTTCCCATCCTTCTTCCTGTAGTTCAGACGCTTGGTATGCACCCGGTTACCTTCGGCATCATGCTTATCCTGAACCTTGGTATTGGTCTACTGACTCCACCGGTTGGACAGGTTTTATTTGTGGGTTGTTCGGTTGGAAACATCAGCATAGAACGACTGACCAAAGCGTTGCTCCCGCAGATTGTCTTCATGGTTATCGCGCTGCTGATCATTACTTTCTGGCCGCCAATTACCACATGGTTGCCTACACTTGCGGGTTATATAGTCTAATACAACAATAGCTTGATTCATAAGTAGGCAGGAGGAATAAGCATGCGTTACGGAATGTGTACAGATTATGCGACAACGATACGTGACCGAGTCGAATACGGACTCGTCCAACGTATCAAGGAAGCTGGATTCGATTTTATCGAGTTCCCGCTCATGATGATTGAAACTCTTAGTGACGGGGAATTCGAGAAACTTCTTGCAGAGCTTAAGCGTCTTGATCTGGCTTGCGACTCTAGCTGCAATTTTTTCCCCGGCCGCATAAAAGTCACCGGTCCACTGGTCAACAAGGCTGAGATTGATACGTATCTTGACAAGGCAATGGGTCGTGCCCAACGGATGGGCGTGAAGAAGATTGTGTTCGGAAGCAACAATTCCAGGAATATCCCTGAAGGGGAGAGCCTTCAGCAGGGTTATGATGAGCTTTGTGAGGTTATAGAGTCTTGTATTGTTCCGTATTGCCAAAAATACGGGATCACGGTGGTGATGGAACCTTTGCGCAAGCAGTCCTGTAACATCATCCTAACCGTGAAAGATGGAGAATATTTGGTTAAAAGAGTGAATAAGCCTGAGATCCAATTACTCGCCGACCTTATGCACATGCGGTATAACGAGGAGAATCCCGAAGATCTTAAGGAAATCTACCCTATGCTACACCATGTACACGTCTGTGAATTGGACCGTATGCTTCCCGAAGACGGTTTTAGCGAATACTTACAGAAGGCTTTGAACATCCTTAGGGAACTCGGCTACGATGGAACCATTTCATTTGAAGCCAAAGACGGCAGGAATTCTGACAGTCTGAAGAGAGCTTTAATACAGCTTAAGAAACAATTCAATTAATACAGGAGGAACATGATGGCTCGCATTAAAACCGCTATCATCGGCTGCGGAAAAAACGCAAATGAACTTCACACCCCGATTCTGCTCAAACATCCGGAGTTTGAAGTTGTGGGTACCTACGATATCGTCCTTGACCGGGCTCAGAGATTGGCCAAGGTTTTCTATCTGAACGGGCACGCCAACTGCAAGGCTTATGAGAGTCTCGAGGCCCTGTTGGCTACAGATGTCGAGTATACAGTAGTTCTTACTGACAGCCACACGCATACCAAAGTCGCCGCTGTATGCCTGCGTGCCGGTAAGAATGTCTTGATCACAAAACCTTGGGCGCTCGATTCCAAGGATGCGGATTTCATCATTGGTGAAGCTAAAAAAGCGAAAGAACAGTTTGGCGTCAATCTCATGCCGTTTCTTCCGCAAAACTGGGGCACTGACCTGAGCACCATCAAGGAAATCATTGCTTCGGGAGAAATCGGACAGGTCTATGAAATCCGCAGACGTGCCGGAACCTTTGGAAAGCGCTACGACTGGCAAATCTACAAACAGTCTGGCGGCGGGTACCTCAACAATTGGGGACCGCATCTTCTGGGTCAGCTTATTGCCTTAGTCGGTGAACCTATCGTAAAAGTCTTTGCCGAAAAGAAACAGGTAATCATGGATGGAGATTGCGAGGATACTTTCATCGCAATGATGAAGACACAGAGCGGTATCATCCTTAATTGCGAGCATTGCATCATGGTTGACAAGCTTCCGCATTGGATTGTGCAGGGTAGCAAGGGAACGATTTTCGTAACCGATGGAACAATTGATGTCCACAAGATCAGTTATCCAGGGCCGATTGATCCGACTGCCTACCGCAGCAAGACAGTCGACGACAACCAGAGTTATCCTCTACCGGGACAGTATAACGGTGATCGTTTTGCGATCTACTCCCACATCGCCGAGGTAATCCGCGGCAAGTGCGAGTATTGTGTTCCGCTTGAGTTCACGCGGAATCTCACTACCGTCTGTGACGCAATCCATAAGTCCGCAGATACAGATGAGATTGTCCGTATTTCTCCAGAGGAATGGAACAACGCGCTGTAAGTGCGAAACATCAATTGGGTTGCCCGTTCACATACGGGCAATCCATTGCATGACTCCCGAATCAGGAGGACGCCCATGAAAATCAGTTGTTTCGCAGACGAAATAGCGTCGGCTCTGATCGATCAGTTCAGAGTGATGGAAGAGCTTGGTCTTAATTTTATGGAAATCAGAACAGTTGACGACATCGGTGTGATGGAACTTCCCCTGAAAACCCTTTACGAGGTAAGAAAGCAAGCCGACGACCGGGGTATCACCATCACCTGTGTGTCCTCTCCCATCGGCAAGCAATCCGTTACTGGCTGTGCGACCCACGCCGCTGAGCAGGTAAAAAAAGCTGCCCAGATAGCCCACACGTTTGGATGCGAATATATCCGGATCTTCTCTTTCTTCAACGATGAACATCTTCCGGTGGATGAAGCCTTGCGGCTTTCGGCGGAAAGGCTGGCACTCATGGCGGAAGAAGCCGAAAAGACGGATGTGACTCTGATTATGGAAGGAGGCCACAAGACTGTGGGAGAAACCGGGAAGGATGCGTTGAAGCTTTTTAAAGCCGTCAATAACCGCCATCTGAGATGCGCTTTCGATGCAGCAGCATATGTTGGAGCTGGAGAGCGTCCTTTTACAGACTGTCTACCGTTGCTTTTACCATATATCGAGTACATGCACATTAAGGATCTCAAATTCGGCTCGAGCGACCGGGTGGTTGCGGGTGAGGGGGATGCTGAACTTGACAAGATACTGGATACAGTAAGAGACAGGGATTTAGTCCTTTCTCTGGAGCCTCATCTGGCCTATGCTGGAGCAAACCGCGGTTTCTCAGGAGAAGAACCCTTCAAGAGAGCATATAAAGCCCTGGTTGACATGCTGAATCGTCTCTCCATTCCGTTCATCTGAGGAGCAAAACGTTCCGGGAAGAACTCCCACACCGGGGAGGATGTTCTTCCGGGGAGGATGTCCACACTGGGGAGGATGTCCTTCCCGGAAGGAAGTCCACAGAAGAGGTAGAACCGCACCGGCCGCCTCTTCCTGCGTACCGTAGGGTAGCGGGAATAGGGGAGGCGAACAACCGGTAGGGGCGAAGGGGAAGACTTTCCCCTTCGTACGTTCCTTTCTGAATTCTCTTCATCAATATCCAGTATTGATACGAAGCTATCAGAAAGCCCTTGCAGGACGTATCCGATACTGTACATCCTTACTAACAGTATCCATCGTGGTACCATTACTAAAATTCAGGGCGTATGCAGAATTTGCGCCATTTTCTGAGGAACTCCAATAATTATCATCTTCAAATCCTCCCAATCCATTCAGCTTGAGGTTCGAATAGATCTGGTACATCTCATCCACACTCGGGAGAAACCAATCCACATAAGCACCAATTGTGTGGTCTGTACATAGCTTTGCAGCGTAGTCCGCAGTATATGCATCCGAAATGTAATGGCTTGGTGTGGTGTATGCTGTACTGCCCATCGCATTTACGAGGGCTGTGTTATTCGCTTCACCTGTTCCTATATCTGTGTCGGTGCCTACTGAAGATGATGGTCCATTCGATACGGTCCGGTAATAACCAAAAAGATAGGTAAAATCCGAATCATATTGCTCGATATCCGCGGGAGCCGCTTCAAGATATCTCCAAACATCGGTCTCCCAATTCGGGTTTTCATAGAAGATGATTCCTCCTGCAGGACCTGTTCCGCCAACGGTATAAGGAGGTGTCCAATCCGCATACAGAGTTGAGGCGCTTTCCACGTCCCAATCACACATGCTTGTCATGTTTTGATTGTAATACTGAGTCCCGTCCCCTCCAGTACTACTGTAATAGCCAGCGAAGGTATATCCATTCCGTGTTGGTGCATTTGCGGCTGGCATTGGCGCGCCGTAAGTCACGTTCACCGATACATCGCCTCCAATTCCATCTTGCGCATCCAGAGTGACCAGATATACTGTTGGTTCATTAGGACAGCTACATAATAGAAAAAACAATGTAAACACTATAAAAACCGAAACGAAAATAATTTTATGATTCATGATTCTCAATTCCCCTCCCTGGAAAAAGCGGTAACCTTACCCAATTTTTTTTAGAGTGTAAATCTACGAAATGTTCAAGTCAACAAATATTACTACTTTTAATGTCTCCAATATCAATTTTTAATCGTGCGTCTGAATCGGGTTACCATTGGAAGCGATATAAATAATTTATTTTACCACCTGATTCCAAGGCATGCATATACAGTTCGTTTGGGTCTTCGTCCCCGTCAAATCCATTCGCATAAACCAATTTTTGTACCTGATTGTATACAAACAATTCCTTCACAGTCTTTTTCCCGTTTAAGCATTCAAACGGGTATCAGACTTTAAAGGTATTGGGAATATAACCAATTTCAGGAAACAATATATATATTTAATCTGGAAAGGCCATTGATGTACGTACAAAATAAAAACACAATCATCCCGGTATCCCTTACCGTCCTGTCCAGGACAAGATTCTGGCCTATCTTCTATTCATGGCACCTGTTCTCCATATGTGAAACTTTGGTTCTAGCCTAAAAGTTCTCAATCCCTGCCCAGCGTTCTTTCAGGATATGAGCGGCCATTTTTGGGCACCTGTCCCGGGAAAAGAGGCCTTTGTGGTTTCCTCCCGCTCTCATTGGGCCTTGTTGCGTATCAAAATCAGCGAAGTTCCAAGGATGTTCTCCTATAACAAAACAACGCTTGTCCAAACACTCATTCATGGCAGTGATATATGATACCTGGAACTCCTCTGTGAACATTTCAGGATTAACCGAATGAAGACCTGGGAGGGCATCCGCACCATACTCCGTTAGAATCAAAGGCTTGTTGATCTCCTCCCAGAAATCAAGCTCTTCCTCAAGCGCCTGTTTCGCCAGATCCAGGCATCCGGAAAGATTGTACCAGCCATAGTAGCGATTTATACATACCACATCCATGCTACGCGTGGTGATATCCTTTGTGTAATCATTCTGGCAGCAAACCATGGTGACCGGACGGTTCTGAGGGTCTAGATCATGGGCGCTATCATACAATCGGTGCCAATAATTGTAGGCGTCTTCGGGGAAATGCTCAGTGTCGGGTTCATTGCCAAGGCTCCACATCACAACCGAAGGGTGATTCTTGTCTCTATTGATCAGCTGCTCAAGAAGCTGTTCATGATAGGATGCGGTATCAAGCTGGGTATATGGATTGATCTGACCTTGGAAATTCAAACCTACGGCGGGAAGCTCATCGATGATCGCAATGCCTTCTCGGTCGCATAAGGCATACATTTCCTCCGCATAGGGATAATGGCTCGTCCTGAAGGAATTGGCATGTATCCAATGAAGCAAGTCAACATCCTTTACGTTCAGACATTGATCCAAGCCTCTTCCTCTGAACGCGGAATCCTCATGTTTGCCTACACCCTTGAAATAGAAGGCTTTTCCATTAAACAAGAAACGATTTCCTTCGACCAGGACGGTCCGTATGCCGAAATCAAGGTCATAGGTATCTTCTGGTGAGGTGATATGGGCTGTGTAAAGATAGGGTTTTCCCGGTTTTGGGAACCAGAAATGTGCATTTTCGAGGCTCAAACGGCCTACCCTTCCTGTACCTCTGGCAACCACCTTCCGGCTCTCATCCAGGATCTCAATAGCCAGATCGTCGGGAAGGTTCCCTGTTATTGTAAAATCCACCAGGCCAGTGCGCCCCTCGATATCGGTAGTGATCGTGATGTCCTCAATATATTGTGGTGGAGTTGTATAGATTCTTACAGCCCGTGTGATTCCAGCATAGTTGAAAAAATCGAAATTCGGCAGATTGTAGTTGAACAAGCTCTTTTTGGCATGTTCGACACTGGGAATGCCAGGATTGTCAGAGCCAAAGAAAGCGGGTCCCGACTCATTCCCGATAGGCAGGCTGTTGTGGTCCACCCGGTTGCTTACCTTGACCAGAAGAGTATGGGTTTTGCCGCATTCTGCGATACCGGTCAGGTCAATTTCGAAGGGAAGGAAGCCTCCTTTATGGGAGCCAAGGAATGACTCATCCAGAAACACCTCAGCATCATGGGTAACCGCATCGAATCTAAGCACCCTGCGCTGGCTTTCAAGGACTGTGGGAATCACGAATTCTGTCCTATATTCAACAATCCCGGAGTAATACCTTGCTCTGGAATCGGTGAGCTGATTGTTGAAGGATCCAGGAACATATATCGGTTGCCAGGAAGAATCCCCTTGGAAACGAAAACTCCATATCCCTGATAACGAAATCAGACTCCTGTTTTTATTCACAACTGGATACATATCAGCCTCCCCATCATCCTCAATCAGCCCTTGACGCTCCCAATCATTATACCCTTTATAAAGTATTTTTGAACAAAAGGGTACAAAAGAAGAATCGGTCCTGTAACCACAAGGGCGGTTGCCATTTTAAGGGTCTCGCTTGGTAAGGTAACCGCATCAAGGAAAACACCGGCTGCCGCGGCTTGTTTCATATATTCCGCATTTGAAAGCATTCTATACAGCAAATACTGTAGGGGGTATAGGCCTTCCCTAGTGATATACAGGCTAGCATGATACCAGTCATTCCAGTAATTCAACGCGATGAAGAGCCCCACGGTTGCCAGACCGGCCTTACACAGGGGCAGAATCACTTTCCGATAGATTTGCCAGTCGTTGGCACCATCTATTTTAGAGGCCTCGATCAAGCTATAGGGAATGGATTTCATGAAATTCCTCATGAGGAAGATATTCCAGGGGCTTAACAGACAGGGCAGAATCAAAGCCCATAGGGAATTCTTCAGATTCAGGTATTTGACAAAAAGGATATAGGAGGGAATGACGCCACCGCTGAACAGCGTAGTGAGATATATGAAGAAGGAGATTCTATTCCTTTCGGGGAAGTCCCGCCGGATCAAGACATACCCCGTCATCGAGGTCAGCAGCAAAGCGGAACCCGTGCCTGTCAGTGTGATGAAGATGGTGACAGCATATGATTTCACCAGGCTGTCAAAGCCTTGGAAAATTGAGCGGTACGCATCAAAGGAGATGACCGTTGGCCATAACTTGAACCCCTCGGTCAACACCATGTTCTCATCTGAAATACTGGCAACAATAATAAGCCAGAAGGGGATGAAGCAGATTATGGTGATAATGGTCATTACGCAGTAACCGAGTAGGGTGAAGGAGTTGGTTCCTTTGTCAGGCTTAACCTGCATGGTGATGGTCTTCATGTTCGCTCCTATTAAAACAAGGCAAGATCTTCGTTGTAATGCTTGACTAAGGCATTGACTGAAAGTACCAGAATGCAGCCGAAAACAGACTGGAAGACACCGGCCGCCGAGCCCATTCCTATATCGAAATTGACCGTCAAGGATCTATAGACATAGGTATCGATGATGTCGGTGGCATTGTATAGGAGGCCATTATTGCCTATCAGCTGATAAAATAACTGGAACTGTCCTTTGAGAATACTGCCTAGATTGAACATGACTAGGAGGATGAATGTTGGTTTTATCATGGGAAGCGTGATATACGAAATCTGCTGCCATTTTGTAGCCCCATCGATCCGCGCTGATTCGTAGATCTCCTGATCTATGCCACTGATAACAGAGAGATACACCACACTGCCGTAGCCAAGTCCTTTCCAAATCTGGATCGCCACTATGATAAAAGGCCAGGCCTGAGGTTTTAGATAGAAATTGTATTCTGCCAGCCCTAGGCTTCTTAGGATGGTGTTTATCACGCCATTATCTATATTGAAGAGCGCATAGGAAAAGAGGCCTACTAGAACGTATGATATGAAATAAGGCAGGAAGATTACGGATTGGCTTGTTTTGACGAATCGCTTGTGCTTTATTTCTCCTAGGAAAACCGCGCAGATGATCTGCACAATATTACCCCCTAGCAGGAACGCCAGGTTATAAAGGATGGTGTTTTTTAGCAAACGGCCGAAGATTCCGCTCTTGAAGAGATAATCAAAATTCTTGAGTCCAACAAAAGGGCTTTTAAAGAAGCCTAGGCGGAAATCAAACTTTGTAAAAGCCAGCCAGATGCCTACCATGGGGATATAGGCGAATATGATGAAATATGCAATTGCTGGAATCAGCATAAGCCATAGCAATTTGTTTTTCATAAATCGACTGTATAGGCCAGGCCTTGCCAGGGTATCGGCAATCTGCATACTCTTCTTCATGTGACAACCTCCAAAACCCAGGAGCAGAAAAGAAAAAACATGGTTTCATTCTAAACTTTGGAGTTTCTGGTTGCAATTTGAAAGATAAGCGCTTATTGTGTTTCAAAGACATTTGCCAAAATTATGTAATTTTTTAAACTGTAAAGAATAATAAAGAATTATACTTGTTTGACCAATAATCTCTTTTAATTCAAATTGACAACACAAAAAGCCATTGTCTATTCTTGTCATGCTGAGCCTTGGAATCAGTTGAGGGGTATATGCAATGTCCATTGAAGTGGTAATAGATGGCAACACATCAGATCGTATGTATCAGGGGATCGGAGGAGTCACCAGCAATGGCATGACGAAACTTCTGTATGAATACCCTGAAAACCTACGGGAGGATATTCTGGATTTTCTCTTCAAGCCCAAGTTTGGTGCCAGCTTTCAGACATTGAAGGTTGAAATCGGTTCCGATGCGAATGGTACCTGTGGTACAGAGCCCAGTCATATGCGCTCCGAGACAGATTATGACATCACCAGAGGTGTCGGTCTGAGGATGGCTCAAGACGCAAGAAAAAGAAACCAGGATATTATTCTGGATGCGATACGTTGGGGCACACCTTCCTGGATAACGGATAATGCAAGGAAATACCGGTTTTATCTGAATTTCCTAAAAGGGGCGAAAGAGGTGTTCGGCCTTGATTTCGACTATCTTGCCCCCGATGAGAATGAAGGAGATTATCGCCTGGATTGGGTTGTCAACGTACTTAGGCCAGGTCTCGATGCGGATGGATTTGGCAAGGTTCGCTTGTCAGGTGCCGATAGCACGGAGGACTGGAATATTGTGCCGGTTATCCAAGGCAATGCCGATCTAAGGAATAGTCTGGCCGCCATTACCCGGCATTATAAGCAGGATAGTCCACAGTCCGCAAAAGAATGCGGCCTTCCAATTTTCGATAGTGAGGATATCGCACCCTATAGGAACAAGTTTTCCTTTGCCTTGGATATGGCGCATAAAATCATCCGATCCTATGTATCGGGAAAGATGGTCCAATATGTGATGCATCCTATCATTGAAGCCATTTACGACAGCGTCCCCTATACCTGCAAGAGTATTCTGCTGGCGGCAAACCCCTGGACAGGGCACTACGATATCCAGCATGGCTTGTGGGTTGTGGCTCAGTTCACCCAGTTTATACAGCCGGGTTGGAACTATATCGATAGCGCCTGTTATTCTTCAGCCCAATATAGCTATCTGACCTTGCAGGATCCCCGGACAAAAGATATAAGCATCATTCTTCTCAATAGGAGTGATGCTGTAAAGGACTTTGAGCTGCAGCTTGAGCATATCACGGCTTCATGCCTTCATGTCTGGCAAACCAACGAAGATCAGCAGTTTATCAAGAAGGAGGATATCTGCCTCATTGATACTATTGATAACAAGGTACGTTTCTCCTCTGGCCCCAGATCCATTTGCACGCTGACCACTACCACCGGCCAGCAAAAGGGTCGGGCTAGGTTTGATATTCCCAGGGAAACGCGTTTCAACCTTCCCTATGAGGAGGATTTCAATTCCTATGAAATCGGCAAGCAGCCGAGATATACGGTCGATCAGTCAGGAGCTTTCGAGATATGTGCGGGTGGCAAGGATGGAAGACAGTGCCTGAAACAGGTTCTGACCCATGCCCTGAAGCCGATTGATTGGGAAAGGCGTTCCACTCCCTTGCCGTATACCATCCTGGGTGGGCAGGATTTGACGGACTATAAAGTCAGCTTCGATTTTTGCATGGAGGAAGTGCCAGAGAAGGATTATGAGGGTTACGTGCTTCTTGGTGCCCGGTGCAATTATGCTCCGGCGGCTTGCAGCATCCCCGAGTGTTACAACGTAAAATTGTATTTTGATGGAAGATGGCTTTTAGAGCGCGGTCCGATGGTCTTGACGGCAGGTAGAGTCCAGGATTTCTCTCTTTCAACTTGGCATAGGCTGGCTATCTGTTGTGAACAGGACAGCATCAGCGCTTTCTATGACGGGATTTTGCTGGCGACTATGCTGGATCAGACAATCCCGAGTGGAAACATTGTCATCGGCAGCGGTTATAACATAGTCGGCTATGATAACCTCAGAATCGAGAAAATCGGGAATCTTGTGGAGTCTTGCAAGCGTTACCCAATACTGGCTGAAGGCATTGAAAGGTCTGGAAACTGGGTGGAAGTCGGCAATCATGCTGATAATTACTACCGTACACTGCTGAGAGCTTCGGAAAAAGGCAGCAAGGTAGACTTCACCTTCAAGGGAACAGCCCTTAGCCTTATCGGGGTAGTTGATGGTGAATCTGGAATGGCCGATATATACATAGATGCAAGCAAGGTCGCGACAATCGATAGCTTCTCAGAGGCTAAAAGATACCGGAGAAGCTTATTCTCGGTCCACGGCCTTAGCCCTGGAAAGCATAGTTTCAGCATGGTTGTCCTAGGTACCCATCAGGATGATGCATCTGGAAGCAATATAAACCTTAATGCCCTTGAGATTGTCGGTGAACTGGTTTTATCGTATTGAATGTGTGAATAACGTACTCAGAAATGGGTACCTTAGAAAAATGGAGGAAATATGAAAAGGGTTCTAGTCGGTATGTTGGTCTTATGTTGTGCCCTTGCCGTTTTTGCGAATGGCAATATCGAAGAAGGTACAACAGCTCCAAGCAGTGAAAATCATTTTGAAGAATATGTGGAATTGATCATGTACAGTTCCGGATCCTCAGGAAAGGATACCGCAAAGGTAATGGCGAAGTTCAATGAATTGCTGAAGGAAAAGTGCAATACAACGATCAACGTCACATGCCTTGGCTGGAATAACTACAAAAACCAGTATCAGCTGATCCTGACCACTGGTGAGCCAGCAGATTTGATGTATGTGAACCCGAATCTGCATAGCCTGTATGCAGCCAATGGAGCTTTCACCGATCTGATGGATTTGTTCGGGAAATGCATGCCAACGGTCTTTGGCTACTTCAAAGAAGGCCAGCTTGCCCAGGCAACTGTGGATGGCAAGCTATACATGATTCCATCCTATGAATCGAATTTTGCCCAGAACGGAATTTTCTACCGTCTGGACCTTGCTAGGAAATATGGCCTTGGTGAGATCACAAGCCTTGAATCCTTCGAGACATATGCAGATACCATCGCTGCCAACGAAAAGGGTCTGAGAGTGATTGACGGTAATCCAGAACAGACTCTGTTCCAGCTGTTCAAGGCATCCAATGGCTTTGAAGCCATCGCCGGATCGAACAGCCTGATAATAATGGTCAAGAACTATGACGATATCCATGATATTATCGCTTATCCCTTTACTGATGAATATGTTGAATGGGCCAAGAGGATGAAGCAGTGGGCAGGCAAGGGTTATTGGAGCTCAAACGCTCTCTCCAGCACAATGGATCCCTGGAGCAGCATCCAGGTTGGAACAAGTGCGATCACACAGGCCAATGCCGATGGTGCCAAGAACATGATGAGTTATATGGCCGCAAAGCTTCCTGGTTCCGAGTGTGCCTATTGGAGCCTGGCGAACCTTACAGGATACTCTTATGTAAACCCAGTAACTGAAAATGGTTATGCGGTTCCTGCCTCTTCTCCCAATGCGGAAAGGGCTCTTAGGGTTCTTGAAGTCATCAAAACAGACCCAGAGCTTTTTGACCTTTGGATGTATGGTATAAAAGGTCTCCATTTCTCCCTTACTGAAGATGGAAAGCTGATCAAGCCCGCGGTTGGCGTAGATCCTTCCACTGTCAATAATCACAGCATGAGCGGCGCACAGTATGCCATGCGTGTGAAGAATCTGATGCGCAATGAGGCGGGCGTTTGGAAAGGTTATGAAGGTTTGATCGATTGGCTCTCCTCTATCGAGACCCTGAATAAATTCGGGGCTGTTTCGCTGGATTATTCAAATGTCCAGGCCGAACTGGCTGCGGTAAACCAGGTTGTCCAGCAGTATGGATATCCAATCAATATCGGTATCGTTGATAATGTCGATGCTGCCATAGCCGAGTATAGAAAGCAGCTCAAGGTGGCTGGGATTGATAGGCTGTTGGAGGTTGTTGCCCAGCAGATGGAAGCGTATTACAAAAAGAACGGAATCAACTGATTGCACATGTTTACAGCACATCATCTGTTTCCACTAGGTGATGTGCTGTTTTTGCCTTACACTGGAATAATGAAAAATACTATTCTGAAAAAATTTCCCAATATATTCATCCTTTATTTCGTGAGTATCCTGATAGTATTGGCTGTATCCGTAGGCAGCTTCCTTCTTTTATTTGAAACGGCCACCCAGAAACAATTGTTGTCGTATGGGCACATAGCTCTTGATAGTGATGTCTTATACATCAATACCATAACAAATTCGGTTAAGGATATTTTTGATAGCATCAGTTTTGATTCCCAGATATCCAGGCTGTTGAACTATGAATCGGTCCAAGCCAGTGATCTCCACCTTGGCTTGCAACGATTAAAATCATATGCCGAGTCAAATAATTTCATTGACTCGATTTATATCTACAATCGCAGCAATGACACAATCTACGTATCCTCTCCCAATGCCTTGGAGGCTGTCTATTCTCCTGCGGATTTCTATGATGAGGGTGCTTCAGAACTGATGGCGCATTACTCGGCTTATAGGAATATGCAGCCGGTCTTTAGAAAGTCCGGAGTCTCCTATCCCAACGAAGCGGTTTCTTCGTATGTCAGCTTCATGCGGTATAATACATTGAAGCCGACAGACCAATCAGATGTTGTGATGATCAACATAAAGCAGGATATCTTCTCCCAATTATTGAGTTCTGTTCCGGAAAACAATAATAGATTGCTATTGTTCACGGATTCTTCTGGTTGGTACGAGGTCATTGCCGGAAACCCTGCCAATTATTCGGAACATACCATCGAGGCGGTTCTTCAGCACTTGAATGCCAAGGAAGGTGGCTTCGATATACGACTGGATGATAGGAAATATGTAGTTTGCTTTCAGCAGGTTATGAACAGTGCCATACACATCGTGCTGATTGCTGATGAAAGCAATATGGGCACTATCACCCAGGCTAAAGGGTATAGCTATTCGCTGATGCTATTGGCGGTGTTGTTTGCAGTCTGCATTATCGCCACAGTATCGGTGATCAAACGGATAATCAGAATAAACACAATCCATAAGGAAACCATGGCAAATCTGGAAAAGGAAAAGCAGGAGCTGTCTTCTGAGAATAGGCGTAGGCAGATTCTCGCTTTCCTGCAGAGTAATTCTTCCAAGGAAATCACAGATACCGATATGGCAGACCTGCATGGATTGATAGGTTATGAAGACAAGGCTTCTTCAAGGGCTGTTTTGATATTGCTCTCAATCAATACCTATTACTCTAAGGTATCGCTTCAGTATGAAAGGGCAAAGGACCGCAATGCTCTGAAATATGATATCTGTAAGGCCGTACATGAGGTGATGTCCGGTTTCCAGGTGGTCTGTTCAACCTTTGATGATAATGAGAATTGTTTTTTAGTTGTCCAGAAGGGGGAAGAAGAGCGTGATCTGATAGGAGTTTTGACAGATGCAAGCCACTTCATAAAGGAAAAATATGATGTGACTGCTACTATCTTCGTCTCAGCAGACACCGGATTCTCCAAGCTTCCGTCATCGTATGCTGAACTAAGCAAGACTCTTCCCTATAGGACTTTCTATGAACCTGGAAGCATTATCACTTCAGATATGGTTGATGCCCGGGAGATGTTCAGCTGTAGTATTCCAGATGCGCTTTCAAAGCGGCTTTCCCAGAACATCCTACAGCTCGATGTGGCCACGGCTCTTCTGGATCTGAAGGAAATACTGGAGGTTATTTCCAGAGGCTCTTACAAGAGTTTCCAGCTGAATCTCTTCCAGCTTGCAGTGGAGTTTGATGACGTTCTCAACAAGCTCCAGGTCAATAATGGTATTGAGAAGACCATCTATATCGATACCTTGCTCTATAATCTGACTTCCTTTGAAACACTCGATTCAATCTATAAGGCCTTTGAGGCGGTGATTGTGCAAGCCGAGCAGATTGTCATGCAGAATAAGAACAGCCATCAGGCAAATTTGATTACCGAGATCCAGCAGATTATCAGGAACAATTACTCTCAGAAGGATTTCTCAATCATCATTGTTTCCGAACAGATTGGTATGAATGCCTCTTATTTGGGAAAACTGTTCAAGCGGAATACAGGGATGACCTTCATTGAGTTTCTGCATAAGGAAAGGATGGAGGCTGCCTGCAATCTGCTTGAAACAACCGATATGGAAATCGTAGAGGTCGTATCAGCTGTAGGATATAGCGATGTCCCGTATTTCTATAAGCTGTTTAAGAAGGAAAATGGCTGTACACCAATGAAATATAGAAAGAAGAACCAAGACTAGGACTGCACTGGCCGCCTCCCCCTGCGAGGGTTTTCTTCCGGGAAGGACTCACACACTGGGGAGGGTTTTCTTCCGGGAAGAAAGTCCGCACAGTTCCTAAATCTCTTGCTGACATTTTTGAGCCTGTCATATCAGCACTGGCGAAACTGATAGCAGATCGATGTTTCCACGGTAGTCTTCCCGGCATCCTATGGTATACTGACTGCGATCGGGAGGTCCGGGAAATGCAGGTAGGATGTACCAGGAAACTGTTGGACTATATCGGGGTGATTGCAGAGCCTGTCGATGTGCAGTTGGATCCCATTTTGAGCTGGAGTGCCAATACCATAACGATCAACCACCACCGTGCCATTGTCATCGCTAACGATTCGTCACGCTACGGTTTCGTTCTGTACGGTATCAAAAGCAAGGATATCAAAGAGTTTGGCCATTTGGTGGTCGATGGTGTACGAGCTTGCCTGGAGACCGAGTGTATCGATCCGTCGCTCATCGAAAGATACCTTATCGATTGTGGTGAGCACGTCACCTTCACCAAAACGGCCAACCGTTCTGTAGTGACGAGACTGAACCAATTGTGTACCTACGGCGTTATGTGGTATGCCGATGAGTACACCACCGGACAGCTTGTTCAAAGGCAGTTGATACACAGGATCAATGATGACTTCATCACCGTGAAGAACGGTCAGAAGAGAGACTATGTCAACGTATACGAGAAGCTGGGTGAGGATCTCGGTAAGCGTTACGGAGTTCACCCATACCGTTGCCAAGCGGCTGAATTCGAGGTGGAACTCGAGTTGGAGAGCGTGTGCCGCCGTCGCATCATCGTTCCTTTGGGATATACTTTCAGACGGTTCCACCATATTCTCCAAAAGCTTTTCTGCTGGCAGGATTACCATCTGCACGACTTCTGGATAGAACGCCATCCGAATGGACGGTTAAAACACACCCTGATCGGCTCTCCCCGCGAGTATGATCTAGAGGAGGAGTCCACACGGGAGGATGCTTTGGTCCGTCTCTCTGAGATTTTTCCCCATTATGACCATATTGTCTACAACTATGATTTTGGAGATAACTGGATACACCATATACGGCTCCTCGGTATAATCGACAGTTATGACAAGAATCACGCGGTGTGCCTCAGTGGAGAGGGAAATGCTCCACCCGAGGATGTGGGAGGACCTGGTGAGTACGCCCGGTTGCTTCGAATACTGGCGGATCCCAGGGATCCTGACCATGATGATATGCAGGCTTGGTGTGACTCGAGTCGCTACAGGCCTTTCGATCTGGAGCAGGTCAATTGGCAACTGAGATGAAGGTGGAGATTCTGGCCTGAATGAACCACCAAACTGGAGCTGAGCTTACGGTTCCGGGAAGGAAATCGAAGGAAATCCGCACGCAGGCATATCGTCATATATATCGTCAGGTTGTGTAAATATGATGAAACCACACAAAAAGACGTGGTATAATCAACATATGGGATTCACAATTGTCAACGCGGATATAGCAACTCTCAAGGTAGATGCAATAGTCAATACCACTGACCAGCATTACAGTGGTGGTGGAGGGGTGGACCGTTGCATCCATGAATTGATTGGAAGGGATCTTTCGGATGCTACTGATATGCTTCCGAGGTTACATCTTGGCGAAGCAAAAGCGACATCAGGTTTCAATCTTCCCTGTACATATATAATCCACACTTCTGGCCCTCATTGGAGGGGGGGAGGCGATCTTGAAATCGTTCTTCTTGGATCCTGCTACAGAAACAGCGTGGCTCTAGCAAGAACCCTAGGCTGCAAGACCTTGGCGTTTCCGCTCATCTGCTCCAAAAGCAAACAGTTTCCAAAGGAACTAGCCCTTACTGTGGCAATAGATGCCATCCAGGAGTGCCTTTCTGAAGCTGATGATATTGAGATTGTTCTTACAGTTTTTGGGGATTGGACAAGAAATCTACCCGAAAGTGTGTTTGCGGGTATCGGTCAAACTATTGAGGAATCCTATGAGCCACAGGCAGTATCCGTAGAAGAAGATCGGGCGGAATACGAGCTATATCCTATGAGAGACATGTCCAGGAAGATCAGTGATGGGATGGCTCCTCTTCCAATGGCGTTTAAAATCGAAATGGAGAAGCTGATTGAAGATCTTTTGGAAAAGCCAACCCAGTCCAATCTGGACAGGATTCCAATTGATGAGAGTTTTGCACAGATGCTTGACAGGCTTATCAAGGAGAAGAATCTTAAACATTCAGCTGTTCAGGATGAAATTGAAATGTCCAATGTTGGTTTCTGGAAACTGCTGAATGGAAAAAGCCATCCGTTCAAGATGACAGTGTTTGGGATAGCAATTGCGCTCAGACTTTCAATTGAGGAAACCAAAGAGATGCTCATGAAGGCTGGTTATGCGGTAAATCCATCATCACTGCAGGATGTGATTGTTGCCGGTCTAATCCAGAACGGGGTGTATGACAGATTCACCATTGATAATCTGCTTTATTCATTGGATTTACAGCTTCTTCCGGGAGCAAGCATCGATTAACTGTTGGTTAAACCGGAGCACCAGGCTTTTTTGTATCATGAAGATACAGATTTAGAAAAGCGGAGGTGCGGGTATGAGGGAAAAATCAACTGAATTGGTGTTTATCCTTGATGAAAGCGGGTCTATGAGCGGTCTGGTTTCTGATACTATCGGTGGTTTCAATTCCATGATTGAAAAGCAGAAGAAAGAAGAAGGCGAGTGTCTGGTCTCTACGGTTATGTTCAATGAGGCCCAGAAAGTTGTGTACGACAGAGTGCCGATTTCTCAGATTCAACAATTGACGGACAAAGAATACTGCCCAGGTGGTTGTACTGCACTGATTGATGCTATGGGAGGTGCCATCCATCATATGGGAAATGTCCACAGGTATGCCAGAGAAGAAGACAGGCCGGCTCATACGGTATTTGTGATTACTACAGATGGTCTTGAAAATGCGTCACGTAGATATTCTGCAGATAAAGTAAGACAGATGGTAGAGCATCAGAAGGGAAAATATGGCTGGGAGTTTTTATTCCTGGGAGCCAACATCGATGCAGTTGTAACTGCACGTCAATACGGAATTGATGAGTCGAGAGCAGTGAGATTCAATAATGATCCAACAGGAGTCGCGGTGAACTATGTGACAGTATCTGAAGCCGTCACTAGTGTTAGATGTTCCAGGTCAATTGATCCAGACTGGAAAAAGAAAATCGAAGACGATTACGAAGCCCGCATGAAAAAAACGTTCCGGGAAGAACCCACACATTGAGGAGGATGTTCTTCCGGGAAGGACTCACACACCGGGGAGGGGTTTCTTCCGGGAAGAAAGTCCACACATGAAACCGGGCTCAGGTAGGCGCACTCGCCATTCCTGATGCGGTAGCGTGATCCACAAGGAAGCTGCAAATTACTGATTGATGGCCGTCTGATAAACCAGGGATAGGCCGCGGTCGACGTGAATATGGACACGGGTGATCCACTTCATCATTGACCGCCTCTTCCTGTTATCCGGACAATGACCAGCTATGCCATCTTGCTGAATTGGTTCATCGCCCGTTTCAGACTTTCGAGCTGTGGCTCCTTCCCTCCTTCGAGCGCCTCAAGCACACAGTGCCTTAGGTGATCCTCGAGCACGATCTGGCTGATTTTCTGCAGCGCTGATCGGGCCGAGTTTATCTGGATGATAATCTCGTCACAGGGTGAGTCGCTCTCGAGCATCTTTCTGATTCCCCCGATCTGACCTTCGATCCTGTTGAGCCTCATGACGAGTTTTTCCGTATCGTGGTGGGTGCCAGTGCTCATGCTCGACTCTCCTCTTTTCTGCTGAACATCAAGTCATCTCCCCGATATGCAAGGAGAAGGGCGGAATTGACAACAACGAAAACCGACCCGCCGTTGTGTACAAGTGCGGCCGTAACCGGGTTCAATATCCCGAATCCAGCTAGGATTATAGCACCGAAGTTTATGAACATGGAGAAAACTATGTTGAAGATGATCCTGCGACGAGTCTTCCGGCATAATGCGAACAGGAAGGGCAACCTCCCGATCTCGTCGCTCATGAGCGCTATATCGGCCGCCTCTATCGACACATCGGAGCCGATTGCGCCCATTACGATCCCCACAGAAGCGGTCGCCAGGGCAGGGGCATCGTTGACGCCATCGCCGAGCATCGCTACGGTTCTCCCTTCTGCCTGGAGATTCTTGATGGAATCGACTTTTCCTTCCGGCAGAAGAGAAGCCCGGACCTCGGTGACACCGACACGTTCCCCGATCGCCCGTGCAACGGTCTCGTTGTCCCCCGTCAGCATCACGATACGGTCGAGGCCTCCAGCCTTTAGCGCGGCTAATGCCTTAGGAGCATCATCGCGCAGGCTGTCAGCAACCGTGATGATGCCGACGAGCGTGCCGTCAATCGCTACGGGTAGAGCGGTCTTTCCTTTCTCTTGGAGTCTCTCGATGTCCTGCGCGGCCCGAGAATTCAAAGCGATGTATTCCTGGCCGATTGCCTTTTCTCCTATCGTGACAAGACAGCCTTCCACTTTCGCGACGACGCCCTTGCCCATTTGCATTTCGAAGGCCTCGGGTTCAATGATACTGACTCCCTCGGCCAGAGCATAAGCGACGATTGCCTTCCCTATCGGATGCTCCGACAGCCGTTCTGCGCCTGCGACCTTCCGCAGAAGCTCCTCTCGGCCTATCGAACCATCAACGACGACTATCTCCTCGACTTGGAGACGGCCTTGCGTGAGCGTCCCGGTCTTGTCCACGACGAGGGTATCGACTTTCGAGGCAGCCTCCACAGCTGCCCCCGATTTAATGAGGATTCCCCTCTTCGTCGCGGTGCCGATAGCCGCCATCATAGCGGTCGGAGTTGCGAGGATCAACGAGCAAGGGCAGAACACCACGAGGGCGGTGACTGCCCTATACACATCCTTGGTGATGATCCATATCGCGGCTGCGCAGGCGAGGGCGACGGGGACGAGGAGGCGCGCCCATTTGTCAGCGATCCGTACGATCGGTGCCTTGTTCTCCTCGGCTTCCTCGACGAGGCGGATCATTTTTTGTAGAGACGAATCCTGTCCCACGCTCGTCGCGCGTATCTCTAGGGCACCCTCCTGGTTGATCGTACCCTGAAAAACCTCGCTGCCTTCGGTTTTTTCTACAGGCAAGGACTCGCCCGTCATCACTGACTGGTCGACGGAACTCGAGCCTCGGATGACTAGTCCATCGACGGGGATGGCCTGCCCCGGTCGGACGATGAGGATGTCGCCGCTCTTCGCTTCCGAGGCTGGAATTTCTTTCTCCCCCTCCGGTGTGCGAATCCACGCCTTCTGCGGAGTCAGCTTGATAAGCGCTTGAAGGCTTTTATGGGACTTGCCCGCGGTGACGTCCTCGAGCACCTTGCCTAGTTGCATGATAAAGGCGACTTCCCCGGCCGCGAAGTACTCTCCAACGATAACTGAAGCGATCAGAGCTATCGCTACGAGTACGTCGGCGGTCACGTCGAACTCCGTCACAAGCCCCTTGATCGCACCATAGACGATGGGAATACCGCTCAAGGCTATCGCTATCCATGCTATGTCGAAAGGAAGGCTAGGTGTCCACTTGAAGAAGCTCGCGAAGAGAACGATGCCAGAGACGATTGTCAATGCGAGAGTGCGAGTTTCTTCGCTCACACGAAGGTGTTTTACTATATTCATTCGAGTCACCTCACTGTATGCCATGTACCCCCATGGGGTATACACATCATAATAAGGCACCATCACTACGTCAAGCACAATCACCCCAAATCGCTTGAAGACAGTATTCGAGGATGTTCTTCCGGGAAGAAAGTCCACACTGCGGAGGATGTTCTTCCGGGAAGAGCTTCCACACCGGGAGGGATCAGGAAAAACTAGACATCAAAAATCTCCTTCCCTCCCAATGGTTTGGATCCATCTCCAGCACTTTTCGAAAGGCATCTTCCGCTTCTTGGCTATTACTCTTTCCAAGGTTGCCTAGACCCATCAGATAGAGACAATTGATTGTATTTCGTCTAGAGATGTCTTCAGAAAAGACTTGAAGATCCGGAAGAGAAACAGCAAAGTAATCGATTGTTATCCGATCCTCGCTATGGGCTGATCCATAGTTCAACAATTCATCGAAGCAGGCCTGTGCTTCATCCACCTTGCCAAGTTTCTTGAGCGCCAAACCCTTATAGAACAACAAAGTCGGACTTTGGTCATAATAGAACATCGCGGTTGAGGCCGTTAGCAAACCTCGAGTAGCCAACTCCCAGTGAAGCTTGGCCTGCCCGTGGTTTTTTGCCTGTTCCCATACACAGCCCAGGAAATAATGGATTTCATTATCCTTGTTGCCATCCAGTTTCCCCTCATGTAGATTCTCAGGAAGACTGAGAGCCTGCATGAGAAGCTCGCCCGCTTCCTGTGTATTGTTTTCTTTCAGCGCCTCTTTGGCCAACTCCACCTGTGTAACCATATACTGCGCAGCAATCTTGCCCTCTCCCCCCTCCCAAGGATGGAAACTATGGGAAAGCTCAATCTCCCTGGCTTCCCCATATGATCCCAGGAGATTGAGAAGTGTGACATACTCAAGCGTAAGGTCATCACGTTTGAACACCAGGCCAAGATGCTTCTCCAGAACTTTTTTCCGCAGCCCAGGCAACTTGCCGCACTTTTTGTACAACTGGTCCAACTCAAAGAGAAGCCGATCATCCTTTCCATCCAGTTCCACAGCCTTCTCCATAGCCCGCAAAGCCCTGTCCTGGTCCTGCTCCTGATTGAAATACACCAACGAAAGGCACCTCAGGGTTTTCGCATGGGTAGGGTTGATCCGGTTTGCCATCTCCCACGCCTGCTTTGCCCTTCGGTATTCTGCCTTGTCATACCAATAACACCCAAGCAGGTACTGTTTTCTCCAGCTCGTTGGACTTATGGCTTGCAGCACCTTCAGGTCAAAAAGCGTACTGGGAAAGTACGTACTGTCCTCACAATCATCCACATACTGCTGGTTGGTATAATAGGCGTGGTAGAGCCTCACCATTGGATTGGATTGGTCAGAGCAGGACACCAATACTTCAGTTGCCTCCTGTACCAATCCAAGCCATGCATAGTCGGCACTCAGACTCAACAGAGCATACGTTGAAAGCCCCTTCAGCTGCTTTAGTTCACACCGGGCGAAGCTATCAAAAGGGTTGATCGCAAGCAGTTCACCGACCAGTTCCCTGGAACGCGCAAGATTGCCCCGCTTGCGCTCGGCGAGGGCCAGCATCCCTAAAGTCCTACAATTATGGCAGTTCCTGATGAGCGCTTGCTCAAGAAACCCAATTGCGGCTTCCCAATGCCCCTTCTTCATCTCGAGCATACCCAAGTGCCCAAATCCCTGTTCCTGCTGCCTCCCATCCCAGATTGCCTTGTAGAACGCATCATACGCCTCAGAGTCCCTGGACTGTTGCTCCAAACACAATCCCAGCAACATATAGGCGCTTGTATCTTCTGGATTGGGATTATGTCTGGTAATCCTTTCAACTGCCGCTCTGAAATAGGGTTCGCTCTCTTCTGCCAATCCTTTTTCCAGCAGAAGCCCTCCATACCCACAATTGCAGCGAGCATCGCCGGGATCACGTTTCAGCGCCTCAAGATAATACGGCTCGCTGCTGAGCGTTGCATGACGGTATTGGCCAAGATGTTTTGCCGCAAAATAGAGTTCTTCCAGGCTCTCAATCCTGTTGGGTTCCCCAATGGCCTTTGCAGGTTCTGGAGTAGGATAGGTCCTGTCCTGCTTCTCTTCCGTATAGGACAGTAGAAGTTCTCCCTCCGTGGTTTTTACTGCGATGTACAGCTGGCCCTGTCCGGAAACTGGAATCTGCACATACTCTGTCGGGGCTAACCTGTGGTGAGTCAGTTCAGTTCCTGTGCCAGTGTCTGTTTCCACAATCATGTAACCTGAAAAACCTGCTGAATACAGCGTGATCATTTTCAGGTTGGCTTCTTGCCGCTCTACCGAAAGAACCATATCCTTGGTTGCATTGCACACACAGGGAGTGTTTGTCATGGGCAAGAAATACTGTGTGAATGTTTTTTCTTCGCCAGGAAGCAGGTAGGAGAAGTCGGGCTGGTTGTCGCTAAACACCCCAGTCATCAGTTCGATATAGGGACCATTGGCATCGGTCAGGTTTCCATCCCAGGCTTTGCCGAAGTCACCACACCCCCATGTCCATTGTTTTTTGCCTGGACTGATGTGGTGGTCGGCTACATGGAGCATTCCGGTTTGCTTTTGATGATCGAAACTCCCCACAAAATCATAGTCGCTATGGTAGGCCATATAGGACGTAGGAACCGGGATATTCCTGTAGCGGGAAATATCGACACCCTTGCCATAATCATGCTTGTAGTACAGACCTGTGGCAATCGGGAAAGTGGACACATCCCGTTTGCCATGGTCCATAACCGCATGCACATCCGGGGGAAAGATCGACTGGGTGTGTTCATTGGCCGCAACCGCGGGATTTGCCCACCACAGAAAGGTCTGCGCAAACGGGGTAGGATTATGGAGCTGTCCTTCTACCTGGACATACGCCTTATCGGGATACAGGGTAATGGTAGTAACGGCAGTGGTTCCATACATCCTGTCAATGTCAGAGAGGAGGATGCTCTTGCTGTTGTCCGGGTTCTCCCTGAGTTGGTACTCAACCGGCATGAAGGTAGTGGGACGGTGATGCTGGGGCCAGTTGAACTCTATCCCCCCGCTGATCCAAGGACCCAACAATCCCACCAAGGCCGGCTTGATCACCTCATTGTAGTAGACGACTTCCCCGTTGTCTGTCTTGTTGAGAATCCTTTGGATGCGGCCTCCCAGATCGGGTAGCACCATGATCTTCAGATACTCATTTTCCAAGAACACCGCCCGATAGGCTTTATCTTTTTTGGTATCGCCTACAGACTCAATAATCGGATAGGGGTACACCCGACCACTACTACCCTGATACACCCGGTGTTCAAAAAACATAGGATGTGCAGTAGGTTCTCCTACCTCATAGGTAGGGATCATGACGGTTTCTTCCCAGATTCTTGCATCCATAGGGCTTCAGCCTCCTTCTGTCCAGTATAACAGGAAATTTCAGGAGGCAGTTAGCAAAACATGCTCATCAATTTTGAAATCGTGCTCTCACTATTTCTGATTGAGAATTTGACAAACATGGAGTATCCTAGCATTGCCGGTGGTCATGAATATCTGATTAATGAGGTCAACCTAATGAATTACCATAGTCCAGGAGTATTGGAACATTCAAAAATCTATCTCTATAACGCAAGTGCCCGGTCCCATCGGATTTTCTATTACTTGCTCTGCACAGGTCATTACTACTGTACTTCTGAATACACAGTCTCCCGCCAGAGGTATGACAGTTTCCTTCTTATCTATACCCTTAGCGGGGAAGGGTCTGTCCTCAGTAACGGGCTTATGAGGAAGGTGGTTCCCGGTACTATTGTCTTCATCGACTGCTATCAAGCCCATACCTACCAAGCCAGTAGCCAGGGGTGGGAAATACTCTGGATGCATCTTGATGGAATCGCTTTGCGCAACTGGTTCGCGACACTCTCCGAGCGGGGGGAGCCCCTGGTTCTGGCATTACCCAGTCCATATGTGGTGGAACGCAATCTCCGGCAGATTTTCGAACTCTTTGACCACCATGAACGGATCAATGAGGCCCGGGTTTCCCAGTTCATCACCAACATCCTAACTGAACTCTATGTGTTTTATCATACCTCCGAGGTCAGTGACTCAGTTGACTCTATCGAAGAAGTGCTGACCTATATCTCCATGCATATCGATCAAGCCATAACCGTAGGGGATTTGGCCAAGCGGGCGAATCTCAGTCCCTATTATTTCTCGCGGGTATTCAAACGGAGTACCGGACTTTCCCCGTATGACTATATCCTGAGCCATCGGATGGAAAACGCCAAATACCTATTGCGTACCACCAGCTTTCCAGTGAAGAAGATAGCCTTGTGTTGTGGCTTTTCAGCGGTAAGTTCCTTCTGTACCAACTTCAAGAAACGGGTGGGCTTCAGTCCGCTTCAGTATCGTGAAGGGAGGCTTGAGTGAGCAGGATCAGAGAAAAAGGCGAGGGGTTTCCCCGGGAAAAGCTCTATGTGATCTCGCGTAGCAGCTTGGAGGTTTTATCCTCCAATCCAGCGCTTCGTGGATTTGTCATTACCGATGCAGGGTATTTCCCCAACGCCCGCCATCACTTGCGTCAGCGGATCAAGGGTTGTGAACAGAACATTTTCATCTACTGCGAAGCAGGGGAAGGATTTGTCAGCATGGAAGGGCAGGTTGTGTACCTTAAAGCCGGACAGGCCATCACAATTCCTGAACGGACCGGTCACCTCTATGGAGCAAGCAAGGATGCACCGTGGACAATCTATTGGTTCCACTTCACCGGTGACTTCTCACCCACCTATGTGCCCCGTTCGCTATCAGGACGGGATATGCAGCTTTCCCAACCGACCTGTCAACAGCTTCCCAGTCTTTTTGAGCAGATTTTCAACCAGCTCTCCCACGGGATAACCCAACGCTACCTGCTGGCGGCCAGCAGCGCTGCCGCCCTTATCCTTTCACTCTCCTATGAACAGGAGTGTTTGGGTGTCGATCTTGTGAATGTCCCGGGAGTACGGGTGATCGAGGATTTGATAGCCTATGCCCAGAATCATCTGACCGAGGATATCACCTTGAACACCTTTACCCAGCGTAGTCAGTACAGCCCTTCCAGGATCATCCAACTCTTCAAGGAAATAACCGGCTATTCCCCGATAGCGTTTGTCCAGCATCAACGGATGCAGCGCGCTTGCTACTACCTGGATGCAACCAACGAGCCGATCAACCGGATAGCCGAATATGTGGGTTTTTCCGACCAGTTCTATTTTTCTCGTGTTTTTCGGAAGATAATCGGAGTTTCTCCCCGGGAATACAGAACACTCTATCATTATTAATACATGATAGAAAAACAAAATATTGTTTTATCGGCTACAGAGCCATAAATTGTCTTTACGGATTCGTCAATTATCATTTTGTCCATGTTTTTCTCAGGAGCTCCATAGACAGTCCAAAGTTCCACTCCTAGACTATAGGAAAAAGGAGAGAATCAGTATGAACACAAGCGTACACAGTTCAGGGAAAGCCGCACTTTTACTGCTGCTTGTTCTATTCAGTGCATTGGTGGTATTCGCAGGTGGAACAAAGGAAGCGGAAGCTACTCCTGGGAAGGGAGAAACAGTGACCATCAGGATGTGGACACATGATGATCTGTATCGACAGTACTTCCAGAAGAGGATTGACCTTTTCAATGCGAAAAATGGTGACTACAAACTCGCTCTCGATGCCCAGATCATGCCCAACACCATTACCTCCCTCATCACCGCTTCGGTGGCAGGGGAGCCGCTTCCTGACCTTATTGGCGTGGAACAGGGCTGGTTCCCCACCTTGATGGAGGATGGGAATGTGGATACCTTCCTGGTGGATCTGACTGACAAGATCGGAAACCGCTATGACAATTATGTCCAAGGCAGGTGGGCACTCTATACCTACAATGGCAAGATCTACGGGCTTGAGAGCGCCCTCACTGCCTCTGTTTTGTATTATCAACCAGCCATCTTCGAGAAGTATGGAGTCGCGGTCCCCACAACCTGGGAACAGTATCTCCAGGCAGGCAAGGAACTGGCAAAGCACGGGGTGGGAATCGGTATCATGGATAACGACTCCTCCGGCTTGTTTGCCATGCTGTTCCTCCAGCGCGGCGGGCAGTTCTTTGATGAAAAAGGAAATCTGGTTTTCGGTGATGGTAAGAACCGTGAAGCGGCCATCAAGGTTTTAGACATGCTCCGTGAAGCTTTGGATGCAAAGTCCCTGCAGGTAGTCCTTGGCAACGAGTTCTGGGGTTCCACCATTCCTACCGCTTTCTCGACCGGCAAGGTCGCCGGCATGGTGGCACCGGACTGGTACAACACCTCTGTGCTGCAACCAGGTGTGGCAAGCATGGCGGGTCAGTGGAAAGTGGCGCCGATGCCCGTTTGGGCGGATGGCAGCGGTTATAAGACCAGTGTCTGGGGTGGCACGGGCTTTGCCATCACCAAGAGTTCCAAGATCCAGAAGATCGTATGGGATCTGCTGGATGATGCCTACCTGTCACTGGATGGACAACTGGACCGCTTCAAGACCATCGGCTTCTACCCCACGATGTATGAAGCTCTCAAGGCTGCTGCGGTGACCAATGAAGAGCATGCGTTCTTTGGTGGACAGAAGATCGGTGCGGTATTTGCTGATGTGGCGTTGGAAACACCTCCGCTGTGGCAGAGTCCTGCAAGACCTTTCCTGTTGCAGGCCTTGGTTGATACGCTTCCACTCTTCATTGAGGGAAAACTTGGTTCAAACGAGTTTGTTGATACCATTGTCGCCATCACCAAACGGGATGCCAAAATCTAAAGGTCCGCTGGTCGGGGGCGTTGCTTCCGGCCAGATTTCCTGTGTACAGTAGGAACAACTATTAGGAGCAACCATGCGGAAAACACCCCCGTTGCGAATGGACAGGCGAACACCTTACACCTTTATTCTACCGGCGTATGCCGTTTTCCTTGTTTTCATGTTCGGACCCATGGTATTCTCCCTCATCGTGAGTTTCTTCTCCTGGACCGGAATACAGAAACCACGCTTCAATGGCTTGGATAACCTGAAAGGTGTATTCAGTGACCCCGTGTTCTGGCTCTCGGTACGAAACACCCTGGTCTACAGTGCGGTGAGTCTTTTTGTGGTGGTTCCGCTCGCATTGCTTCTGGCTCTTGCCCTTGATTCACCTTCACTTTGGGGGCGGATGGTGGTACGGGCTCTGTATTTTGCGCCAATTGTCACGTCCACTGTGGCAATCTCCCAGACGTTCCTGATGCTGTTCAATACAAATTTTGGATTGATCAACCGTATGCTGGGAGTCCCCATTGATTGGCTGGGCTCGCGTTCTCTGGCCTTGATTCCTGTGATTGTAGTGGTCGTCTGGAGGTGGCTTGGTCTGACCTCCATCTACTTCCTGGCCGGTCTGCAGGGTATCAACCGTGAACTGTACGATGCGGCGAAGGTCGATGGTGCCACTACGTTGCAGAGCTTCCTCTCGATTACGCTTCCCCAGCTCCGGCCGATCACCTTCTTTGTCTCCATGATCATCCTCATCGGTTCAATGCAGATTTTTGATGAACCACAGATCCTTACCGGAGGTGGTCCTTCAAATGCCACCCGCAGTGTGGTGCAGTACCTCTACCTCAGAGGGTTCACCCAGTTCCGCTTTGGCTATGCCTCGGCCATCGGCATGGTGCTGTTCCTTGTCATCGCCACCTTCTCCGCTTTGCAGGCAAAGCTTCGTAACAGGGGTACTGAGGAGGGTGCGGTATGAAACGGAGAACTGGCTCAACCGGTACGGTGTTGATGAATATTCTTGTCTGGTCAGGTGGCCTTCTGATGCTGTTGCCCTTTCTCTGGATGGCAAGCTCATCCTTCAAGACAACCGAGGAGATATTCAGACCGGCCACGTTTATGCCCAAGAACCTGGATGTTTCCAATTACATCCGGCTCTTTTCTGACTGGCCATTTACCCGTTGGGTTCTCAACTCACTGGCGGTTGCTCTGCTCACCACGGCTTTGGCTCTGGCTATCACCAGCCTTGCAGGGTACGCTTTTGCCAAATACAGGTTCAAGGGACGGGGAAGGTTGTTTGCCATCCTCCTTTCATCCACCATGATTCCTTTTCCCATCCTGGTAGTCCCCTTGTTCGTGATCACCAGCCGGATGGGACTCACCAATACGGTAATCTCCTTGGTTCTCCCGTTCATCGCCCCTCCGATAGGCATCTTTCTGATGAACCAGTATGCTGCCTATGTTCCGAATGCCCTGCTGGATTCAGCAAAAATCGATGGGGCTGGAGAGTTCCGCATCTTCTTTCAGATTGCGCTGCCAATCATGAAACCCGGTTTGGCTTCCTTGGGAATCATTACCTTCATCAATAGCTGGAATAGTTTTTTGTGGCCTTTGATCGCTATCAGGAAGGAATTGGCGATGACTCTCCCGATCGGGATGGCCAATATGCTGACGGGGGTCTCGGCAGGCTCGACACCACCCTATGGTCCAGCGATGGCCGCTTCCACTTTGGTCTGCCTGCCCACAGTGGTCTTGTTCCTGGCAGTACAGAAGTATTATATCAAGGGGTTGACCGCAGGTGCGGTCAAGCAGTAGAGGAGATAGAGCGCAATGACAGATTTTCTTGACCTCGCAGGAACGTGGCAGGTCTTTCTTGATCCAGAGGATCGGGGGCTTGCCGAGCAATGGAATCTGCCAGGGCATTTGGATGGGAAGCAGAACTATGACCTGCATCTTCCTGGCAGCTTGGAGATTGCGGGGATTGGTTTTCCCGTTACTTGTGCAACCGAGTGGGTTGGTTCCCAGTTTGGCACTGAGTTCACCGCGGATCCGCTGTATGAGCGATATCGTACTGCTGCTTTATTCCGGTTCCCCTATTGGCTGCAGCCAGAGACCCGCTACGTAGGTCCTGCCTGGTATGTGAGGACTTTTGTACTTCCCAAAGGTGACGACCATTGGGAACTGATCCTGGAACGTCCTCATTGGGAGACCCGGGTCTGGGTTGACGGTGTGTATCTTGGTAGACAGGATAGTCTTAGTGTTCCCCATCGTTACTGGCTGGATTCCACCGAAGAAAGGGCTGTAACGCTGGTCATCCGGGTTGACAACCGCATGATCTGGCAAGTAGGTCCCAATGCGCACAGCATCTCCGATCAGACCCAAGGGCCATGGAATGGCATTGTCGGGCACATTGGGTTGAAGCGGGTTGCCTCTTTTTCCCTGGGCTCCCTTGTCCTGTATCCAAACATCATCAGGCATTCGGTGTTGGCCCACATTGAGGTGAAAAACCATACCAGGATACAGAGCACCTGTTTGATAACCATCCATTCCGGTTCAGACCTGCTCGCGTCCCTTTCGGTTGCTGCTGAGGTTGGAACCTCCTCCTGCAGTCTCCATGTAAACCTTCCATCCCTTGGGCTTTGGGACGAGTATGAGCCGAATCTGGCTGACCTGGTGGTTGAGCTCTCCGATGGTGCTTCGAAGGTGTTCGACCACATGGAAGTGCAGGTGGGTTTACGGGAAGTCACTACCCACGCAAAGCATATCCAGATTAATCGCAAACAGGTGTTCCTGCGTGGAACCGTCGAATGCTGTGTGTTCCCCAAAACAGGGCATCCTCCTATGGAGGAAGCGGGGTGGGAACACCTCTTCAGCCAGAGCAAGGCTTATGGGTTGAACCACATCCGGTTCCACTCCTATTGTCCGCCTGAGGCCGCGTTTCGCGTAGCTGACCGTATGGGTTTCTACCTGCAGGTGGAGTGTCCGATCTGGAAGAACCAGGGGGTAGCCTATGGAGATGCGGCTGAATTCGACGCCTGGCTCTTTGCGGAGTCACAGCGGATCGTGACCGAATATGGCAATCATCCTTCGTTCCTGTTCTTCGCCAGTGGAAACGAGCCCGATGGAAACTACACCCCGATACTGGGGCTTTGGACCTCTTTTTGGAACCAACGTGATGGAAGACGCCTCCATACGGGGGCTTCAGGATGGCCAGCCTTGGAGGAGAATAGCTATCAGGTCATGCCTGGGCCACGTATCCAAGCATGGGGTCAAGGCTTGAAATCCCGCATCAATGCCAAGATCCCTGAGACCTGCACGGACTACACTGCCATCTGTGATGCGTATGCTGGTCCTGTGGTGACCCATGAGATGGGGCAATGGTGTGTGTTCCCTGATTTTTCAGAGATGGGCGGGTATACGGGATATCTGAAGCCCCGGAACTTTGAGATTTTTGCGGATATTCTTGCCAGACGGGGCTTATCCGATCAGGCCAAGGCGTTCCTCTATGCCTCTGGCAGACAGCAGGTGCTGTGTTACAAGGAGGAGGTGGAGGCAGCGCTTAGGACCGGAAACCTAGCGGGCTTCCAGCTTCTGGCGTTGACCGACTTCCCCGGCCAGGGTACTGCTCTAGTGGGGGTGTTGAATGCTTTCTGGAACGGGAAAGGCTACTGCACTTCTGAGGAGTTCCGTAGGTTCTGCAGTGGGATCGTGCTCCTCGCCCGCCTAGGAAAGCGCTGCTATGTGTATGGAGAACAGCTGGAAGCCACCATAGAAGTTTCCAATTATGGACCTTCTGTACTGGAAGGAACTACCTGTAGCTGGAGCTTACGGACTGGAGATGGTTCCATTCTGGAAAAGGGTGTGATCACCCCTGAAAGGACGCTGGGAAGGGGGTTGTATCGCCTTGGTACTCTTTCGCTGCCCCTTCCTTGTGTTCCGAAACCTCAAAAACTGACGCTTTCCGTTGCGCTGGAGCACCTTGAAATAGAGAATGGATGGGATATCTGGGTATATCCACAAGAAGTGGATCTGGACCACACGGGGGTCTTGATTGCCCGAAGCCTGGATGAGGAAGCCGAGCAGGCGCTGGCAGAGGGCGGCAAAGTATTGCTCATCGTCCCCAAAGAGCGGGTGGCTACCGATGTGGAGCTTGGGTTCTCATCTGTTTTCTGGAATACCTCCTGGACCAATGGACAGGCCCCCCATACCTTGGGCATGCTCTGTGAGGCGCAACATCCGGTCTTTTCCGCCTTTCCTACGGATAGCCACGCTGATTGGCAGTGGTGGGAGCTGATCCAGAACGCTGGTGCCATGGTGTTGGATGCCATGCCTTCCGATCTGAAGGTTTTGGTGCAGCCGATAGACACATGGTTCCGCAGTCACAAGCTAGGGCTGTTGTTTGAGTGCAAGGTGGGAAAAGGCCATCTGATGGTATGCAGTATGGATCTGACCGGGTCTATGGATCAAAGGATTGTTGCCAGACAGCTTCTGCATTTGATTTTGGTCTATATGAAGAGTCCTGGGTTTTTACCTTCCGGCACACTCTCGATGGCTGAATTGAGTACCCTATTTGCTAAGGAGTGTTAAGCAAAGAAACTTTCGGTTCCGGGAAGGAATTCCACATTCTTAACTGAAATCGCTGAAATAGGATGTTTCTGATGGGTTTTGTGGAGAAAAGGTTCCGGGAAGGGAAATTCCACACCACCGGGAAGAACTCACATACACCGAAAGGGTAGCGCCGCATTGGCCAGCTCTTCCTTGCGTACAGTATGGGAGCAAGAAGGGAAGAGCTGATCAGCCAACAGGTGCGTAGGGAAAGGCTTTTCCCTCACTGTGAATGATGTGAAAGGATAGCTTTTGGTAGCTTTTGGTTCCGGGAAGAACTTACACACCGGACCTGATTGTCTATCAGCTCTCCACGAGGGTGCAGCCGGTCTCTTAAAAGTTACCAGGTAACGGTTTGCCAGGTTTAAGTGAATAATACTTGATAATGCAGCTAGTATCGTCTATATTAATATAAGATATTAAAACAGACGAGCCTTTCTTCAATGGGAGGGAGATGGAATGTATATAAGGCGACATGCAGAGAAAACGGTGAAAAAACTCTCAACTATGTTTGGGGCAGTACTTATTGCCGGATCGAGGCAAGTAGGGAAGACCACCATGCTGCAAAAGATCTCCCACGATATGCCGGGAATGTCCTATATCACGCTTGATGATCCGATCCTATTGGAATCAGCCAAAGAACAGAGTGGTACTTTTCTCAAGGACAACCCTCCGCCGCTATTCATCGACGAAATCCAGCGTGCTCCAAACCTCTTCATGCAAATCAAGCTTCTCCTCGACCGGGATGGGAAGAAGGGTCTGTTCTTCCTTTCCGGATCCCAGCAGTTCAAGATGATGAAAGGAGTCAGCGAATCGTTGGCAGGAAGGCTGGGATTGGTGAATCTTCTTGGGTTATCCATGAGAGAGAAGAACAACGTAGTATTTGATAGGCCTTTTCTTCCCACAGAGGAATACTACGCAGCACGGAAAAAGGAATGTACCGATCTGCCATATGATGCAGTATGGAATGCCATCCATCGAGGCTGCCTTCCAGAACTGACTGTGAATGAAGATTTCGACTGGCACATGTTCTACGGAAGCTATGTAAGAACCTATCTTGAGCGCGATGTGCGCGAACTGACCCAGGTGGGCGATGAGATGAAATTCACCCGTTTTATGACCGCCGTAGCAAGCTGTACTGGCCAACTCCTGAACCTTGCGTCATTGGCGCGGGATGTAGGCATAAGCCAGCCTACAGCAGAACGGTGGTTGTCTATACTCGTGACATCAAATATTGTCTATCTACTCCAGCCGTATTCCAACAATATCACAAAACGGATGGTCAAGACTCCGAAGCTCTATTTTCTCGATACTGGGCTTGCTGCTTACTTGACACGGTGGAACACCCCTGAGGTCTTGAGGAACGGAGCACTGTCTGGTGCCTTTTTTGAAAGCTTTGTGATATCGGAAATCATCAAGAGCTATTACAACAGCGGCATACTGGAAGCTCCACTCTATTTCTATCGTGACAAAGAGATGAATGAAATTGATCTCCTGATTGAAGACAACGGTATCCTGTATCCCCTTGAGATTAAAAAGCATGCTGATCCAAGCAAGAAGGATATCGCGGCTTTCCGTTTTATCGATAGCATTCCTTCTGTTCAGCGTGGACCAGGCGGTGTCATCTGTCTATATGACAGGCTCATCACCCTCAAGGACAACGATAAAGTGATACCGGTCGGTTACTTATAAACGGGAAGAGCTTTCTGTTCCGGGAAGGAATTCCACATTCTTAACTGAAATCGCTGAAATAGGGCATTTCTGAGGGGTTTTGTGGAGAAAAGGTTCCGGGAAGGGGAATTCCACGGGAAGGGGAATTCCATGCTTAAGTAAAATATCGCTATTTCTGCTATTTCTTTAAAAATATTTTCTTGACAGCCTAAAAAACCCGTGCTAGGCTAATCAGGAATTCTAGGTTATTGGAAATATTGCGAGAGGAGAATTTCAGTGTTTGGTTTTGTTGCGCAGCTTCTTGGAATTCTGGCTCTTGTGTTCATGATACTTTCATATCAACAGAAGGTTCGCGTCGGACTTTTACGGATGCAGATACTTTCCAATGGGTTGTTTGTGGTCAGTTATTTCATGCTGGGTGCCGTTTCCATGGCGGTGATGTGTCTGATCAATGTGGTGCGTTCCTTCGTTTTTTCCAAGAGTGACACCAAGTGGGGGAAAAGTCCCATCTGGCTGTACGTGTTCTTAGCGGTGTCGCTGATCGGAGGCATTGTTTCGTGGGAAGGTCCCATCAGCCTGTTGGTCATTGCGGCTACCCTGATTCTGACCGTTGCGCTGTATTCAAAGAATCTGAGGTTCATGCGGAGAATGTTTCTGTTGCCACCTTTGTTCTACATATCGTACAATTTGCTAAACAGGTCGATTGGCGGTATCGGTTCCGATGTGTTCTGTCTTGTATCGGCAGTGATTGCCATCTGGCGGTTTGATATGCACAAGCCAGTTGAAGAAGCCAAAAAGGAGGAATTGATTCAGGAAACTGAGTGAAAACCTTAAATCATCATCCACGATTGTATGACCCTTGTGCCGGTAAGGCAGGAGGAAAGCCCTGATCGTTTCAATACGGTCGGGGCTATTTTATTTTACAGGATTCAACAGGAGAAAAAACCATGTCAGAAAAAATGAAGGTTTTAGCCATTACAAGCGCGAAAGTCACCCAGATTGTCGAAGTCCCCCGTCCGGTGATCAGAGAGGACCAGGTCCTGGTGAAAATCGACGGTTGTGCCATCTGCACCTGGGAACAGAGAGTCTATGCAACCGGTAAATACAAGATGCCGTTCCTTGGTGGCCATGAAGTCGTCGGTCGAGTCGTTGAGATGGGTAGCAAGGTCCGCACCAAAGAATATGCCGTGGGTGACCGTGTTGCGCTCAGCGTCATCAATTCCTGTGGGACCTGCTATTACTGCCGCAGGGGAGAGGAAAACCTCTGTGTGGATTCCTATGCCAACCTCAGCGAGGATGTGGGCATGAATGGACCAGGCGGATTTTCCGAGTACAAGGCCATGCCACCCCATAAGCTGTGGAAACTCAATCCCGATCTGCCCTGGGAATACGGTACATTCTCGGAGCCGCTCGCCTGTGTCTGCAACAGCGTTGACAAGGCAAAAATCGCCTTGGGAGACGATGTGGTGGTGATCGGTGGAGGTATCATGGGGATCTTCCACATGATGGTTTCAAAACTCCGCGGGGCACGGGTCATCATGAGTGAGATCGATGATTCCCGCCGTAAGCTGGCAGAATCCCTGGGCTGCGACATCACCTTCAACCCCAAGGAGAAGGATGCCGTCGCCTATGTGAAGGAACTCACTGGTGGACGTGGGGCCGATGTGGTGTTCGATACCACCGTTTTTCCGGCGGTAGCTGCCCAGGCCATAGAGATGACGGGAAAACTTGGCCGCTGCATCATGTATTCCTCCGTCAAACCTGCCGATCCGATCAATCTCAATGCTGATGAACTGCATAATACTGAAAAGATCATCACAGGGTCGGTCAGCCCGAGCATCCAGTCTTTCGACACCGCCGTGCGGTTGTTGAACAAAGGCCTGATCAATCCCGAAAAACTGCTTCATGGCGTCTATTCCTATGAACAGGCCGTGGAAGCATTCGAAACCGCGATCCGTCCCGGAACATACCGGGTGATCATCAGCTTTTAAGGTGGACAAATGATAGATTTTTCCTTCTGTATCCCAACTTGTTTCATTCTCGGAAAAGGAAGCCCCGCCCGTGCTGGCAGCGAGATCGCCAAACGCGGTGGAAGCCGTGTCCTTATTGTACATGACGGTGGCTCCTATCTTGAAGACCTGCTGTGCACCGTACGCAAGTCTATCGAGGATGAAGGTTTGACCGTACTGGAGATGGAGGAGAAAGCTACTTCACCCCGTTTTTCCCTGATAAGCCAAGGTATCGGGTTCTGCCGTGCCAATCGGGTGGATTTCATCCTCGCTGTTGGTGGCGGAACCGTGATGGATACTGCCAAGGGAATCGCCTTTCTGGCGGTGAACGATGGAAGGCTAACCGATTATGTGCTGCATCGCGCCCAATCGTCCAAGTGCATGCCGGTGGCCAGCGTAGTCACCCTCAGCGGAACCGGAAGCGAGGTCTCGGGAACGGCCATGATCATCGATGATCTGCATGAGCCGGCGATCAAGTATCCGCTCTTTCAGGAATCGATCCGTTTCCTGTTTTCCATCATGGACCCGGATCTGACGGCCTCATTGCCCATGCGCAACACCCTCGCCGGTGCCTTTGATGCCATCACCCATATCATGGAGCGCTATTTCAACGGCCCTAGTGGCTATGATCTCCAGGATCGGATGTGCGAGGGTGTCATGTGCTCGATCATGTACAATATGCGGAAGGTCATCCAGAATCCCACCGATTACGAGACCCGTGCGCAACTGCAGATTGGATCGACCCTGGCCAACAGTACATTGCTGGGGTTGGGCTGTGATTCCGATTGGGCCGTGCACTACATGGAAAACCCGATCACTACTGAAACGCATCAGCTTCACGGTTCCACTCTGGCCGTCATCGCCCCGGCCTGGATGCGCCACTGTTATCAGAGGGATTTGCCCAAGGCTGTGAATTTCGCCGTTCGGGTGATGGGGGTATCCCCGCGGGAAAGTGACCGCGCCACGGCACTGGCCGGCATTGATGCTTTACGTGCATTCCTAAAAGAAGTTGGCTTGCCGACCCGTTTGAGCCAGATCGGTATTGGACCTGAACGTTTTGAGGAGATGGCCCGCCGCGCTATTGCCACGGCCGGCAAGGAGTATATCGGGGAGATCTCCCGGCTGAATATGGATGAAGTACAGGCAATCTATGAAATTGCCGTATGATTGTCGTATGATTGAGGAAACTGAAGGAGAATAAAGCTATGTTGGTATCAATTTCGGAAATGTTGGGTCGCGCGAAGGCTGAAGGTTACGGAATTCCGGCGATTTCGGCGGCAAACGAGATGACATTGCGCGCATGCATTGAAGCTGCTGAAAAAGCTGAATCCCCGGTTATCATCCTGACCGGTTATTATCAAACCGATGCGGTGAATTATTATAATCGCATCGTTGAAGACTTTGCCCATATGGCCAGTGTACCGGTGACGGCGATGTGGGACCATTCGTCCAACTTCAAGGAGAGCATGCGCGGCATCCGGGCAGGATTTTGCTCCATCATGGTGGACAGGTCTTCCCTGCCGTATGCGGAAAACGCTGCTCAGGTCAAGGAAATGGTAAGGATCGCCCATGCGGTCGACGTTGGAGTTGAAGCGGAACTGGGGCATGTGGGAACCGGTATGAATTACGCCGTGGACGGCTTCTCCGCCCTCACTGTTCCCGATGAGGCGGTACGGTTCATCAAAGAAACTGAGGCAGACTGCCTGGCGGTGGCCATCGGTACCGCCCATGGAGTGTACAAAGGCGAGCCCATACTCCGTTTCGACCTGCTCAAGGAACTTGCGGACAAGGTACCGGTACCGCTTGTCCTTCATGGAGGAAGCGGCACAGGTGATGAGAATATTTCCAAAGCCTGCCGTATGGGTATCGCCAAAGTCAATGTGGCCAATGAACTGATGAGGGCTTGCTATGATGCTCTACAGGCAGACGGTATGGAAGGCAACAACATATACAAGTTCTGGCCTGTGATGGAGAAAGGCTACAAAGCCAAATGCGCCCACCTGTTTGAAGTCTGCGGTTGTGCCGGAAAAGCCTGGCGAGCCCATCAATGCCTGACAGCCACATCACGGGTGGCTTTCAAAAAGGAGGCCTAGGTTCCCGGCCATCGGTGTGTTCGGAAAAGGATATTGCAAGGATACTGCAAGGATATTGCTTTGAAAACATGATCATATTCAATGATCAGATTAAACGTAGGAGGAGAAACATGAAAAGGACAGTGGTTTTAATGCTTTTGGTTCTGCTTTCTTTATCCCCGGTTTTTGCTACAGGAAACAAGGAAGGACAACCGGTGGCAACTGCATCTTTCAAGGAAGAAGTGATTGTCGGTGTCCAGTCCAAGACATCGGGTACCAATCCGACTTCCCAGACCAGTGTCGCCCATAAAATCCTATTCAACCTGACGCACAACAGTCTTGTGGGATATGATGAGAAATCACAGAAAATCGTTCCCGAGCTGGCGGTTGAATGGAAGACCAGCAGCGACCTCAAAACCTGGACATTCACATTGCGCAACGATGTGACTTTCCAAAACGGTGAGAAGTTTGCCGCTGACGATGTCCTGTTTACTTCGGAATACGGCCGTACGGCTTCAAACGCGACCGTCAAGAGCTTCTGGACCGGTCTTGAGTCGGTCAAGGTGCTTGACGATACCCATGTCGAGCTGGTTCTCAAAGCCGCCAACCTCGATCTGCTCTATCTGATCTCCAACGAATACTTCGCTATTCTGAACCGCGAGGCAGTGGCCGCCGATGCCACCAAGGGTCCGGATATCGGTACCGGTCCGTACATGAACAAGGAATACTATTCCGGCGACTACACCCTGCTTGAGCGTTATGACCATTACTGGGGCGAGCTTCCTGTCACCAAGTCTCTGCGTTTCCGCTATATGCCCGAAGGCACAGCGCGTCTGGCCGCTCTCGAGAACGGTGAGATCGATGTCTGTCAGGCTCCTAACAACACTGAGCTGGACATCATCAAGGCTAACGCCGATCTGGTGCTGAACACCTATCAATCCACCGCATTGACCTTCCTGGCGCTCAATACCGCGGATCCGATTCTTTCAGACCCGGATGTCCGTCTGGCAATTGCCTATGCTATCAATGTCCAGGACGTGATCGATGGTGCCGCAAGTGGTTTCGCGGGTGCCTCCAACGGTATGTGGGGTTTCTTCCAGTACGGGTATTTCGATGACTGGAAATCGGTAGGGCAGGCCTCCTACGTCACCAACCTGGAGACTGCCAAACAGTATCTAGCCAAGTCCAAGCATCCCAACGGCGCGTCACTCAAGTTCACGGCCGCTTCATCATGGACAGTAAACGCCCTGCAGATCATCCAGGATCAGCTCAAAGCCATCAATCTGAATATTGAGATTGAGCAGGTCGATGCCGCTGGTCTGAGCAGAAAGGCTACCTCAGGCGATTATCAGGCCATCATCTACAGCGTCACCTTCACCGCCGCGGGAAGCGATGCGGTCAGAATCTTCACCCCTGGAAACAGTGTGAACTATGCGAGGTATAACAATGCCCGTGTGAATGAGCTCTTCAACCTAGCGGCAAGTGATATGGATGATGCGAATCGCAAGGCGAAATACAAGGAGATCCAGATCATCGTGCATGCTGAATGCCCGTACGTTCCTCTGTACTATGCCAATTCAGGAGTCGCCCATTCGAAGGAAGCCGAAGGTGCGGTGTACAACACCAGCGGAAACCATGATTATACCTATATCAAGGTGGCAGAATAACCTAGTCTATTTACTAGATGCTTACGCATGTCGGAAAGGAACAGGAGTCGCTGTATGCAGGCTCCTGCTCCTGCCGATTCCCCAAAGGTGGATGGTATGCTGAGATATGCAATTAAACGTTTACTGCTGATGATCCCTGTCATCATAGGCGTGTCCTTCCTGATTTTCTTTATCATGGATCTTGCCCCAGGCGATATCGTGGATGTGAAGATAGCCGAGGAAGGGCTGACGTACGAAGAGATAGAGCAGCTGCGTGAGGCATACGGCCTGAAAGGTTCGGTATTCACGCGCTATTTTTCCTATATGGTGAATTTTGTCCAAGGGGATCTCGGTACATCCAATGTATCCGGAAGACCGGTGCTGGACAGTTTCCTCGAAAAAATGCCGGCAACGATAATCCTTGCCTGTGCATCGATTTTTGTCTCAATCATCATTTCAATACCCCTGGGTATATATGCGGCGATAAAACGCGGCACTTTTGCCGATAATGCGAGCATGATCCTGTCATTCCTAGGTCTTTCCATTCCGAACTTCTGGTTGGGTCTGATGCTGATCATCGTTGTCGCGCTCAATGTGTCCTGGCTTCCGACCGGTGGTTTCACCAAAGGCATCGCCAGCGTCATTCTGCCAGCTATCACGGTAGGCACCGGCCTTACTGCCACACTTGCCCGCACCACCCGTTCTTCAATGCTTGATGTCCTCAGTCAGGATTATCTTAGGACAGAACGCGCCAAAGGCCATAAGGAATTCAAGGTGATCACGAAGTACGCGCTAAGAAACGCGCTCATTCCGATCATCACCATCGCTGGTGGCCAGTTTGCGGTCACTCTGGGTGGAGCGGTACTTACCGAGACGGTTTTCTCATGGCCCGGTGTAGGTCGTTTGATAGTGGATGCGGTCAACTCCCGGGACGTGCCTTTGGTTGTCGGCTGTATCATTCTGAAGTCCATCACCATAGGTGTTGTCGTACTCATTGTCGACTTACTGTATGCCGTCATCGATCCAAGAATCAAAGCACAGTATGCTAAAAGAAAGAGGAAGACCATATGAGCCAAAACAATGAACCCATTAACGCTCAAGGGGTTTCCAGTCATGGCAAGTCCGTCCCTAAACGGTATGTCCGCAAGACGCAGATGCGCATGGTGTTTCATCACCTAAACAAGAACAAAGGAGCCATGGTAGGTCTGTTCATTATCCTGGCTATCGTGTTCGTCGCCATTTTCGCCGACGTGTTGTTTGATTATGACCAAGACGTGGTAGGTATACATATCTCCCAGAAGCTGCAACGACCAAGCTGGGAACATCCTTTTGGAACGGACGATTTAGGCCGGGATATCCTTGTCCGTGTTCTTTATGGTTCGAGATATTCCATATCGGTGGGTGTGGTGGCTACACTTATCGGTATGGCAATCGGGGTTATCCTGGGGGCGATAGCCGGCTATTACTGTGGTCTCGCTGAAGATATCATCATGCGGTTCAACGATATTCTATCGGCAGTTCCTTCAATCCTGATGGGTATTGTCATTGTATCCGCGATGGGGGCCACCACCTTCAACTTGATGCTTGCCATCGGTATCACCAGTATTCCGCAATTTGTGCGGATCACCCGGGCATCCGTACTGACCGTCCGCAACCAGGAATACATTGAAGCGCTGCACGCCGCAGGCATCTCAGAAGCACGGATCATTGCCTTCCACGTGCTGCCCAACTGCTTGTCACCGATAATTGTGCAGGTTACCTTGCGTATTGCTTCGGCTATCATTGCCGCCTCAAGTCTGAGCTTCCTGGGGCTGGGGGTACCCGCTCCGGCACCGGAATGGGGCTCAATGCTTTCAATGGGCCGACAGTATGTCCGTACCGCATCCTACCTGACGATTTTTCCAGGTCTGGCTATACTGATCACTGTTTTGTCATTCAATCTCTTGGGTGACGGTCTCAGGGATGCCATCGATCCTAAACTTAAGAAGTAAGCGAGCACATTATGGAAGAAAAGAAATCTTTGCACGATCCGGTTCTTGAAGTAGAAGATCTCAGTGTTCAGTTTATTTCGGAAGATGAAACGGTCAATGCGGTGAATCATATCAGTTTCAAGCTCCGTAAGGGTCATACCCTTGGGTTTGTCGGCGAGACGGGAGCGGGCAAGACCACTACCGCGCTGGCTCTTCTGCGTCTTGTGCCGTATCCTGGAAAAGCCGAAAGCAAAAAGATAGAGGTCTGTGGGAACGAAGTCTCAGCCATGACGGCCCATCAGCTTGAGAAGTACCGCGGCAATGATGTCGCCATGATTTTCCAGGATCCCATGACCGCTCTGAATCCGGTCTTCACCGTAGGACAGCAGATTGCTGACAGTATCCTGCTGCATCAGGACGTCACTTCTGCCGAGGCGATGAAGAAGGCAGAGGAAATGCTTGAACTGGTAGGAATCCCGGCAAGCCGCGTAGCAGAATATCCCCATCAGTTCTCAGGCGGTATGAAGCAGCGGGTAGTCATAGCTATCGCGCTTGCTTGCAATCCCGAGGTACTGATTGCCGATGAACCCACCACCGCCCTGGATGTGACCATCCAGGCCCAGGTTCTGAACTTGATGAAAAAGCTGCGTGATGACCGTAGGATGTCCATGATCATGATCACCCATAATCTGGGTATCATCGCGGATGTGTGTGATGAGGTGGCTGTCATGTATGCCGGGAGAATCGTGGAAACCGGTACCCTGGTCGAGGTGTTCAACCACACCAAGCATCCGTATACCGAAGGGCTTTTCAACTCTCTGCCCAATATCCTCAACCGTACTGCCAAGCTCAAGCCTATCCCTGGTCTGATGCCCGACCCATCCAATCTGCCTATCGGGTGTTCCTTTGCGCCGCGCTGTAAGTATGCCACAGCCGACTGTACTGGGGAGCAGCCCAAGGCCCACTGGTTTTCAGACACACACATGGCCGCCTGTGCCGCCTATGAAAGAAATGACTTTGCGATTGATCGCCCCGAAAAGAAATAAGTATGGAGAAAAACGTGTCAAATACGATTCTTGAAGTAAAAGATCTGAAAAAATACTTTAAAACATCCCGCGGCATGCTTCATGCGGTCGATGGAGTCAGTTTTTCAATCGAGTATGGGAAGACGTTGGGTATCGTGGGAGAATCAGGTTGCGGAAAGACTACCCTAGGCCGCACCATATTGCGTCTGGTTGAACCTACCTCGGGAGAAATACGGCTTGAAGGCCAGGATATCACCCAGCTCAACCGAAGGGAGATGAAAAAAGTCCGCAAGGATATCCAGATCATTTTCCAGGATCCGTTTTCGTCGCTCGATCCCCGCAATACGATCAGCGAGGCCCTGACCGAGGTGGTCAAGGTCAATAAAATCCGCTCAGGCCAACAGGCGATCAAAAATCGTGTGCTGGAACTGATGGAGACCGTAGGCCTTGCCGAGCGTCTTATCAATACCTATCCGCATGAACTGGACGGCGGTAGGCGCCAGCGGATAGGAATCGCCCGGGCTCTGGCCATGGAGCCGAAATTCATTGTCTGTGATGAGCCGGTATCTGCCCTGGATGTATCGATACAAGCCCAGATTCTCAACCTTCTGCAGGAACTGCAGGAGACGTTGGTGCTTTCCTATATATTCATCACCCATGATTTGGCTGTGGTCAATCACTTTGCCGATGAGATCGCCGTGATGTACTTGGGACAGATTGTCGAGAAGGCCCCCACGGAGGAACTGTTCGCCCATCCGTTGCATCCGTATACGCAGGCTCTGCTTTCAGCTATCCCGATACCCGAGATTCTTGAGGAACGCCCACAGATTCTGCTAAGGGGTGAGATCACCTCTCCTATCGATCCGAAAGAGGAGTGCCGCTTTGTCAATCGCTGTTTTCATGACTGCAAAGAGTGCCGGGGAAGCAATCCTATGCTCAGAGAGGTATCTCCACAGCATTTTGTGGCCTGCTGCAAGGTGTAAGACGCAAGAAAAGAACACCTGCGAGACTGCTGCAATACGGGGTGAGGCAGGACGAAGACCATCCGTGAGACTGGACGTGAAACAGAAAGAGAAACTGGACCCATGACACTTTATACGTGAAGCTCTTTCCAGACGCTCTCCGAACCAATGGAGAGCGTTTGCGTCTTTAGCGCAGGAATTGTTCCATCACGCAGCCATCGGTTCCTGGGAAATCAAGGCCGAGCATGCGGGCGAGGGTAGGGGCCTCATCTATGACCCGTCCGGTTTTAAGTATGACGCCGGATCGTATCGCTGGACCGTAGGCAAGAAACACCGGCTGAGGCCCGACATTGGGATCATGGCCATGACTGGCTCGGTGATATCCGGGTTCCTGCGGCTCGGCTGGAGAGAACACGGGATCCTTCCAGCTGGAAAAGAAAAGCGTTGTCTCGTCGCTTTCAACCACAAACGAAAAGTCTCCCCACAGGCCGAAGCGCTCTTTTGCTTCCTGGGCAGTGTAGACGGCTCCGATTCCCATGTCACCTGCTTTTTGCCATCGCATGAGCAAGTCCTGTACTTTGTGGTAGAGCGGCATGTTCAACGGATCTTTGAGATGGATTTGGGCACAGTAGTTTGCGCTCTTCGCCCACACGTCCCAGTCGAGAAAGTTTCCCTCCCTATCGGTTCTGATGAGGCCTTCTGCGCGGAACAGGGCGTTGAAATTCATCTTGCGGGAATAGTTTATCTGCCCATGGTCGCTCAGAACAACAAAGTTGGTATCTTCCAGTATTCCCGCTTGCCCACATGCCTCAAAAAGCATCTGCAGATAACGTTCCGACTGGGCGACACCGCCGGCGACCTTATCGTTATAGACTCCATACCGATGGCGGAAGTAATCAATCTGTCCTAGATGAAGGGTGAGCAGATGGGGTTTGTAGGTCTTTATGATTTCGCAGGCCAGCAGGATCTTCCCCTCATCGGTGACAGGTGAATCCCATGTGTCGAGCTTTGGAGCCAGCGGACGTATGATGCGGTCAAACAGTTCATCACTTGTGCCGGCTCTCTTGTAGGCTTTCTCCAGCGTATCGTCTTTTCCCTGTGCCCAGTATTCGGCGACAAGATAATCCACGCTCTTATGGGCGCCTGTTACTGGCCAGAACACCGATGCTGTAGTCAACCCGGCTTCCTTGGCGATATCGTGGAGATCCTTGACTTTCACAGGTTGGTGAAACCAGTACCAATCGCATTTCAGATTTCCCGGTATGGATGGTTCGTTGTTGACGATGCCATGCCGTCCCGGCAGGACTCCGGTGAGAATGGAAGTGTGGGCTGGATAGGTCAACGAAGGATAAATGGTCTGCATGCGGTTGACGCGGGAACCTCCGTTCCACAGTTTTCCAAAGTAGGGTTTATCGGCCAGCAAGTCCAGGTCTTCGTAGACCATGGCATCATACGATACGACAACAAGGTGTGTGTTTTTCATAGCAATCCTCTTACAGCATCCCAGCTATCCAATGTCATGAGACTACCATATTTCAAGGGAATTGTTTATAAGCAAGTGGGAAAAATTCCGAGTGGATTTCCAAAAAGGTGCCAGACACTTTTCCCGGTGCCCAAAAGCCTGTGGAATCGCTGGGAAATACACAACAATAAGACAAAAATCCGCATTCTACAACGCTGGAATGCGGATTGTGGGAAAAAGTGTCAGACACCTTATTGACAACTCTATTCCCTGCCCCTATACTTGGGTTGCTAAAGTTAAGTTAGTGACGATGCGAGGTGGCCATGCACTATATCAGCCTCTCACAGACTATGAACCCTTCCTACCAGCTGATCATCAACCAATCAGCAGTCTTCCATTACCTAAGGGAACATGGCCCCACGTACCGCAACCAAATCGCCAACGCCTTGAACATCAGCCTCCCATCGGTTGCCCGTGCTCTCAACGCTCTCGTTGAACGTAAATTTGTGGAGTTGGCTGGCTATCGGAGAAATGATCAAGCCCGCACTGTTCCCTACTATCGCATCACCATCAACAATGACATCATCCTCTCGCTCGACCTGCTCAAAGGGGTCATTGCTGTCCAGAACCTGGAAGGACTTTTCTCCATAGCCTACTTCAAACTTGATAAAAACACTCCCGTGGTGGAAGACCTCATCGCGATCATCGGACACTACGTGGAACACACCCTCGGAAAAGCCTGCACATCCATCAAATCCATTTGCATAGGATCCCCTGGCATCGTCGATGTCCAGGAAGGGATCGTCCTCAAAGCCATCTTCCATCCCGGACTCGAAGGCGTTCCCCTTAAAAAATCACTTGAACAACAATTCCACTGTACCGTCTACATCGACAATGTGGTCAACATCGCCGCCTATGCCAATTATTGTGAATTCAATAAAACCATTAAAAACATCGTTTCCTGCGATATCGGACTTGAAATCGGCACAGGACTGCTCATCAACGGCAACATCTACCGCGGAGAACATTACATGGCCGGCGAAACTGGCTTCTACACCGACAACCTGGAAAATCCGAAAATCAACTACAAACGTACCCATACCTTCCGTTCAATCTGTGCCGAAATGGCCCTCAGGATAGAAGGGAAAAACCTAGACCCCACCCAGCTCGACGAAGACTACTGCATGGAGAAAACAACCGGATTATTCGCCAGCGCCTATCAGAGTGAACCTCTGGCAAACAGCATACTGGATACTTATGTACGCAAAATCGCCCTCATGCTCAATAAAGTCGACGTTCTACTCAACCCTGACCTCATCGTTATAGGAGGCGATGTCTGCCAGATGCCCCATTCCGAAGAACTGTTTTTAAACCGCCTGAACACCTATTTCCGCCCCGTCCGGCAAATGCGGAAAGATATCTGCTATTCCAAGTACGGCCCCCTGGTCACTCTATACGGAGCTGGCGAAATGGCTTTGGAAGAGTATTTCTTTGTGGAATTCCCCTACATGATGGGGGATAGAACATAGGATGCCCCGCCACATGGGCGGGAGTATAATGGAGGATCGCTATGAACAAGAAAAGCCTGTTGCTTGTGGTCTGTCTGCTGGCGATTTCATGCGCGACTGTATACACAGCCGGCGTGAAAGAAACCGAAAGACCCAAAAAGTATGATGTCGCCCTATCGGTGGTCTGGGAAGGAAACACCTACGCCGTACAGAGCCGCGAGGAATTCTACGCCGAAGTGGAACGCCAAAAAGCCGCTGGAACCATCAACAACGTCTATTATCTGAACGCTGACTACAACGCTGGTAAACAAGTGTCTGATTTGGAAGACCTGTACACCCGCAACGTGGATATCCTGATCATCCAGCCCGTCAACCCGCCGGCTGTCTCGGATATCATCAAGAAATTCTATGACCGGGGTACCATCGTCATCCCCTGTGTCTCCCCCCTGGCCACTGATGCCTACACCCTGAGCCTGGTCTCGGATGACCGTTCCTTTGGCAGAACCGGAGCGCAGTTCTTGGTTGACAAACTGGGTGGCAAAGGCAATATCATCGCTCTCGACGGTATGGACGGCATCACCGTCGCTATCGAACGCTGGGCGGGTGCCATGGAAGTGTTCAGCAAATACCCTGGCATCAAAATCCTGAGCAAAGTATTCGCTGACTGGGACTATGCCAAAGGCAAAGCCGCGACCGAGAACCTGCTGGCCGCCTTCCCGCAGATCGACGGTGTGTGGAGTTCCGGTGGAGACATGACCCGTGGCGCCATCGAGGCCTTCCAGGAAGCCAAACGCCCCATGATCCCCATGATGGGCGAAGACGCCAATGGATTCCTCAAAGCCTGGAAATCCGTAGCCAATCAACCCGGATTCGATGCTATCGGCTGCTCCATGCCCACTTATTTCTTTGCTGACGCCCTCGCATTGGGTGTCGACATCCTCCAGGGCGAAAAGAAAGTCGGTACCGATGTCCCCAGGGACACCATACTGGAAGTCTACCAGATCACCTCGGCTAATATCGACCAATATGTCCGGCCCGACCTGTCCGACTCTTTCTGGGCTAATACCAAAATGGAGGAAGCCACCCTCCAGAGAGTGTTCGGCACCAAGAAATAACCGAATCGCATGGTGACAATCTGCGGTCCAGTATACCCCATAGGGTACTGGACCGCTTTCAAGAAGGATTCTGATGCTACTGGAAGTTAAGAACATCACCAAACGGTTTTACGGTGTAACCGTACTGGACCACGTAAGCCTTGCCTTTCCACCTGGCCAGGTACACGCCTTGGTGGGCGAGAACGGCGCCGGCAAATCGACCCTGATGAAAATCATCGGCGGTACCTACCATGCCGATGCGGGTAGCATTCTGATCGATGGCCAACCGGTACGTATCGCCAACGCCATGGACGCTGCGCAGCACAGTATCAGTATCGTCTACCAGGAATACAATCTTGTCAAACACATGACTGTGCTTGAGAATGTCCTGCTCGGCAAAGAACCCACCGGCCGGTTTGGAAAGATCAACACCACCCAGGCCCGGCTCCAGGTGGAAGCCGCCGCCCGCCAAGACCACATCAAAGCTGACCTGGACAAATTCGCCGGTGATCTCAGCTCCGCCGAAGCCAAAATCGCCGAAATCCTCCGCGCCTGCCTTAACGACATGCGCCTGCTGATTCTCGACGAACCTACCGCCGCGCTGGACGACGACGATGTGGCTGCTTTGTTCAGTCTCATACGGAATCTGAAAAAACGTGGGGTAGGGGTTATCTACATCTCCCATCGGCTTGATGAAGTCTTCCAGATCTGCGACACCGTTTCGGTACTCAAGGATGGTCACTATATCGGCACCTGGCGTACCGCCGACATTAACCGCGACTTTCTGGTCAAAGCCATGGTCGGCCGTGAGATTACCGATATCTTCCCTTTGCGGCCAGCTGCGGTCTCTACAGACCGTCAGCCAATCCTCTCGGCACGGGGCCTTTCCGACCAAAGCCATTTCAAGGATATCACCTTCGACCTATACCCGGGGGAGATTCTGGGAATTGGAGGTATGTCCGGCCAAGGCCAACGCGAGATGATCCGCGCGTTGTTCGGAGCGCACCGCCTGACTGGAGGAACTCTCAGCATCCATGGAGAACCCGCCACTATACAATCACCTACCGATGCCATGCGGTATGGCATGGCCTTTCTGTCCGACGACCGGAGAAACGAAGGCCTTGCCCAGGAGCAATCGGTCGCACGCAATATCGCCTATCCAACCCTACATGTCCGCAACCGCAGTGGCCTTATCAACAGCAAAGCCCAGCGAGCTATGGTTAGGCAACTGATCGAACAACTCAATATCAAACTCGCCTCACAAGATCAGAACGTCCAGGGTCTTAGCGGGGGTAACCAGCAACGCGTCGTCCTGGCCAAATGGCTGCCACTCAACCCCCGCATCATGCTGTTCCACGAACCCACCCTGGGAGTCGATGTGGGAGCGAAAGTGGAAATCTACCAGATTTTACGCACCTTGGTTTCACAAGGCATCTCTATCCTGATGGTCACTACCGATATGATGGAATTGCTGAACATGTCGGACCGCATCTGCGTGTTTTACGAAGGCCGCATCATCGCCAGTTACCAGGGAGGCGAAGTCACTGAGGAGACCATCATGGCAGCCGCTAGTGGCAAACCCATGGTGGAAGGAGGGATGCGGTGAACACCTTTGGATTATCACCTGGGAAACTACTCCAGGAATTACATAACCCGCGCCGGCATTCGGCCAAAACCATCTGGGTTCTGCTGGTGCTGTTGCTTGTCCCCATCATCATCGTGATCCCCGAATTCGTCCGTCCCGCCAATCTGGCCAATGTGCTACAGCAGATGGTTCCCCTGGGCTTGATTGCCATCGGGCAGACTTTTGTTATCCTGGGAGGTGGCATCGACATGTCCGTGGGCAGCCAGATCAGCTTGGTTTCCCTGGTTGCCAGCACCCTCATGACCGATTCTCCTGTGAATATCCTGGCTGTGGTTTTACTCTGTCTGGTGTGCGGCGCCATATTCGGTTTCCTAAACGGAGTTATCCTCAAATATTTCCCCATCCCTCCGCTGATAGCCACATTGTGCACCGGGTATCTGTTCCAAGGCCTGGCTTTTGCCTTACACAAGACTTCGGGTGGCTATATCCCATCAGTGTTCAAACAGATGTTAACCGCTTCCTGGGGGCTTATATCGGTCCCGTTCACCGTCTACCTGGTGATTTTTGCGATAGCCTGGTATGGACTCTACAGGACCCGCTTTGGACGGTATGTATATGCTCTGGGAGGTAATGCCGAGGTGTTGGAGAAAAGCGGAATCGCGCCACATCGGGTAAAGATCCTCACCTATCTGGTCTCCGGTCTGATGTGCGCGGTGGTTGGACTCTATCTGGCCGCGCGACTGCGCAGCGGTAGTGCCCGTTATGGCGATGACTACACCCTGTTATCCATCACCGCTACTGTGGTGGGAGGAACTTCCATGGCAGGTGGTCTGGGAGGATTGCCCGGGACCTTCGCGGGGACTATTCTTATCTCCATGCTCACCAATGTCCTAAACAACATCGCCTTCAGGTATAATCTGCAATCCTCATATTACAACGACATCATCACCGGTGTAATCCTGATTGCCGCCATGTTATTCTATAGGAAACGAGAATGAGAAACGTGATAAAACCCCATCAGAGCACATATCACATACAATCCACCGATTCCAAAAGAAATACCATCCGCTCAACCCATTTCTGGAACGTCCTGGGAGTATCCATCGGTTTCTGTCTCCTCTTGATTGCCTCCTATATCATCAGCCCCGCTTCCCGCACTGTCCAGGACCTCCTGAATCTGCTTAAACAATCTTCGGGACTGGGATTGCTGTCGATAGGCCAGACGATGGTCATCATCACCGGGGGCATCGATCTATGCTTGGGATCCATCGTCACCTTGGTGCATGTGCTCACCATAGGCCTGATGCAGGGGGATCCATCGCGGATAGTGCCTGTCTGTCTACTTGGTCTGGCTGTGGGACTCACCGCGGGTCTGTTCAATGGCCTAGGTATCACGAAAGCCAGAATCGCCCCCTTTGTAATGACTCTCTGTACCGATTTTATCCTGCGGGGGCTCTACATGATTTACACCAAGGGGCAGCCCAAGGGAATCCTGGCTGATCAGTTCCGCAATCTTGGCCGGCTACGGGTGTTCGACCTGATCCCCCTGTCGGTGTTATTCTGGCTGGCTCTGTCAGCACTTTTCATTTTCGTCCTGAAAAAAACCGTTTTCGGTTACCATGTGCACATGATTGGAGCCAATCCGGCCTGTTCAGCTCTCTCAGGGGTGAAGAATGACCGGACCATCATTCTGGTGTACACCCTGGCTGGAACCTTGGCAGCTTTTACCTCGCTGATCCTCACCATGGATATGAGCGCCGCTTCACTCAACCTCGGAGCCGACTATTCCATGGATTCCATCTCCGCCACGGTGGTGGGGGGAACCCTGTTCACCGGGGGAATCGGTGGGGTTGAGGGTACCATCGCTGGAGCCCTTATCATCCGGTTGATTACATCGTTGCTTCAGAAGGCCAATATCGCCAACTGGGGTAAGCTTCTGATACAAAGCATACTGATACTGTCTGTGGTGGCGGCGAACTCAAGGCGAAAAAAGACCTGAACGCGAGACCGTTACAAAGGAAATCCCGCACAAGCGTGCGGCACCTACCAAGGAGGAGTGACATGGAAATACTGGGAGTTGGAATTGTGGGGACTGGATGGGTTTCGGATGAGTATATCCGTTCTTTCTCGATGAATTCCCATACCGAGGTACGGGCAATCTGTTCCCGTTCCAAGGAGAAAGCTGAGCAGAAAGCCCATCAGCATGGACTGGAGCATTGCCGTGTCTATGATGATTATGCTGAAATGCTCAAGTCGGACGATATCCAGATAGTGTGCGTGCTGACTCCGAATTTCATGCATGCCCAGCAGGCTATCATGGCTGCCGAGGCGAAAAAGCACATCGTGATTGAGAAACCTATCGCAATCGATTGGCATGATATGCTGCGGATGCAGAAAGCGGTGCATGACAATGGGGTGAAGACCATCGTGGGATTCGTCTTGCGCTGGAACCCTCTTTTCAAAACAGCCAAAGAGCTCATCGCCCGGGATATTATCGGCAAACCGTTCTATGCGGAAGTGGATTATCTTCATAGGATCAATGAAACGTATCACTGTTATGATTGGTCCAAGACCCACGAGACGGGCGGTTCCATCCTACAAGTGGGCGGATGTCATGCTGTGGATGGTCTGCGGTGGTTCATGCAGCAGGAGGCGGTGGAGGTTGTGGCTCTATCGGGGCGGTACCGGGATGATTTTGAACAGGATACCACCATTGCTTTTATTGCCAGATTCGCCAATGGTTCGATGGGCAAGGTGTGCTGTTCCTACGATGTGATGTGTCCGTATATCTACAATCTGAAGCTTTATGGGGACAAGGGAACCTTGATCAACGATAGTTTCTGGTCCAAAGATGCGTTTCCTGGCCAGCAAGACTGGATACACCTGCCGGTGCAGACCCCCGACTCGGGCGATGTCTCACATCATCCATTTCCGGAAGAGGTGAATCATTTTGTGGATTGTATTCTGAACAATACTCCCTGCATTGTGGATCTGGATGATGCCATCAAGACGTTTGAGATAATCGAGGCGGCTGACCGTAGCGCCCGCAGTGGCGGAATGCCGGTGAAATTACCACTGGAGAAGTAGGAAAGCTGCTGTCTGAAGGGGTAGGGATAAGCAGAATACCATTGCCAAAGGTGGGGTGGGATTGGCATACAAAGGAGTTTTCCATGGTTTTCGATCATGTTGGATATCGTACATATAAGAAACACGATAATGAATTTTTCTATACGCCGAACAAGGTGTGGATTACCGATTCGGAAAAACATCCTTTCAAGGTGGAATGGTTGCGTTATGCCGAAGATACTCCCGTTCTGGAACCAGTGAAGAGCCAGCCCCATGTAGGTTACCGGGTGGACAGCCTAGAAACAGCCATGAAAGGCTTGGACCTTCTGCTGGGTCCCATGGTGATCGATGAGCACAAGCGGGTGGCTTTTTGCCGCTGTTCCGATGGGGCCATCGTCGAATTGATGGAAATCAGACAGTAACAACCGGCGTAGGGAAAGAATTTCGGAAAAAGCGAAAAGGTGAAGCGGAAAAGGTGTCTGACACTTTTTCCGTTGCACAAAAGCATGTGGAATCGCTGGAAAATACACAATAAAAAGACAAGAATCCGCATTCTACAACGCTAGAATGCGGATTGTGGGAAAAAGTGTCAGACACCTTACTGCTACAATCCGATGTGCATAACCTTCCACAATTCCCTCTCTACCTTTTCGGACTCCACATCCAAACATATCCTAGTGGAAGGATTCCTGTCCCTGAATCTGGTGTGATCTACAATAATCCTGCCTCTATCTTCTCCATCGGTCTCCACTGTCAGGAAAAAGGGTAGAATAGTGAAGAAATCAGGATGGATCGCACAGATGATTGCAGATGGATCATGGATGTACGTTTCACCCGTTCCCAACGTGTTCTGGATATAATATGTTAGCATATCCGCCAAGAGTCTCCCATTTTGGGATTGTTTCTGCCTCCACCCATCCACATCCTTTTGGGTGAGCCGCGAACGCATCGTCACATCCAGCCCCACCATCGTCACATCAAGTCCACTTTCCAACACCAACCGGGCAGCCTCGGGATCCTGGGAGATATTCGCTTCGGCAAAATGACTCACATTTCCCCTGACCGTTAAAGCGCCTCCCATCATAATCACCTTTCCCTTCCATTCTTTGAGGGAAGGATCCTTCAGAATAACCTTCGCAAGATTCGTCAATGGACCTGTGGTTACAATCGTCAAATCTTCCTGATACGTGTACATTCCATAGATCAAAAAATCCATGGCAGACTCTTTCTTCGGTTTTACCGGAGATGTCGGCAGGCACACCTGTCCAACGCCATTCTTCCCATGGATACGTGTACTCACTTCGTGCCGGTGGAATATCTTCTGGTTGATCGCATGACTGTCTCCAATACATACCGGAACATCGGACCTGCCTGCCAGAGCGAGCACATCCAAGGTATTTTGCGCCCCCACAATAGTCTCAACATTCCCATACGTACACGTGACTCCCAACAATTCAATACCAGGATTCAGAGCGGCATATACGAGTGCCAGGGAATCATCGATTCCCGTATCCACATCAAGGATTATCTTTCTCATTTTCTTTGTTTCTGCCATATATACATTCATACCACAATACAACCGTGCACACCACTATAGCCGATGGTCATCACATGGATACACACTTTTTCCAGTAAAAACCATGTTCTACAGGTCTAGGATGCCGTTTGTAGGATTTAGTGTCTGACACCGTCTCACCCCCGACCTGGCAACCTGGCTAGCAGGTCCTGTTCCAGCATGGGCCGCCCCAGGTAGTACCCTTGGATCCGATCCACCCCGATTTCCTTCATGATGCGAAACTGGTTCTCCGTCTCCACTCCCTCGGCCACTACAATACGGTCTATCTTGTGCAGCATCAGAGTCAGCGATTCCAGAAACGCCTGGTGGGAATCACAGTAGTTGACAATACTCCGGTCAAGTTTCACCGTTTTGAACGGTAATTTCAGTAGCAATTCAATATTCGAAAATCCCTTTCCGTAATCATCAAGGGCAAATCCGATTCCCTGACCTACCATGGAAAGGATGGTGGCATATCCATTATCGGACGATCCCAATACAGCGGATTCGGTCAGTTCAAACTCGAATCGCTGTGGGTTCACACGTGCATCACCAATTATTTTCAACAAATGTTGTTCCAGTGATGGTTGTAAAAAATTCACCGCTGAAAGATTCACTGAGATATGATCCAGAGAAAGATTCTGGGCATCGATCGCATCCCACAATCCGCACACCCGTGAAACCACCTTATCAGTCATTTCCACTATCAAACCCATGTCCTCGGCTATTGGAATGAACTCGCTCGGAGAAACCGACCCCAGTTCCTGATCGGTCATCCGCAGCAATGCCTCTGTACCTACGATACGCATCGTGTGTACATCGTAGATCGGCTGATAAACTAAAAACAACGAATCCGTGACCAGTGCTCTGCGCAATGCATCCCTGACACCCAGTATCCGTTCATGTTTAAGTAACAATTTTTCATCGAATACCGCGACCCCATCAGAGTGATGGCTTTTAGCTTCCGAAAGAGTGAACGCAATTGCATTCAGTGCGTCATCAACCGTCTGAACTTGGGCGGGAAACAGTACTATCGCAAAATGCAATTTTATAAGGTATCTGGTCGCTCCGAACTCCAATGGATGGGAAAAATGTTCCTGGATACTCTGAATCAGTTGCCGGGAGAACTGTTCATTGAGCTTCCAAAGCACCAATGCGAACTGATCACCCCCAATTCTGTATATCCGATTGTTGGGAGCTTTGCTCTCAAGATAGTTGGCCAGTTCTACCAGCAGCCTATCTCCATTCTCATAGCCATAACGGTGGTTGATGAATTTGAAATTCTCAATATCCACCACTACCAGGCTGCAACGGTGTCCCCTCGAAAACACATGTTCCAGATGGGACAGGAAGCTTTTCCGGTTGAGGACACCCGTAAGTGTGTCGTAGGAAAATCTGCGTTTCTGCAGAATCTGATAGATCGCAAACACAGTGATGGCCATGGCGATGTTGAACGGAAGATACATATTCCACTGGTAGAGCAATATCATTGCCAGGATATACATGACTGGCACCGTCAACAGGACTTGGGTTTTGTCGCGCGACATCTTGCCGGCATGCATAAAAACCATCACCAGGAGTATGATGGAATAGATGATACACAATATCACCATGAACAGGAAACCATATCCTCCGATAGGGCGGTTATCTTTTCCGTAGATAAAGAACCTCTGCCAGAACTGATCACCTACCGCAAGAACCATCATGCCGATCATCGGGATCGAGGCGATGATTGTGTTGATTCTGAAGAGCCGGGCACTCATGAAGAAATGACTGAGAATATAGTGTAGCCAGAGAAACACCATGAGGGGAAAAGCAATGATCTGTACTGTTCGTACTACTTGGATGATTATGAAGGGAATGGATAGGGTGGGGGAAGCCAGTAGGGTGCACAATATGCTGATAATCAGGAAACCCAGTGTGCAGGCGGTAGCATGCCGAAAAAAAGCATCCTGTTCATGTTCTGAAGCGCTTTTAACCTTTTTAAGGTCGACATAGATAGAGAATAAGAGAAAGAAAGCGAGTATCTCACTATCGATCTTACACAGCATTATCGTTCTCCTGTCATGTGTGCTCCATTATTAGTACAATACTTTACGTTCAATTGCAATACAAGTAAAATTATAACCAAATTATGCAGTCATGTCACATTCTTAGGAATAAATTTCTTTATTATAGTAATCCTATGACATATTGAATTATATTGAAATATATCTATGGTTATAAGTTTGCCTATTGGTTTCAAGGGCTAGTTGACCATATCCCATTCTGCGGTCCTGTATAGGGGTTTTCGTTTTCTGAAAGGAGATAAGTACGTGTGGATATGGTAATTAACTTTGCTTATGATTTGTCATAGGAGGGGAAATGCATACATCCATGAATGTCTTATGACAGAGATCTGAATACAGTATTTTTAAAAAAATGGGACACTAGAATCATAAAAAATATGCATATTTATTAAAACGCCCCGGATTTATACAAGATATAGTCGATACTGACATAAGGCATGATACGCCCTCCTTACCCGGGTGCCACCATAGTAAAACTGAAAAACGTCGAAGGATGAATGCTAGTCCTAGTGGAGAAAAATACACAGAATTTTACATGGAATCCGTATTGTAGCCATCTGAGATTAAGAATCTGGAAAAAAGTGTCAGACACCATGGCACCTCCAAGGCACCTAGTAGCGCCGTCTGAACGTGGATGGTCTATTTGGTAGTAAAAATCCAGACTAAAAAAGCTCATATGCGGTGGAAAACCATAGCCAAGGAATCGAATCGATGATAACCCTATACATGGTTGGAACCATCTTGGGCGGCTATGGTGGAAGTACAGCCAAAAACTCTTGGGAGGACGGTAGATGTCATACATTGCTCCGGTATCTTTTTCTACTTTGGCTGGGATGATCGGTATTCTGGGTATGGCTTTACTGTTTGTATGGTTCTCCAAGAAATACACAACGCGATCACGGATCATTATCACTGTGTGTATCATTGTTTTTGGTATCGCCACAATCGGTGTGATATGTGTGCCGACTAGGGTTGTCTTTACCGACGATTCTGTGTCTATCACCAGCGCTTTTACCAAAACAGTCATCAAAAACAGTGAGATAGGAAGAATCGAGTTGTATTCAAGTGCCTCGGAGGTGCCTTACAGCTTTTCAATCCGGAAATTCGGGATTGGAATGCCGGGCTATTCTGTAGGGTCGTTCCAGGTCAAGGAATTCAATACATCCTTTTTGATGATCCAGGGAAACGGGCCTATTTTCCTGATTGTGAGTAAGGATTCCAGAATGCATGCGATCACCGTGTCGGATGGATTCCTACAGGAAATCTCACAAGAAACTGGGATCGCCATACAATGATATTTCCTGTAGTCTGTTGACGTAACTGGAAAACCATGGGAATTTGCCGTATGTGGTTAAAGAATGCCGTACTTTTTGTCCACGCTGTCTCTGGCTATGAATATTGTCGGAACTGAGATCCTGGTGTTGCTCTCCTCAATATGGGTTTTATCAAAGAATCGGATCAATTCATTGCTCAGTTTCTTGTAATCGGGTCTGATTGTGGTGAGGCGTGGTAAGAGAAATTCACTATAGGGAATGTCATCGAAACCCAAGATTGATACATCCTCGGGGATTCTCACTCCCAATTGGTGAAAGGCTTTGTATACTCCCGGTACACGCTCATCACCTGAAATAAAAAACACATCAGGTAAACCACCGTTGTTAAAGTTATCCATGATAAACGTGTATGCGGATTTCGCATCCTGGATGCCATAAGCTACCTGTACACGATTGTTTGGGATTCCATTGGCTTCAAAGGCATCGAGAACACCTTTTACACGATCCGTATTTACCAATGTAGGTTTCCATAGGAGCATGCAAGCACTACTGAGATGGTTTTTGCACATCATATCGAAAATCGAAAACAATGCTTGGTGATTATCATTGCCAATATAGGATACTCCTGAATTATAGGCTTTCTCAAAAATGATGAATGGAGTGCCATGGTCCTGCAGCATTTTGATACGCAGGTCATTCTCATCTTCATAAAATAGGATCGCACCATCGATATAGTTCGACGATTTTTTGATAATTGAATTCTCCAGCGACTCAGCTGAGTAATAGTATTCGGTTATAAGAGTGATTTTCCTCTTCATACAGAGAAGTCCGATTTGCTCGATCATCATCTGCAACCATTGTATGGGAAAATCATGGATAGTCCTGACAGAAATCAAAATGGTCTTATCTTTTTTGGTTTTGAGATTTCTGGCAAAATTATTGGGTGAATAGTGTAGTTCTTTGACTATGCCAAGGATTTTCTCCTCGGTTGTTTTAGCGACGTTTTTCTCATTGTTGATTACTCGGGCAACAGTTTTAGGTGAGAAGCCTGACAGCTTCGCTATATCATATATGGTTGCATTCTTTTTATCATTCATCACCAGTCCTCACCCTTAGTGGAATATGGATTATCATAAACCATGTGATTGACTTCAACAATGACAATCTCTCACCTTGAAAAGATCCCTGAAGTCATTCATGCTATGATGTATCTGGAAAACAAGTTCTTTTATTGGAAGGCAAACATGGACATCGGTTTTTTTTGAAATCCGCTGGATATTGGTGTAGAGCCTATCGATATCCTGGGTATTGTATTCCCGTAGTTTGAAATATCCAATTGACACATGGGGAGTGAAGGGCTGTCCCAAAGGCCATATCTGCTCACTACGCTCAAACAATTCATTGACAATGAGATAATCCTTTTCGGTCTCCGGTACAAATTTGATGCTTACCACATCGCTTCCGTTTGTGCTTGGTCCCAGAGCTTTTAAGAAAATGTTCTTGTTCCCATACTTGGTATCCATTTCAGAGAAAAAGCTTTTTATGGCATTGATCCTGTGGCCCATCTCGCAATCTATCTCAGCATTGTTTTTAGAGACACTATAGACATTACAGTATGCATGGACTGTGATGTGATATGTATCATCGGATAAACGGACCAGCAAATCGCTGTTGTTTTCAAACAATTCATCACGTATAGCCAGACATTTCCTTCTATCGGCATCTGGAAGTCTTATCACCGAAGTGTATCCATAGAAATCCCTTACTGAACCCTCTGGCGTGATCTTGTCAGCCAGTTTTTTCGATATTATCCATTTTTTGGGAGCATCGTGTGTGTTTTTCTGAAAATCATCCTCAATCTTACTGGTAAATTCTTTGAAGTTCATGGTTAATCAATTCCTTATTATTTAATGGAGCCTTCGGAAAGGCCTGAAATGAAGTATTTTTGTAAAAACAAGAACATAATGCAAACCGGAAGGATAGCCAGAGTAGCGGCTGCGGCCGCTATGTTCATATTGGAGGAGAAGTCTGAGAAAAACTTGGATATATACAGTGTGATGGTTTCGAATTTTGGTTTCTGTAGAAAATACATCGCATATTTATAGTCATTCCATATTTTGATACCACAGAGGATAAGTACACTCGCAATGACTGGCTGTAATTGAGGCATGATTATGAGATAGAATGTCTGAAAGCGTCCACATCCATCCAGCGATGCGGCCTCATCCTGTTCATTGGGGATATTCTTGATGAAGTTGGTAAATAAGAAGATACTCATTGGCAGGTTGTAGGTGGTAAGGACGAGTATAATTCCCCAGTAGCTGTTTATCCCTTTGATCCGTAACATGATGCTATACAACGGGACAATAACGCTCAGTGATGGTATCATCATTACACCAAGTACAATATTCACCAACCATTTGCTCAGCCTGTTTCTCATTCTTGCAAATGGATATGCAGCTGCGGAACCTAGGATCATAACCAGTATGATCGCGAAAAAGGCGACAAGCAGTGAGTTGTTGAAAGCCTTCAGGATTTTTCCATCTTTCAGTGCATTCAGATAATTATCCAGATACAGATAGTTAGGAGGAATCCAACGGGAACTTAAATCCCCAACCTTTTTCAAGGAGACTACAATCAGGATATATATCGGTACGAAATGGAACAATGCGATGCCATAACAAAGTACTATCATCAAGGTGTTTTTTATTTTACGCATATCAGCCACCGTTTCTTTCAATGAGCCTGTTAGTCAGCAAGGTTGCGCACATGATGATCAGGAACAGGAACACTCCAAGTGCAGAGGAGTATCCTGCATTTTGTGCATTGAAATACAGGTAGTTTATCATCGTCGAGATGGTGTGTGAGCTGAAACCAGGTCCCCCATTTGTCAAGGCGACCACCAGATCATACATCTGCAGTCCTCCAATCAATTTCAATGTGACTGTGGTGACAATCGCATGTTTGAGCATGGGCAAGGTTATATAGAAAAACTTCTGTACTCCATTGGCGCCATCGATATCTGGGGCTTCATACATGTCTTTGGGAATACATTGCAGGCCAGCCAGATATATGACCATGGCCTGACCAACGAATTGCATAGAGGTGATGGCCATTATGAAATCCACAGCCCTGGAACCATTGCCCAGCCAATCAACACTTGGATGCCCCAGAAGCATGACAATATCGTTCAGAGCCCCATTATCATACTGAACAATAAAGAACCAGATATAACCCATTATCAGGCTGGAGACCATGACCGGCATATAGATAAGGGCCCGCGTGAAGGATCTTCCCTTGAATTTCCTATTAAGGAGCATTGCATAGGCAAGTCCGAAAATGTTCTGTAGCAGAGTGTCCCCAATACCCACACGGAATGTATTGGCAATCGCTTTGATAATCTTCCTATCTGCGAACAGATTTCTGTAGTTCTCCAAACCTATGAATGTGGATTCCTGGGAAAATCCATCCCAATTGGTCAATGACATCCTGATTCCTTTGGCTAATGGGATAAAGACAAAGCAAACCATCAGCGCCAGAGCAGGCAAGCACATTGTGTAGATACTGATATTCCTGCTTTTCATTAATACCTCATCCACAAAAGAATAGAAGAATAGCCATCGTCAGACAATAACCACTTGTTTCCATCCGGTAAAGATACCGGGTGGAGAACAAGCTGCAAATGGTAATTTCTTCAGTTATTTTTTCAGTCTGTTATAATCTTTTTCCATCATCACAGACCCTTCCGGCACAATTGTTTCTTTTGAAAGGATGGATGAGCTGTACACTTTCAAGGTATTCCACATTCCATTTGGCAGATACTCGCGATCAAAATGATTGGTCACATTAACTCCAATGAGTTCTTCTTTCAATACCGCTAAATCCTTGTTGGATGTTGTCGCATTGCTTGTGGACGGTGGAAGATTATAGGCTTCGGCGATTGCTAGAACATTTTCTGGGATCGCTAGAAAATTCACAAATGTCTGTGCAGCAGCTTTGTGTTTTGAGTCTTTCCAAATACCAACTGCATCTCTTTCTCCGCTAATCAGGAACGGGTAATCTCCAGTAGTGTATCCAGGAATTCCCATCATCTTGACCGATGAATCAGGATTCAATTTTTTCACTTCCGCGATTGTCTGGTTGGACTGGAAAGCGAATGCGACTTTGTCTTGTGCGAGACCTTTGTAAGTACCCGATTTATCCGCGGTAAGATAATCCACATTCAAATATCCTTTCTCAGCGAGGTTCAGGATGAAGTCTCCGACTTCGTCAAATTTCTTCCAATCAAAAGATCCGTCATACAGGTTTTTAGCAAAGTTGTGTGTTTTTGAGGTTGTCAGAATACTTAATGAGAGTCTCCCCACAAGTCCGGCTACATCAGAGGCATCCTTACCAGCAACATGGATCGGTGTATATCCGGCTTTGAGTATTTTTTCACAAGTCACAAGAAAATCCGGTAGATTTTTCGGCTCTTCAACACCCACGGTTTTAAGTATCTTCTCATTACAAATCATACCGGAAATGTCAATATCCATCGGGAATGCGACAATATTTCCCTGTAGGTCGGTTTCTGTTGATTTGATTTCATCGAGTAATAGGGCACTGCATTCCAAATCGTTGATTGGGAGTAGATACTTTCCATACAGGAATACAGCCCATCCATGGGTTGTCCAAAGATCAGGCAGATCATTGGATGCCATTTTGGTTTTCATCAAGGATTCATAATCTTTTCCATATGTAACAATCTCTATATGGATGCTGGGATTGGCCAAGTTGAATCTTTCAACAATGCCTTGATAAGCCTCAAGTGTGGAACCTGTTTCCTTGATGGCGAACTCAAGACTCTCTGGTTGCTGCAGTTTTGCCTCTTCCATCCCATTGGCACATATCGCCAGGCAGCAAACACATGCCATCAATGCGATGCTAAAAATCCTCCGTATCATATCGACCCCCTTTTTACATCTTCGACACCGGTGTCTGACACCGGTGTCATTAATACTATACCCTTTCCCATATGCCGTCAAGATTTTTATGTGAAAAAATTTTAGGAAAGTATCGGGAAAGAATACATATACATTTTTTCAATGAGAATCTGCATTCCAAGTGGCTAGAGTTGGATTTTAAAGAAAAAGTATCAGACCCCTCGGCGGGGCATTCCACTTGGGCACCCGCCATTGATGTCAACCCAGTGTTGGTGTCTGAACAATCCGAACCGGTAGCCCCTTTCTGTCAAGAAATACACAACAATCCAGTGAAAATCCGCATTCCATACCACTGCAATGCGGGTTGGCTGAAAAAGTGTCAGGCACCAAAAAAAGGTTGACTACCGTCTCCAATCGGGAGAAAATCGGTTGTGAAAGGAGTCGCCGTGTCAATCAATACCACACTTGAACTGTATGAACGGAGTGCTGCGAACATATGGACCGATGCCTATATATCGCAGAACATGCTTAAAGCCCATCTTGATCTGGAACATGATGGAGCCAGTCGGAATATACAAACCATCAGGAGGACTGTGGATTGGATTGACAGTGTCAGCGAAGGTAAACGGAAACTGGTCGATCTTGGGTGTGGTCCTGGAATCTACGCTGACCTATTGGCTGACAAGGGTTATGAGATCACTGGGATCGATATCTCTGAACAATCCATTGCTTATGCGCGCCGATGGGCCGAGCGTGAAAAGAAAACAATCGATTACAATCAGAGTAATTATATTGTTCAAGGAATCAGTGGAACCTACCAGATGGCCATATGCGTGTATTGTGATTTTGGAGCTTTGATCCCTGTTGAGCAAATACAGTTTCTGATCAATGTACGCAATGCTCTACAGCCTGGTGGTCTGTTGATTTTCGATGTGTTTGGACTCGGATTGTGCAATTGGCGGAAAGAAGGAAAATCATTAAAATATGTTCAGGAATCGGATTTCTGGACTGATACACCCCATTTCCTTCTGGAAGAACGGATCCACTACCCAATAGCGATGGTATGGGGGAGCCGTACAACGGTGATTGAAAAATCTTCGATGGAAATAGCAATCGATTATCAGACATGGAATCGCGACAGTGTGAAAAATGACCATCCCGACGTGGTTGAGCAGTGCGAAGGGTCTGGCCAGAACCTTTTAGATGTTCTAGATATGGAAACCAATCAGACTAAGCAATACATTACCTGGGATAGCTACTATACTGATGGGAAAATCACTGGGTTACTTGCAGAAAATGGCTTTGTAGTGGAAGAAATCAAGAAAGACCTAGTGGCGCATAATGAGTTTGCCAGTGAGGATGTGAATTTTGTGAAAGCAAGACGAGTGTGATGTGAGCTGCTTGAGCACCTAAAATAGTGTGTCGTAAAATACACATAATTTCTACTGTAACCATTCTTTCAGATCTTTGGAATTCGCTTTTTAGGAAAAAGTGTCAGGCACCTTTTCTTCCTTCTTTTCTTTCAAGCGCTTATTTTTCCGTCCTAGGCATTTTCTCGGCTATTTTAGCCAAGAAGGCTTGACTGGGCAGGGGGTGCGATAGCCAGAAGCCCTGGATACGGTCAGCACCAAGAACCTGCAACACTTGATATTGATCTTCGGTTTCGACTCCTTCAGCCAGACTTTCTTTTCCGATTTTATGGATCATGAGCAACAAAGACTCCAACAACGCGGCATGAGTGCGGTAGTTGGCGATTATCCGTCGATCGAGTTTAACCGTGGAAAAGGGGAGATCCATCAGATATTCTACATTTGAATATCCGGTACCATAGTCATCCAGGGAGAACGAGAAGCCTTGCATCGCCAGATATTCCATGGTTTTTCTCACCAATTCAACCGAGTCAATCACTGAAGATTCAGTGAGCTCGAATTCAATAAGGCTTGGCTCAATGCCATATAGACGAACAGTGTCCACAATCCGTTTAGACATATCGGAATGGAGAAAATGGACAGCTGAGAGGTTGATGGAGATCCGTTCCAATGGGTTGGAGGTTTTTTCCAGTTGTTTCAGGAATATACATACCTGTTCGAGGACCTGATAAGTCATTTCAGCTATCAGGCCGGTTTGTTCGGCAATCGGGATGAATTCTCCGGGCATCAAGTCTCCCAGCTTGCTATCGGTGAAGCGAACCAATGCTTCCGCGCTGGAAAATTTCCCGCTATGGCAATTAAGAATCGGTTGGTAATGTACAATCATCTGCCGGTTGTTGACAGCTTTGTGTAAAGCTTCAGCGATCTCTGACTGTCTTTGCCGTTTCTCCAGTATAGCCTGGTCGTATACAACAATATGGGACTGTGAGGATTGTGCATCTTCTTTGGCGATGGAGAGGGTGAAGTCAAGGGAATTGATAGCCTCTTCTGGTGTATGAACCTGGCTGGGAAAACAAACCAACGCAATGTGGGTGTTGATCAGTACCGAGGTTTGGGGGAGCACCCAGGAGGAAGAGAACCGATTGACCAGTATTTCCGCTATAGGCAGCGTCTGGTTAAGAGTTAAGTCTTGAAAAATCACTGCAAATTGATCTGCATAGAGATGGTATACCGTGTACTTGGGGACGACCGAGGTATAGAAACCAGCAATCAACTGTAACAATTGGTCACCAGTTGGCTGGCTGAATTTTTGGTTGAGGGATTTGAAATTCTCGATATCGGTGATCAGGATGGTTCCCGATTTCCCCTCACGTTCGAATAATTTGGCAAGGTCGTTTACAAAGGCTTTCCGATTGGGAAGTCCTAATAGCGTATCATACAGAATTTTCCAACTCTGAAAAAGGAAATAATTGGTCAATACCGTTACAGAAAACGCGGCTGTCATGGCAAGGGAGGATCCGTTGAAAATCCGTAGAATTGACCCGGCCAGTAAGGGTAGAGTGATCCATGCGAAAAGATATTTGTTTCCATATGATTTTTCCGCGGGTATAAACAAAGCGAAACCAAGGGTCGTGCTGGTGTACAGCAGGCAGATGGCGATCTGTAGAATTTCCCCTAGGCTATCGATTGAACGGGGAATGGAGAAATCGAAGAGCCGGTTGGAAAATACATCGATGAAAGAAATCAGGATGAACATGAGCAAGGGGAGCAGGAAGATAGATGATAGTAGTTCTTTGACGATCTTTTTAAGATTGAGATTGTAGACAATGTAATGGAACCAAAGGTAGAACATTAACGGAGTACCTATCGTCCTCAGTGGCATACAGGTCTGCATGATCTGGTTTAAAAGAGAGTGGGGTCTTTGATCGATCAGAATGAACAGGAACTCGATGCCCAATAGACATTGGTAGATGATGACGATCCGTATGAAAAAACGCTCATGTTTTAAAGGTTCGGCATTACTGTTCCGGAAAATGTCGATTAGGATGACTCCCATGACCAACAGGGACAACAATGTTCCTTGAAATGGCCAATTCATAATACCCCCTCAGTTTAGAAACGTGGCCATTCTAGCATCATCCCGGACAATTACAAGAAGAAAATTGTTGGATTCCACAATAATTATCTCAGTTTGTGGAGAAAACCACGATATCATGTCGGATTCATCCAACTTCTATGCAATTGTCAATTAATTCGTGGTATGCTGTGCTCCATGGACCGTTATACCTCACCACTTAGGTATCCGGGAGGAAAAACCCGAATGTCTGGTTTTGTGAAACAGTTACTTGCTCTTAATGGTATGGAGCATGGCATCTATATCGAGCCCTATGCGGGAGGAGCCGGAGTTGCTTGGGAACTGTTGTTCTCTGATTGTATCGATGAGGTGTATCTGAACGACGCAGACCGCAACATCCATGCGTTCTGGCATGCGGTAATCAATGATACCGATGCACTTGTGGCTATGATAGAGGGAACCGCGGTCACTATCGGGGAATGGACCAGACAATCCAAGATTCTCACCTCCGATAATCCAAAGATATCTCTTACTGAACGGGCTTTTGCTACGTTTTTCTTAAATCGATGCAACCGCTCTGGGATTCTCAGTGCGGGACCTATTGGCGGAAAGGCGCAGAATGGAGTATGGAAGCTGGATGTCCGCTTCAATATTCCGGCCTTGACGGCACGTATCAGGCGGATCGCGGCTTTTAAGAGACAAATCCATGTTTCCAATATGGATGCGCTGGTGTTCCTTGATGCAATCGAGTCCATCGCACAGCAACCCAAAACATTGTTGTATCTTGATCCTCCCTATTATCGGAAAGGACAAACACTGTATTTTAATTATTACGAGCCTGCTGACCATAGGGCGTTGGCCAACTATTTGAAGAAGCAGTATGCAAGCAAGAAGTGGATGGTCTCCTATGATTATTGTAAACCGATAGCCGAGTTGTATCGTGGGGTGCGGTGTTCTTGCCAACAACTGAATTACAGCGTTTCATCTTGCCATAGCAAGGGAACAGAGCTGGTTTTCTTTGCTCCTTCCCTAAATATACCTCCTACCGTGCGATTAACGGAACCCTTCAATGCCAAAAAGTCCAAAATCCATATACACCCGGGAATCCTAGGTTCGGAACCGCATGGTGCCTGACACTTTTTCTGAAAAACCTGTTCTGTGACCATTAAAGGCAGTTTCTAGAGGAAAAAGTGTGTATTTAAAATATCATTGCGATGGAAGTGGTGGCTTGGGACAACATACCAAAAACTGGAGAGCGATGCCTCCATGTTAACTTAGCCAGTTGTCCTCGTGGAGAATGGCCCAATTGCGACAAGCCATACGAGAGGCCGATTGATTTGGGGGGAGGGAAGGACCCAGGTTTTAAAATCTTGATCATACTAATGCTATATTTCCTCCCCTCCAGGTGGTTTCATCGAGGAAGATATCCTTCCTCTCGCCTAAAGGTTATCGGTTCAAACCATTTCCATGGCCATCATCTTATTCGTGTAGATTCATATTTCTGCAAGGTAATAACCATGGGAATTATTTATATAGGATCTGTGTCAATCAGATCCTATATTGAGAATAGGTACGATACTCACCTCTTAAATACACAGAAAATTTTCAAAAAACTGTATTCCAAGTATCTGTGAACCACTTTCTAAGAAAAAGTGTCTGACACCGGTTTGTAACACCGGTTTGTACGCGGCTATGATTCAGAGTCCCAGGTCTTTCAAGCGCTGCTCATCTCCCAGATAGGCGTTCTGGGCAATCAATGCCCGTTGAACCGCACGGATGTCGACAGCGTGGGTGGTTGTACCCGTAAGAGCAGCAACCGCAGCTGCGACTCCTGCGCCTTGGGCTGGCCGCATACTATTCGTACCGCAACGCAAGGTGGTTTGAGGTCGGCAAGAGGCTGTCTTGCCGCTACCCACCAGGATATTCTCGACTCCACGGGGCAACAGAATGCCATAGGATAAGTCCACCGTGTGCGAGAACAGAAAGCGTGAGCCATCAGGAGTTGTTTCGCCACCTACTGACCGGTATGCTACCTTGCCCTCATTATCAGCATCGAATGGATGGTCCATGCTACCATCATCGCTCCAGGGTTTGGCTGAACGCAGGCCTATCACATCGTCGAAGTATACCGGCGCCTTACTCGTGATATGCTCAATCTCCAGGGTCTTTTCACCTTCAATACCCCGGCTAACCCGGATGCCCAGATCCTGGGAAATCTGCGATACATGCGCATTGTGGAAACCTGGCATAACCCGCTGCATGAAATCGGCAATATAGTAGCAGGTCTTCTGTGTTTCAAGTTCTGCTTCGGAGATGTGTTCCGGCTCCAGCGAGGGCAATCTCCACAGCATTGAATTCACCGACACATCACCTAACGGGCGCAATCCAATCAGACACATCATATCCAGACCGAACACTTTTCCCAGGGATTTCGCATACTCGCCGCTCTTGATAGCGTCCTGCACAACAGGGAGTTCGCGTCCACCCCGATGTGGGAAATAGAAATCGCCATACTCATTCCAATTGAGAGCAAAATCCTCAAAATCGCGGATTCCATCATGGTTCTTGGGGAATTGTTCAGGATGCTCTTTGAAGTACTGATAAAAAACCTCACCATCCACATTGCCCATTTTAAAGGCCAAGGAGGCGGTGCCACTGGTAACCCGCATGGGACAACCTGTCTGGCTGACAATATCGGCCTCACCGGTACAATCCACGACCACCTTGGCTAAAACTGCCTTGCGGCCAACTTTGGTCTCGATATAAAGCCCGGTGACAGTGTGACTATCCATAATAGGACTGGCTGCCAACACATGGGTAAGCACCTGCACGCCAGCCTCCTGAAGCATCTCGATCAATACAATCTTGAGTTTTTGTTCATCGATAACCAGTTTGGCGAAAGGTTTGTCCCAATCCTTGACACATCCGCCACGGTCCACTAGACGTTCAATGATCTCAAGTGGAACCCCGGCTAACAATTGTCTACCATCTGCGCTGAGGTGGTTGTTCAGTAAGTTGGGAATGATATTGCTGGTAAGGACCCCTCCCAGACATCCATTCCGCTCAATAAGCATTGTTCTGGCGCCCGCTTGGGCTGCTGAGATAGCCGCAGTACAGCCCGCGATGCCACCACCCGCCACCAAAACATCGACAGAAGAGTATATCTCTATCATTCTTGCCTGTTCACAGATTTGCACGATGTATTCTCCTTGAGCGCCAACGGATACAGCTAACGCCATCTATCCATTTCAGCGCGGTTTTTCATAGTAGTGTCTAGTCTGACTGGACTATGCGGAAAGCTTATGCCGGTGAAGTGTTTTCTTTTCCGGCCATCCTCCGTAGATGATCCTCCAGCCCAGTGATGTTGTGCTTACGGGAAGCTTTCTCTACAGCATCGGCATCGCCGGCCAATAGGGCTTCCACAATAGAACGGTGTTCACCGATGGTTTCCTCCATACGGGCAGGAAGCATTGGATACAGTTTATAATAGCGTTCAACCCGGGACCAATGTTGCTGAAACTCATTGATGAAATGCGGTAACAGCGGCATCCGCGATGCTAAGGCGATAAAGTTGTGGAAATCATGGTTCAGCTTGCCATATAATTCCAAATTGTTGTCTGCCGCGGCCTGTTCCATTTCGGCTAATAATTTTCTCAAAGCTGTTTTCTCATCGTCTTCCATCCGTTCAGCCGCTGCTCGGCATGCCAGTACCTGAAGCTCACGTGAAATGGCGAAATAGTCATTGGCTGAACCAAAGGTTATAGGCGACACCACCGCTCCTGTGTGGGGTGCCATCTGCACCAGACCTTCCGATTGCAATTGCAGCAGGGCTTCGCGGACTGGAACCCGGCTGACCCCAAATTGTTCGGCGATCTCGTCCATAAGCAACCGTTCACCCGGAGCCAGTTCACAATTCCGGATAGCATCCCTAAGAGTGTGGCACAACCATTCCTGCTTAGTTTGGAAAGACATTTTCTGTTTACCGATCATTGAACAACTCCCTTATCGACTATCCCGACCTCGGTACGGTGAGAATCGGTTCCTGCCATGGTGTCAACCATGACAGGAACACCTACAAGTAAACTACTTCTGGACCGAGCGGTCAAAGGCTTTTTTATACAAGGCGATATAATCATCCACATTCAATTTCTTCAATTGTACCAAATAGGCATCCCATTCCTGGTCGATACCACCATCGGCAATCCACTTGGCCTGGGTTTTATATACATAGTTAACCAGATCAGTCTGGATCAAAGACAGCTCCTCAATCTCTGTGGCGGTGAAACGGTACGGATAATTGTACGGATACACGGTCAGATAAGGACGGTACACGGCGCAGACCTCTTCCTTGGCTACATTGTTTGGACGATCAGCGATGTATTTGTTGATGATATCACGGGTGGCGATCACCGGGCTGGATCCAATGGGAGCACTCCACGGCCAGTCATTGGGCTGAACCGAGGCAGGTCTCAGATCGGTATTCCCTGTCCATTTGCCAGGTTGGGTCTGCGATGGCACCAAAGCCTCGGACTTATCCCAACCTGCTGGTTTGAACATACCGTACAGCATCTGGATATTGTTTTCCGGTTCATTCACATAATCCAACCAGCGGATAGCCGCTTCGGGTTCCTCGCAAGCGCTAGTGAGTGCGAAGGCTCCCTCGGACATGCCTGCTTTGGCCCTGAGCCAGCGGCGTTCCCCGGTGGGTCCAGACAGCGGAGGCAGTACCGTGAACTTATCCTGGATCTGCTCATGGGCCATGGAGCTTTTCAGCCGGTAATCGGTGTAGCAGCCAACGGTCAACTGACGGATCTTATTGGTCAACAACGTGCGGTCCTGGCTGAAGATTTCCTGATCGATCAATCCTTCCGAATACAACCGGTGCAGATATTGGATGGCTTCCTTGAAGCCCTCCTTGTCAGCGGTAAAAATCAACTCGCCATTATCCTCGATAGCGATATGCAACGGATTGTCGGGCACACCGAAAGCCATGAAGATCCACTCGAACTCACGTTTGACCTCACGGTTCAACGCGGCGCTTTCCTGATACAGAAAGCTGAGCGGGGCTGTTTTTCCATTGCCAGCCATATCATTGTCTTTGAAAGCCTTAAGAACATCATAGAATTCCTCGGTGGTCGTTGGCATCGCCAGACCAAGCTTGTCCAACCAGGCTTTGTTGATGATGGCTGCACTCAGGGAATCGAAGCCCATGTCCTGCATGTGGGTCAATGCATAGATATGACCATCGGTGCTACGGATTGAAGCTTCATAGGTGGGATTCTCATCAATCAACCGGCTGAGGGTCGGCGCATAGTCGGCGATCAGCTTCTCCAAGGGGATGAGCACACCATCGGCTCCCAGTAGTTGGGCTTCATCGGCGGTCAGACTCAACGGTCCCATGAAGCCGTCAGGCAGCTCACGGCTGGCGATGATGAGGTTTTTCTTCTCTTTCCAAGAAGCCTGGGGAATCATATCCCAGACAATCCTGATGTTGGTCTGTTCTTCAAGATACTTCATCATGTCGGTCTCATCATAGCGCCCAACACGCGTGTTGTTCATGTTCATACCGGTGAAATTCAGAGTGAGTTTCCCATCCACAATGGGAAGCCCGGTCACATTCACCTTAGTCTGCGTCTCTGGGGCAGCTGGAGCTTCCTTGGCTCCGCTGGCGAACAGTGACGCGGATAGGAGAACAAGCACGCATGTAGCCATGAGGCCTATCCTTTTCATCAAACTTTTTTCCATCACATCTTCCTCCTTATAATTCCCACCATATAATTCCCATTATCGTCGATGTGGATTTGACGATGGTTCACTCTTTCACTGAGCCCAAGGTAATCCCCTTGATGAAAAACTTCTGCAAGAACAGATAGACCAGCAACATGGGCAGTGTGGCTATCAATATGATGCCGTATTTCATCGATTCAGCGGCCTTGAGCATCTCGGTATAGGCTTCCTGATCCTCAGAAAGCAACTCGAACAGCGCTCCTGTGACCTGATTGGAAGCCAACAGTTCCTTCAGCACCAATTGAATAGGGTAGTATTGTTCCTTATCCAGATAAATAAGCGCTCTGAAATAATCGTTCCATTGCCACACTCCATAGAACAGCAACATCACGATGACAATCGGGGTGGAGATCGGTAGCAATATGCGGAAGAAATAGCCGAAGTGGGTGCATCCGTCCATCTCGGCGGCCTCGTACATCGAAGGAATATAGGTTGATTTGAAATAGGAACTAGCCATGAACAGGTTCATCACCTGGATACCTGACAATAGGATCAACACCCAATAGGTATTGCGTAGATTCAGGGCGTTGACCAGTATGTACTGGGGAATCAGACCTCCCTGGAAGAACATCGCGATCAACAGGAAAACCGTAAAGGCTTTCCGGCCTGAGAAATCAGACCGTGAGAGCGGATAGGCGGCGAACAAGGTGAAGGTGGTGCTCAGTACCGCGCCCACTACCGAATAGAAAAGCGAATTTCGGTAACCCGTCCAAATGGGCCTGTAGTGCAGGATACGTTCATATCCTGCTAGGTTCAGTCCTTTAGGCCACAGGAACACTTGTCCGGCCAGCACATGCTCAGGACTGCTAAGTGAAGCGATAACAATGAAATACAACGGGTAGATGATGACCAGACAGCAGAACACGAGGTAGATATAGGCACATGTGTTGAAGATCCGGTCCTGTTTTGTTTCGTTGATTCCCAAGTTCCGAGTGGTTCCCATATTCCGACCTTCTACCAGAGACTTTCTTTGGTGAGTTTCTTGCTGATCTGGTTGACAAAGATCAGAATCAAAAGATTGACAATTGTCTGGAATAGATTGATCGCGGTTGAGTAACTGAACTGCGCATCCACCAGACCAATCCGATAGACATAGGTTCCGATGATCTCCGATGTGCCAAGATTGGTGGCTGTTTGCATCAACAAGGCTTTCTGGGTATCCACATTCATCATGCGACCTACCTGCAACAGTAACACTGTCACAATTGTCGGAGTGATGGCGGGGATGTCGATATACCATATTTTTTGGAGCTTGGTGGCACCATCGATGGTGGCAGCCTCGTAGTGGGTAGGGTCCACCGCAGTGAGGGCGGCCAAGAAGATGATGGCTTGATAACCTGAATGCTGCCAGATATGACTGAATACGAACAGATGCCTAAACCAACTCTCTTTGCCCATAAAGTAAACGCTATCCCTGCCCAGCTTGGTTAGTATCACATTCACAATCCCACTTGAGGGGGAGAAAAACAGATACAGCATGCCGGTCATGACTACCAGTGAGATAAAGTGTGGGGCGTAGGTGATTGTCTGGACAAATTTATTCAACCGCGCATGGCGCAGGTGGTTGAGTATCAGTGCGAGAACCAGGGGAAAGGGGAAGAACACCAACAATTGATAGAAACTGAGGATAAGGGTGTTCCCCAGCAGTTCACCAAACATGGACGAGTCAAAAAAACGTTTGAAATACTGTAGCCCCACCCAAGGACTTTCCAGAATCCCTTTGGAAATGCTATAGCGTTTGAAGGCTATGACTAGGCCGTACATCGGGGCATAATGGAAGATGAGGAAAAATACGACCACCGGGAGGATGAAAAGATATAGTTGCCATTCATTTTTTTTGAACAGCCTGGTTTGCATGCGTTCCATTCTTTTCTCAGCGGATTTGCTCCCCATGGTCAGCTTCCTTGTTGGTATGTTTACAGTTTATTTCATTAGATATATTTCATGAAATATACATGGACATAGGGTAACCCAGGCTTGTCACGCTGTCAAGGGGGATTTTCCAAAAACTTTCCGTGGATTTTTCCTGTAGTGGGAGAAAAAATTGGGCCAGGTTGTGCCAGGTTGGGAAGGTGGAGAAGGTGGGGAAAGTATCAGGCACCTTGCCAGGGGCGCCCGCCAAGAGCGGTAACCCCATGTCGGTGCCTGAAAGATTCAAACCGATAATCCTATTCGGGAATAAAATACACAACTTTTCCTCAGTAAACCGCATTCTATCCGCTTGGAATGCGGTTTGCAGGATTTAGTGTCTGACACTTTTCCTACTAAAAGATTTTAATAAATAATTTGACAATACAGAAAATTAGAATATATAATCTTTAATTAGAATATATTCTAATAAAAACCAAGCCACAGTAAAGGAATACCCGTGGTGATTATCAGAATATTCTAGACAAAAAGGACGAGAGTAAATGCACCAGGAGCATTGATCCTGGAAAACAAGGGAGGAACTATCATGAAAAGACACACCGTAGCGGTGCTGGTACTGGTATTGACGTTGGTGTTGATAACACCTCTTTGGGCCACTGGTGATAAGGAATCACAAGCAAGTGGTGTCGAAAAAGGAATGGTTGTATCCTATAACACCCCCGATCAATGGGCCAACTGGGGAGCGGTTTTACGGGCTTTCAATCAGCAGACGGGAATCACCGCGCCATCTGATCCTAAGAATTCAGGACAAACCATGGCAGCTCTGGAAACAGAAGCAAAAGCGCCTCAGGCCGATACTGCATATTTTGGTATAGTATTCGGCATCGAGGCCGCGCGGAAAAATCTTCTGGCCAGCTATAAACCGAACTACTTCGACGACATCCCCGCCAACCTTAAAGACGCAGATGGCGAGTGGTTCACCATCCACCAGGGTTCGATTGCTTTTATCATAAACACCGCGGAACTCAAGGGACTTCCCATTCCAACCAGTTGGGCTGATCTGCTTGATAAGAAATACGCTGGAAAAGTTGGCTTCCTGGATCCAACCCAAGCAGCAGTGGGCTATTCGGTGTATGTCGCCGGAAATCTCGCAATGGGTGGAACATTGGATAATTGGACCCCCGGTGTACAGTATTTCAAAAAAATGTATGCAAATGGATTGATTCTTCCCGCTCAGACCGCCACTGCAATGGTCCAACAGGGTGAAATTCCCATCCTTATTGATGCGGATTTCAATGGATACAAGCTCAAGTATATCGACAATGCCCCAGTCGAGGTTGTCATACCCAAGGAAGGCTCCATCTCTATTCCCTATGTAATCTCACTGGTCAAAGGTTCTCCAAACGAGGCGAATGGCAAGAAACTTCTTGATTTCACGCTCTCCGATGAAGGCCAGAAACTATTCACACAAAGCTATCTCCGGCCAGTTCGGAATATCGAAATCGACCCCGCTATCTCATCCAAGATGCTTCCTGATAGTGATTATCAGCGGGTGATCTACCCGGATTTCGCAAAAATGCGCGATGTCCAGGAAGCGGCTATCAAACGTTGGAAAGAAGAAGTCCGTTAACATTCAATGCGGGAGGATCGAGGATGGGTACACATATGGGAAAGAGAATCAGAGTCGCAGCGCTTGCCTTGATCTTCCCTTTGCTACTCTGTGCGCTTCTGTTCTGGCCATTGCTGTCCTTAGGATTGCAAAGCCTCACAGGAGCGTCGGGTGGCATCAACTTCGCCATGTATCGCGAAGTCATCTCAAGCAAACAATACGTTCAATCGTTCATCAACACATTTTTATTATCGCTGTTGTCCACTGTAATCGCACTGGTCATATGCATCCCAGCAGGAATCTATATCGAAGGAACCAGTGGCAGGGATCGCAAAGTCCTGGCAGTCGCGCTCACCATACCATTGAGCCTGCCAGGTATTGTTATCGGATTTTTTGTCATCATCACCTTCGGTTTTACAGGTGTGGTCCCTAAATTGATTGAACTCATCACCGGCAAACGTGCGCTCACTTTTGCCTACACGTTCTATGGCATGCTGTTGGGCTATGTGTATTTCCAGATTCCACGGGTGGTCCTCACCATCCGAGGGGCAGTCTCTAATATCTCACAGGACGTACTCGATTCGGCCAAGACTTTAGGAGCCTCGACTTTCCAGACCTATATCCATGTGATCCTGCCTACTCTAAAGCCTTCGATCATCAGCGCGGCCTGTCTCAGTATGGCCACCGGATTTGGAGCTTTTGGTACCGCCGCAACCCTCAGCAGAGGCTATAGAGTAGTTCCTTTGGAGATCGCCACCGCATTCACCGAGAATTTTCAACCCAAGCTGGCGGGAGCAATGAGCATCATCCTGGTTCTTCTGACCACTCTGATGTTGTTCGGTATCAACTGGTTTGCTCGTTTGGGCGAATCCAAACAAACCCGATAGGAGGGCAGTCATCATGAAGGAAAAATCCATACAACCTAAAGATGGTATCCGAAGCATTGGAAGAATCTTTGCCTGGTCCTCGGCCACGATGTGTCTTGTACCCCTGATACTGGTATTCGCTGTCGCAACCACCCGGGTTTGGCAACAGGGGCCATGGGCTGGAGGCTTTACCCTGGTCTGGTTGGTGCAGGGATGGAAAACAATCAGTCCCTATGCGTTCTTCAGTATCAAACTGGCCTTGTTGGTGCTCCTGTTGAATTTCATCATAGGTATCCCAACCTCTTGGGTACTTGCCAGGCATCGGTTTCCAGGCAGGAATCTGTTGTATTCCCTGACCAATGTGCCTATCGCGGTGCCAGGCATCGCCATGGGACTGGCCTTGATCATCACCTATCCCATGCTACGAAAAAGCGGGTTTCTCCTGGTCTCAGGGCATCTGTTGTATACTTTGCCATATTTCATCAGTTCCCTGACACCCCAATTGGCCGATTCAAGCGTCCGGGATGTCGAATGGGTCGCGGCAACTCTGGGAGCTAACTTTCCCAAAAGAGTCATCCATGTGATTTTCCCCAAAGTCAGAACATCCCTACTGGCAGCGACCATCATGGTGGTCACCCTGTCACTGGGTGAATTCAATGTGGCCTTCTTCCTCTTCAATCCACAAAACAAACCTTTACCTGTGGAACTATATTCAGCTTATATCACCGGAAGAATCGAGGTGGCGGCGGCCATCACCCTTTGCTTCCTTTGCTTTGTCGTGCCAGCCGCCATATTGTTAGAGCGCTTGGGCGGCGCGAAGGTAGGGAATGTATGAGTGTTATTTCTGAAGCGGCATCTTTACGGTACGATAGGATCCATTTCACCTATCCTGATGGGAAACTCGCGGCGATCGATGATGTGAGCATCAATGTCGATCCCGGTGAGCTGGTAGTGCTTGTAGGTCCTTCCGGTTGTGGGAAATCCACATTGCTCCGTATTGCCGCCGGTTTGATTGTGCCCAATAGCGGCAGACTGCTTATCGATGGCGAGGATGCGCTCAAATTGCCACCTGAAAAGCGCCGTATCGGTTGGGTTCCCCAAAGCTATGCATTGTTTGAGCATCTGAATATCGCAGAGAATGTGGGATTCGGGCTGAAGATGCAGAAGACTCCCAAGGATGAGCGTGAATACCTGGTATCCGAGATGCTCAAACTCTGCCGTATCGAAGAACTGGCCAAACGATCCGTACGGGCGCTCTCCGGTGGTCAGCGCCAACGGGTGGCTATCGCCCGGGCTCTGGCTGTGAAGCCACGCGTCCTATTGCTCGATGAACCTTTGGCGGCTTTGGATCCCCAATTACGCATCGCCATACGCGCCGATTTGGAAGAACTGCTACGGGAAAGTGGAGTGACTTCGCTATTTGTCACCCACGATCAGTCCGAAGCCCTGGCTTTGGCTGATAAAGTGGTGGTCCTACGCAGTGGGAAGGTGGAGCAGATCGATACTCCCGATGGGTTGTGGAATCATCCGGCTAATGAATTTGTGGCTGCATTCCTGAGTAATGCGTTGATCACCACGGCGACTGCTTTTGATGGACGTACGGTCCAGATTGCGGGGAAGCTGCAGTGCCGGACCAATCGGGAGGTCGTTGCTGGCAGTAGCGTGACCCTTGCTTTGCGTAAGGAGAATTTTGAGCTTTCCCCAGACGGTGTACGGGCTCAGGTTGTATTCAGTGAATACAATGGCGGGGTATATCATATGAAAGCCCGTACCGAGTTCGGAGTGATGATTCCGGTAAGTTCAAAAGAAGAATTGGCGGTGGGAACCGCGGTATTGGTTGATGTCAAGAAAAATTCAGAATTAACAGTGGTTGGTGCGGGTGTATGAGTGATGTTTTAAGAATCATCGGGTGCAGGGCGGGATCACCAGTGCAAGGGAGTCCCGCCTCGGGATATCTTTTAAGAACCTCAAAGGGCAACATTCTGATTGATTGTGGTTCTGGAGTTCTAGTGAATATGTTGGATCGGGATTTTGATAACCTGATAGGGGTGGTTGTCACCCATTGCCACGCTGATCATTGCCTTGATCTCATGGCGCTGGCGTATCGCCAGGTGTTTCCTGTCTTAAGCCGAAAGCTACCATTGTACGGCCCTCCCTCGCTGCTTCATATAATCCAATCCTATGATAAGCTATTTGGGATTCCTTCATTACCCACCATGGGCAAGCCGATCACCACCGCGTTCGATTTCCATCCGGTGGTTCCCGGAGAGCAGTTCACAGTGGGCGGGTTCTGGAGTTTTGATACCTTGCGGATGATCCATCCAGTTGAGACCATGGCAATCCGGTCCATTGAGTTCAGTTTTGTTTTCACAGCGGATGGAGCTTATACCCAGGCATTGCAGGATTTTTGCACAGGTTCCCGGTTCATCCTGTCGGAAGCGACCTATCCTGATGAAGTCGGCCATAATATCTTGGAACATGGCCATATGGCTGCCTCCCAATGTGCCGCGTTAGCCCAAAAAGCCGGAGCTCGATTGCTGGTAGTCACCCATCTGTCGGATCCCGCTGACAACGCGGTCACCATGGAGACCATTGGCCGGAGTTTTACAGGAGAAGCAAGGCTCGCTCAACCGGGGCTTGAAATCGAATGCTTCCCACAGTAGAATTTACTAAACAGGTGGAAGAGGAAAGATAGTGGAAGCCGAGAACAAACGTATTCCCAAGCGAGGTCGGCAATGGAAAGCGGGGACGCCTCTGTCCACGCTTCCTCTGCTTTCTGAGCATGTCGGAGCCATCGGAGTGTCTGTAACCGAACGGGTGTATTATGAATTGCGACACGCGATTCTTTCCGATCTGCTGTCGTCTGGTAGTTGGCTCCGGCAGGATGAGCTGACCGAACAGCTTGGGGTTTCCCGTACTCCGGTACGGGAAGCTTTGCGTACGTTAAGCCGTGAAGGTCTGGTTGAATTAATACCTAATTATGGCGCACGGGTCTCTGAGCTCTCGATGGAGGAGTTCGAGGAAATCTATGCGGTGCGCAAGGGTATTGAGGGTTTAGCCGCTCGGCGTTCTGTGCGTCAATTGTCTTTTGAGAAGCTTGAGAATCTCCGTGCCGCTTATCTGGCCTTGGCTCCGCTGACTAAGGCTGGCTCCCTTCTGCTGTATCTTCAGAAGGAGTGGGATTTCCGGTTAAGCCTGTATAAAGTGGCTTCTTCGGAGAATTTCATTGCCCAGATCCAGGCGTACCGGGAACGTGCCGAACGCTACTTACGCTATGCTTATACTTTCGCGGACTCCATCGATGCGTCATATGGCTTGCATCTCGAGGTGCTCACAGCTTGTGAACGGGGTGATGCCAACCAGGTTGAGGTTTGTGTACAGAAAGCTCTGAATTGGACGCTTATCACTGCCGGACCATTGATTGCGAGCAAACTCAAATAATTTCCAGTTAGTGCTGAACTACACAACTTTTCCTCCATAATCTGCATTCCAGGCCGCCAGACCACGTTTTTCAGAAAAAGTGTCAGGCACCATTTTTCTCGAGAAGGTGGAAAAAGTATCAGGCACCTTGCCATGGGGCGCCCGCCAAAAGCGGTAACCCCATGTCGGTGCCTGAAAAGTTAAAACCGGTAGTCTTTTCTAAAAAAGAATACACAACTTTTTCACAGCAAACCGCATTCTAGCCACTTGGAATGCGATTTTCAGGATTTAGTGTCTGACACTCTAGCAGACATCATGTTTCTTCCAATTTCTCTTGCGGATTTTAAGGGGGAAACGCCATCAACGCGGGTATGTTTATGGAAGAGTGTTGCTGTGATAATCAATATAGCAACCAAGGATGGTGATTATGGGTCGAGGTTTGCGTGTCATATATCCTGGAGCTATCTACCATGTGATACAGAGAGGTAACAATAAAAGCTATATTTTCGCTACCCACAGCGATAAGCAACAATTTCTTGATATTGTGGTGAAGAGCATGGCTATCTATGATTTCCATATCCTCTATTATGTGCTTATGGACAACCACTATCATCTAGTGGTGGAGACTGGTAGCATACCAGTGGATAAAATCATGCAATGGATCAATGTCACCTACACCCGATATTATAATAAGCAATACAATAGGGTGGGAACCCTCTATGGTGGACGATATTCAGGAAGTGTCATCCTCAATGATTTACAGTTACGCCGTGTTATCCGGTATATAGCCTACAACCCCGTAAGAGCGGAGATGGTATCGGTCCCCGGACAATACCGTTGGTGCGCGCATTCTGATCTGGAAAACAGATTTCCACAGTCGATAATTTCACAAAACCGGCTGCTTGGCTATTTTGGAACAGATCTGGAGACCGCCTGGAAGAACTATCGGGAAAGTATCGAAAAACCAGAACGTGGAATACGTCCAGTGGGGAGTGTGGAACCGATATCCTATACCTCCATCATAATGGACTCTGAAAAGATTGGTTTATCCACAGAGGACACTCTGGACAATCAGGATTATCCGGACGATCCCTTGGAACATGACCATTGGGAAGATATAGCAAGCAGTGTGGAGGACTATCTGTCATACCTGCTGGATAATCAGAGCCTACAGGAAATTGACAAGATCAATATCCGCTCAGGTCAATGTCCATCATTGTTGAAACCCCACAGGAATGCTTTTATCCAAAAGGCATGTGATGAAGGCTATGCACTCAAAGACATCGCCAGGTTCTTGTCCATAAGCTACGAAACCACTCGGCGAGTCGCCTTGATGGAATGAATCCAAACCAAAGGCCTATATCCGAAAAACACACAATTTTTTAAGAAGAATCTGCATTCCATACGCCTAGAATGCAGATTCTGAGAAAAAGTGTCAGGCACCTCTTGACTGTAGGTTTTTTATCGGTCAGGATTTTCTCCATCGAATGCTATAAGGAGTGCTTGCATCATGATCATGCGGGGCCATGTATTTTCTCAAAAACTGGAGATGGAAACATGTCTGACCATTGTCGCACCGACTTCCTCACTGTTGGAAAAGCCATTTAAAGTTGTCTATCTGCTGCACGGGGTGTGTGGCCGAAGCGGTGACTGGGTTGATTACACCATGTTGCCTACCTATGCGGGGCAATGCGATATTGTGTTCATTCTGCCTGAAGCGGCAAGAAGCTTCTATGCCGATATGGTCAATGGGCAAAAATATTTCAGTTATATAACTGAGGAACTGCCCAGGATCTGCCAGAGGCTATTCCATATCTCCACCGTGCGGGAAGACACCGCGGTCATGGGGGCTTCGATGGGCGGCTATGGAGCTTTGAAAGCTGCTTTGACTTATCCAGAACACTATGGGTACTGTTATGCTATTTCATCCGCTTGTCTATTTATCCGCGAATTCCTGGAAGAACATGCCCCACTCGGGGTGGCTCACGTCAGATCCCTCCTGGGTGACCAGTTGACAAATGACTTCCAGGCAGCGTTTGGAGAGTCGCTCAAACCAAACCAAGGGGATGATCTTCTCGATCTGGCCAAACGGATCGATCCAAAGGAGATCAGACCACAAATCCACATGTTCTGCGGGAAAGAGGATGGTTTTCTGAATCTTAACCGGCGTTTCAGCAGAGAGTTGGATGCCCTTGGGTTCAATTCCATCTATGAGGAATGGGAAGGCCAACACGATTGGTATTTCTTTGACCAGGCCTTACGGAAAAGCCTGGAGGCTTTTACCCAATCGTCCGCCCGATCCTAATCAGCTTGATCCCCCCCCACGCGGGAATCTTCACAGTATATCCACCTGCCTATCGGATATCGACTCATTCTGACTAGCAATAGCAATAGCGGTCTCGGCATTGATCGCATCAACGGTATTGGCTACACCAACGGATGGAGGCGTTTCGGCGCCCCATCTTTTCCCTAGAGAAATACACATCTTTCCAAACAAAAACCCATCCTGGCTACTCCAGAATGGGCTTTTCAATTTTTAGTGTCTGACACTCTCTTGGCTTCAAAGGGAGGTCTGGGTGTCGTTGCTGTCGCCGTTGCAGGCCAGATCGTATTCCATAGACCAGTCCAGTTCACGGAATTCAGCGCCACGCGGATCGTTCTTGACGAAGTCGACCAGAAGGTCCAGCATGTCTTTGGTCCAGGTGTTTTTGTCGATCTGGGCGGTGGAGAACACATTCTGGGTGATCATCTCAAACCCGAAAATATCCTTGACATGGGTCTTGGCCGCTCCATCCACAACTTCAGCCACCAGATGTGAAGGGATGAACAGCACGCCGCCACCCGCCCCGAACACCACATCGCCAGGTAGACACACCGCATTGCCGATCCGGGTGATACCATTGAAACCCGTCATCACAAAATCGCGGATCGGTGTGGGATCGATTCCCCGGTAATACACCTGAAGATCCTCCACCGCATTCATCTGCTCGACATCGCGCACGCCACCCCAGATCACGGCCCCACCGGTTTTGGTTTTGGTCCTGATAGCCGTGGAAAGATTGCCTCCAATGAAGGTTCCCTTGTAGATCTTGTCGTACATATCGGAGACAACCACATCGCCTTCGACCAGAGTATCGATCACCCACTGGTTGTAGTTGCCCTTGCGGTTTTCTTCCATGCCGATTTTAAACAGTGTCTCGTGCAGATCGGGACGGCTAGGGCAGAACGCGCATGTAACCGCGCGGCCGATCAGTTTCCTGCCATCGTTGTGGAGGGTCTGCAAGCGTCCTTCAAACTGGCTTTCGTACCCTTTGACGAAAATGGGCTTCCAGACTTCCTCGAGGGTCATCTTCTTCAAGGCCTCAAGATAGCGCGCCGCCACCTTTGGCCGGCCATCGGCAAAACGCTCACCCTTCCACTGGGGAGTGATCGATATGATATCTTCGCGATTATTGAAATGCATACTACACCTCTCTCATATGAACGACGTATAGATAGCACCGGATGGATACGATAGATATACTATTTGAAAACGTTTGTCCAGCGACAAAAAGGGGTTCGGCCACCAAAAGGAAATATTCATGGAAAATTCCACCATTCACAAATAATTCACCCTATTATTAGTTGGAAACGCGATTCTATACTCAAATATGCAGGGTGATGGGGGTTTCTAAAACCAATCCCGAGAAGGCAACCGATAGCACCGGATATGCTATGCTGGATACGGGTGGAAGCGAAGTCCACCAGGACCCTGAAAAGGAGAAATGTATGAAAATGACGAGCAAGACATGGCTGGCAGTATTGCTGCTGGCAGCTTTGTGCCTCCCGGTGTTTGCTTCCGGTGCCAAAGAAACCACCGTGGAACCCACCGCGGCTTCTTCCGGCGCGATAGTGCGGGGTGGAACCCTGGTAGCGGGAAAAACCAATAAATGGTCTACTCTGGTGCCGACCAGAAGCACCTCACGTGGCGATGACCGCTATATCACCTCCCAGATTTTCGATACTCTGGTGAGTATGGACGAAAGCGGTAATTTCGTGCCAATGCTGGCTGAATCCTGGGAAATGCAGGAAAAAGCCATGGTGATGAAGCTACGCAGCGATGTTGTGTTCCATGATGGAACCCCCTTCAATGCGGAAGCGGTGAAATTCATCTTCGACTGGTACCTGGGACCCGATTGCAAACCGATTTTCGCTTCGGAAATCTCCGCCATCAAATCAGTCGATATCGTGGATGCCTATACCGTCAGATTCAATCTGAATGAACCCTCAGCCATTCTGTTGTCAGCCTTGTCCAACAATGCCGGCATGATGATGTCTCCCACTGCTATCAAGCAATATGGCAATGATATCGTGCTGCACCCGGTCGGGGCGGGTCCATTCAAGATGAAGGAAGCCGTGGAAGGCGACCATATCACCCTGGTGAGAAACGAACAATACTATCTGAAGGGAAAGGACGGACTTCCCCTGCCGTATCTTGATGAGATTGTGATCCGGGTCATCACCGATGAACCGGTGAAAGTCACCAACCTCCAGAGCGGTGATATCGATATCACCGATTACCTGAATGCCGCCACCAGCCTGGACACACTGAAGACCAATAAGAAAATCGAAGTGATGAAAACCACGGCCGGCGACCATTTCGCCTTGTATCCCAACCACCTCCATGCGCCTCTGAACGATGTGCGCGTCCGTTTGGCCATCAACTATGCTTTGGACAAACAGACCATCTGCAATGCTCTGACCCGTGGTTATGGAAATGTGGCTCCGTTCCCGGTCAGTGCCGGTCAATGGTTCTACAATGACTATGATCCGGTTTCCTACAATCTGGAAAAAGCCAAACAGTTGCTCACCGAAGCCGGTTATCCCAATGGATTCTCCATCAAACTGCAGAATATCGCACGTGAGCCGGACAACACCATCGTACAGGCGGTGCAGTCGCAGTTGAAGCAGGTCGGTATCGATGTGCAGATCGAAGGACTTGAACGCAATGCCTGGGTGGCTCTGTTCGCCCGCAACTCAGACAAGGGCGAGCTGGCTTTTGGCCGCTGGACCTTCCCCCGTGTCGACGCATATATGCAGATCTACAACAACCTCGGAGCCACAGCGATCGGCAACTACTCCAACTACAACAACCCCAAGTTCACTGAACTGCTTGAGAGGACCAAGAGTGTGTATGATGTCGCTGAGCGCAAGGGTCTGTTCGCCCAGATCCAGAAGGTCGTGCTGGATGATGCCGCCAATATCTGGATCTACCAGATGCCGCGCCATATTGCCCGCAACCTGATGGTCCAGGATCTCAAAACCGACCAGGAAGGTATCTGGATTCTTAGAGAAGTCTGGATGACCAAGTAGATTGACGGGTAGGACACCGTATGATTGGATCCAACCTGTCGGATCCAATTGATCGGGTCCATTGGGTCCATTGAGTCCATTGAGTCAAGTTGATTTGTTATGCCGGGGTCTTGAAGACTTCAGACCCCGGTTCCATGTGGAGGTGGATGGAGTGCCTTGTGGCATTCCACCATCTATCATGCTGATACAAGAGGAATAGTCCGTATGCTTCGACAAGTGATAAGAAAACTGCTGATGGTCATTCCCCTGTTGTTCCTGATCAGCGTAATCCTGTTTGTTCTGATCAGCATGCTTCCCGGCGATGCGGTTCTCAGTATGATCGGGGATTCTGGCGATATCGCCTATATCGATGAACTCAGGGAACAGATGGGGCTTGACCGGCCGCTGTATCAACAGTATCTGGAATGGATACACAACCTGTTGCGGGGCAATTTGGGGAAAAGCATCATATCCAGGCAATCGGTCGCGGATATTGTAAGAGTCCGCTTGCCGGTGACTTTGGAGCTTTCCCTGCTGGCCATCATATTCTCGATGATCATCGCCATTCCCGCCGGAATCCTCTCCGCGGTGAAGCGCAACAGCGTATGGGACATCATCACCAGTTTCATCTCCATGTTCGGTATCGCCATGCCACCTTTTTGGATCGGCATGCTGGCTATCCTGTTCTTCTCTTTGAAGCTCAATTGGCTTCCGGCTTCCGGCTATGTCCCCTTTTTCCAGGATCCCATCGCTAATCTGCAAAGCATGCTCATGCCGGCTTTCACGGTTGGACTGGCTTTCGCAGCCACCATCATGCGGCAGACCCGCAGTGCGTTTCTGGATGTCCTAAGCCAGGATTTCATCATGACCGCCCGCTCAAAGGGGCTGAAACAGCGGATCGTGTTGTGGAAACATGCTTTGAAAAACGCGTTGATCCCCATCATCACGGTCATTTCCATGCAGATCGGCCGGCTTATCGGCGGTTCGGTGGTCACCGAAACCGTATTCGCCTTGCCAGGCGTAGGACGGGAGATCGCGGATGGACTGCTTTCGCGGGACTTTCCGGTGGTCATGACCATGATACTCATCACCGCGATATTCGTGGTGCTGACCAACACGGTGGTCGATATCATCATTGTGTTCATCGACCCGCGCATATCACGATCAACAAAGAAGAATTAGGAGCTCACGATGGCACAGGCACCCTATATACGCCACAGCAACACCGCCCGGGTGTTCCGCAAGCTTTTCAGATCAAAACTATCCCTGTTCGGTATCATCATACTGACGGTCACTATCCTGGTAGCGATTTTCGCTCCGCTGGTCGCTCCGTACGACCATACCGAAGCCAACTTGTTGGCGACTTTCCAGAAACCCTCTTCAAGCCATCCGATGGGTACTGACGAGCTGGGGCGGGATGTGTTCAGCCGGATCATCCAGGGATCCAGGATCACTATCGTGGTGGGCGTCGTGGCGGTTCTCATCGCTATGGTCCCCGGGGTGGTTCTGGGGTTGATCGCCGGATATTATCAAGGTAAAGTCGATACTGTGATCAGTGGGATACTGGACGCGATCTGGGCGTTCCCCACCTTGATTCTCGCGCTGGCCATCTGCGCCGTGCTAGGGCCTGGACTACCGAATATCCTGCTGGCTATCGGCATCGTGTATATCCCCGGTTTCGCCCGGGTGGTCCGCAGCATGGTCCTGTCGGTACGCGAAATGGAATATGTAGAAGGTGCCAAGGCTATCGGCCTGAATGATTTCGAGATTATCTTCCGCTACATCCTTCCCAACATCTCCTCGGTGATCATCGTCCAAACCTCGCTGAATGCCGCCCAGGCGATTATCGCCGAAGCATCTCTCAGCTTTCTGGGATTGGGGATCCAGGCTCCCCAGGCCAGCTGGGGCTCCATGCTGAAAACTGGCTATCAATACATATCGATGGCTTCCTGGCTGTCGATCTTCCCCGGACTGTGCATCCTCATCATCGTCCTAGGATTGAATTTTCTGGGGGATGGCCTGCGGGATGCGCTGGATGTCCGTATCCGTACTGACTGAGGCTCACCGTGGACAGAAAAACACCATACAGGATACACACATGAAAGATATACTGCTTGAAGTCAAGAATCTAAATACCGCTTTCAAAATGGATGGACGGCTGGTGAAAATCCTCAACGATGTCTCCTTTTCCATTGAGCGGGGGACCAGCATTGCCTTGGTGGGCGAATCGGGTTCGGGAAAAAGCGTGACCAGCAAAGCCATCATGCAGCTGATTCCCGATCCTCCCGGGAAGATCATCGGCGGTCAGATTCTCTTTGACGGCACTGACTTGCTCAAGCTGGGCGAAAAAGACATGCAGGGCATCCGGGGAAACAAGATCTCCATCATTTTCCAGGAACCCATGACTTCTTTGAATCCCGTTTTCACCTGCGGGGACCAGATCATGGAACCCGTGCGCCTGCATCAGAAGCTCAGCAAGGAAGAGGCCAAGGAAAAAGCCATCGACATGCTCCGCCTGGTGGGTATCCAGATGCCTGAGAAGCGTTTTTCCTGTTATCCCCACGAATTGTCGGGTGGCATGCGCCAGCGGGTGATGATTGCCATCGCCCTGTCCTGCAAGCCCAGCCTGCTTATCGCCGATGAACCCACCACCGCCTTGGACCCCACCATCCAGGCCCAGATACTCAATCTGATCCGCGATCTGAAAAAAACCCTGGGGATGTCGGTGCTGTTGATAACCCATGATCTGGGAATGGTGGCCGGCAACTGCTCCAAAGTGGTGGTCATGTATGCCGGAACCGTAGTCGAATATGCCGAAGTGCATCAATTGTTCAAGCATCCTTCCCATCCCTATACGGAAGGATTATTGAAGTCGATGCCCAGAATCAACCAGAAACAGGATGTGCTCTATACCATCGAAGGCATCGTGCCTCCGTTCACCGCGATGCCTGAGGGTTGCCCGTTCGCTCCGCGCTGCCACCGGAAAACCCCCCGGTGCACCCGGTTCAAACCTCCCATAGTACAGATCGCCCCCGATCACGAAGTACGCTGCTGGCTCTATTCGAATACGGAGGAATGCCTATGAACACCCTGTTGCAGGTAACCGGTCTAAAGAAATATTTCCCTGTGCGCAATGGCTTTTTCAATAGGAACAAGCAATACCTCAAAGCTGTCGATGGGGTGGATTTCACCATTGGCGAGGGCGAGACCTTCGGTTTGGTGGGAGAATCAGGTTGTGGGAAAAGCACCATTGGCCGGTTGGTCCTGCGTTTGCTGGAACCTACCGAAGGCCAGATTGTATTCGATGGTGAGGACCTGTGCGCGATGGATAAAAAAACCCTGCGTGGCAAACGCCGGGAAATCCAGATTGTCTTCCAGGATCCCTATGGCTCACTGAATCCCCGCATGACCGCTGGCCAGATCATTGGCGAGCCGATGGCCAAGCACCGGCTGTATCCCAAAAATGAAATTCCCGGACAGGTCAGGCATCTGCTGGCTATTGTGGGACTCAATGGCGACGATGCCGATAAATATCCCCACGAGTTCTCCGGCGGACAACGCCAGCGCATCGTGATCGCCCGGGCGCTTTCCCTGCGTCCCCGTCTGATTGTCTGCGACGAACCAGTGAGCGCGCTGGATGTCTCCATCCAGGCCCAGATACTGAACCTTCTGGTGGAATTGCAGAAAAAGTACGGTATCACCTATCTGTTCATTGCCCATGGCATGGCCGTGGTACAGCATGTTTCCCACCGCATAGGGGTCATGTATCTGGGGAAACTGGTGGAACTCTCCAGCAGCCAGGATCTGTTTGACCATTGTCTGCACCCCTATACCAAAGCCTTGATGAGCGCCGTGCCGATACCCGATCCCGAGATCGAGGACAACCGGAGGTCGATACCGGTGGAGGGGGAGGTCCCCAGTCCGATACATCCACCCACAGGTTGCCGGTTCCATACCCGCTGTCCCCTGGTCTGCGACCGCTGCCGGCAGGAAGAGCCTTTGCTGCGGCCGGTAGGCGAAAACCATTTCGTGGCCTGCCATCTTGCCTGATGTTTGCACTGGTCAAACCATGCTAGAATGGCAGCAGCACCCCTAGGCTCACCACGGTGGCCTTGATCCGGGCTATGGGTCCGGATAGGGGGAAAGGGAGACTGGGACGTGAGGAACCTGAGCATCAAATGGAAAAGCTATCTCGCCTGCGCTGTATTGCTGGCGCTGATTGTTCTCATGGGGATATTCATCACCAACCAGATTCACGATATCCTATGGGAGCGTACCAGCGACTATACCGTACGCATGATTGAGAAGATCTGCTACGATATCGATATCATGCTGGGTGAATTGGATTGGCAGACCGGTCAGCTTGTGTTCGATGATGATGTCAGAACCCTGGTCCAAGGCGATGCTTCGTCTTCGCTCGCAAACCGGGTACAGGACAAGATTGACAATACTTTGGGTGATCTGCCCAGCTATGTGGCGGGTGGAGATATCCTCATCATCTCCAAGGATATGAGGATTCTGGCCAGCACTTCGGCGGAATGGATTGGAAAATACCGCATCCTGGGAGTTGAATGGACCAACAAGGTGATGCAAGCCAAGGGTTCCAGCGTCCGGGTGACCGGCTACAGTGTTTCCAAAGGCGATTCCCTGCGCAATCTGAAGGTCATGAATGTCGCGCGGGGGATTTTTGTGGATGACCAGTATGTCGGCATGCTGGTGTTGGACATCCCCATCCAGAGCATTGAAAGCGTGTGTGCCGGTGCGAATATCGGGACCAATGGTTTCATCTCCATCATAGATGAGGACAATTATGTGATCTTCAGCACCAATCCTCTGGATATGGGCAACCAGTTCAACCGGATATCCCCTCAATCCGGTCCACAGGATTCGCCTTTTGTGGGAGTGATCGGTGGTGAGGATATGTTTTTCATCCAAACCAAGAGCGATTACAGCGGCATCGTCGTGGTGGGAGCGCTGCCTCTTAAAGAGGTGTTCCTGCCAGCCACCCGCTTGATACGCAATGTGTTCTGGGCGATTCTTGTTTTTGGCGTGTCCATCCTGCTGGTTACTTTCTGGGTGGTGGTGAGTATCAGCCGGCCCACCCTCCAGCTGGCGCAGACCATGAAGCAGGCCGAGCTGGGTGACCTGGCGGTCCGGGTAAAGGACCACCGCAGCGATGAGATCGGCATTCTGCAGAAAGGGTTCAACAATATGCTTGATCAAGTCCAGGACCTGATCGATCGCGAATACATGGCCAATCTGCGTGAGCGGGAAGCCCAGCTGAACGAACTCACCGCCATCATCAATCCGCATTTCATCTACAACACCCTTGAGGCCATCAATATGAAAGCCTATCTGAACAATGATCTCCAAGTGGTGGGGATGCTGAACGGCCTTGCCCGGCTATTCCGCATCATGACCAACAATACCCTGCGATATATCACCATCGATGAGGAATTGAACCATTGCGCCACGTATCTGGAGTTGATGAAATACAAGGATGATCCTTCCATTGTCTTTTCTTTCGCTGTCGCACCGGGTATGGGTAACTGCTATACTCTGAAATTTCTTCTGCAGCCTTTGGTTGAGAACAGCATCATCCATGGCTTTTGTGATAAAAGCCAGGGAACCATCGCGGTAAGCGTCCAAAAAGACGGGGATACAGTGGTCATGTCGGTTGAGGATGATGGTGAAGGCGTGTCTCCCGCGGTGATCGCGCAATTGAGGAACACTCTTGCCCATAAGGGGGCGGATAGCGGCAAGCCTTCCGCTTTGAGAAACATCCAGGACCGTATCCAGCTGGCTTTTGGCAAAACATATGGGCTGTCGGTATTCCTGAATTCCCAGGGAGGCACTACGGTTGTCCTGCGCATTCCTTTGCTGTCCGAACCTTTGGAGATACCTTCATGACAGTGGTGCTTATCGATGACGCCCGTATCGTACGCGAGGGGTTGAGAAAGATAATCCAGCTCAATTGTCCCCAGTATCAGGTGGTGGGCGAGGCGGGCGATGGAGAGAAGGGCTTGGATCTGATCGAGGCGCTCAAACCGGATGTCTGCATCATCGATATGAAGATGCCCAAAATGAATGGGATCGAGATGGTGCATCGCGCCCGGGCGGCTGGGCTTTCCACAAGATTCATAGTTCTCAGTGGCTATGCCGATTTCCATTATGCCAAGAACATGATCGGGTATGGCTGCAGCGGCTATCTGCTCAAACCGGTTGACCATCAGGAGCTCATCTCCCTGCTGGATTCCCTTTGGCATGAAGATCAGGTGACTGGTGGCCTTCCAGCACCCATAGCGGGAGTATCAATGGCCTCTTCTCCCCAGATGCCGGATTCTCCGGTGGATACAGGGGATCCGGTGCGTTCGCTGTGTGCCGGTTTGCTGGCGGAAACGGAGTATCATCTGCTTCCCCAGCGGTTCATCGAGGTGGTTTCCAGCTTTTATCATCTAGGGGTGTTCCATATCGACCAATACCGTAAACTGGTCGCCACTACCGGAGATGTCGCAGACGGTCCCAGTCGGAAAGTCGCGCAAAGGCTCGCTTTCCTGCTCAGCCGCGATACTACCTTGAAGAGTTATATCTGCCCTCTACATCCCATGGAAACACTGTTCATACTAGGTGATGGGGAAAAAGACCATATGGAAGCCCTGGTGGATTCGCTATGTACCCATATCCACACATCAAGCGGCATCTCATTGTCAGTGGGACTTTCGGGTCCCTTCACCGGCCTTGACTCTGTTGTGGCCTCCTACTCACAAGCCTGTGAGGCGGTTTCCCAATGTTTCCATGACAAGTGGGGAGCAATCCGCTGGTTCACACAAAAAGAAGTCTCCGACGAATCGCCCATATTCTTTTTGGTTGAGCAGCAGATTTTCAGGAATCTCACCATGGAGAACCAGTTGGGGGTGGTCCAGCAGATCAAGCGGCTGGTGGATGGACTGATCCAGCATGCTGTACCCAAGGAACAGTGCCTTCTGGTTCTGAATCGGGTCTATGTGAATATCCGCAGGGTGTTGTCACGGCAAAACCATCGGAATCTGATAGGCTTGCTTCCTTCTGCGGCGGTTTTCGATAAGCAGTTGCTGGCTTGTGAGCGGGTGGGGGAGCTGGTCGCTGTGGTCCAGCAGGTGCTTGGTAAGCTGGAAGACTATGCAGCCGAAGTGGATGAGACGGAATCTCCCCGGAATCTGGTGATCCAGAAGGTCCTGCGCTACATGGATCAGAATTATCATACCGGTCTGTCTTTGGCCATGGTTTCCGAGGTCGCCCATATGGCTCCTTCCTACTTCAGTGCCTTCTTCAAGAAAGAGACCACAGAGAACTACATCACCTTTGTCAAACGGATGAAGATTGAGCGGGCCAAAGAGTTGCTGCAGAATCCCTCGGTCCGTATCTATGAAGTCAGCGCAAAGGTTGGCTTCGATGACAGCAAGTATTTCAGCCGGCAGTTCCATAAAACCACCGGTATGACTCCCAAGGAATACCAGGACTCAGTCCAAGGGCTGACAAACCATCCCCACTAGACGCAATATACACAGGATTTATCACCAAACCTTCACTCTAGACCTCTAGAAACCATTTTCCAGAAAAAAGTGTCTGACACCGTTGCCCCGTTGCCACTGTGGCAACAGTGTCAGACGTCGTTCTCTTCTCACCAAAAAAAAATACACAGGAATTTTTGTGGAAACCGCATTCCAGCCACTCCAGATTCTGTTTTACGGAAAAAGTGTCAGGCACCCAAAGCGGTTCTAAAAGCGGTTTTTTTCAAATCCGCCTATAACGCAGGCAAAACGGCTAGCAAAACATACCATTTGTTGCTATTATCATTTTTCGTGCGTTGAAAAGTTTTTTTGACTCACAAATGCCTATATGATTATCATACTTATAATTATCTCATAACCATGACGACAGATGGGAAAGACTTAATATAAAGGGGCTAAATACCAATATTTAGAACAACCGATTTTATGGAATAGAAAGGGACAAGGAATGAACGAGATCTCACACGAACAGTCAAATCAGTATTATCTTGCACGGCAGAATGAAACAGAATCGAACGCTAGAAGCTACCCGAGGAAATTCCCGGTTGCTATCAAGAAAGCCAAAGGCTCCTGGCTTGAGGATGTGGAAGGAAACAAATACCTTGATTTCCTTTGTGGAGCTGGTACCCTTGCCCTAGGGCATAATGATGACGAAGTAAATCAAGTCATGGTTTCCATGTTGACACAGGACGCACCCCTGCATACGTTGGATTTGACGACCCCTGTGAAAGACACCTTCGTCCATACAATTCTCGGATTGTTGCCGGGAGAACTGAAGGACAATGCGAAGATCCAATTCTGCAGTCCTTCCGGAACCGATGCCGTGGATGCGGCTATCAAACTGTGCAAGACCGCCACTGGACGTTCATCCGTGGTCGCCTTCAATGGAGCATATCATGGCATGGGCCATGGGGCTCTATCCCTTACCGGGAATCTCAACGCCAAGCAGAAAATCAATGCACTGATGCCGGATGTCCATTTCCTGCCTTACCCTTATGCCTACCATTGCCCCTTTGGCCTTGGTGGCGATAAGGGAACCGATGCGGCCTGCGCTTACTTCGAACGTGTTCTTAAGGACCCCGAAAGCGGCATCACTAGACCTGCGGCCGTTATCCTTGAACCTATCCAGGGCGAAGGTGGCGTTATTCCCGCTCCTATCAAATTCCTTCAGACGGTCCGCCGGGTGACACGTGAACTCGATATCCCCATGATTGTCGATGAGATCCAGTGCGGTATCGGACGTTCCGGAAGATTCTTCGCCTTCGAATACGCCGATATTGTTCCCGATGTGATTCTTGCTTCCAAAGCCATTGGAGGTTCGCAGCCGATGTCCGTGGTGATCTATCATAAAAAGCTGGACACCTGGCAGCCGGGAGCCCATGCGGGTACTTTCCGCGGCAACCAGTTGGCCATGGGGGCTGGTACAGTGGTCATGCGGCGTGTATCCGATCCCACCTTCCTACAGGAAGTGATTGCCAAAGGCAACATCATCCGGGAACGTATGGAGAACCTGAAGAAAGAAGTCTCGATTATCGGAGATATCAGGGGAAAAGGCCTGATGCTCGGCATTGAGTTTATCGATCCCAAAGCTGCCTCCGATTCCCTGGGTTCCAAGCCATCTTCCGGTGAGATCGCCGCCACCATCCAGCGGCTCTGTTTCGAGGATCGCCTGATCATGGAGAAAGGCGGGCGCTACGGCTCGGTTCTCCGTTGCCTGTGCGCATTGAATGTAAGCCGTGGGGATATCGCGATCATGCTGGATATCTGTGAGAAGGCCATACGCAAGGTAAATGCCGATGCAACACGTTGACGACACATTGTTCCTGACCTCTGACGGGCAGTCAAAGAATACTTTCCAGTTGGCGATTTCACAGACCCTTCAGGCGATTGTTGATTCCATGCAGGATGACAGAGCCTTCTGCGGTAAGAAACCAGAAGACCTGAAAGCGATTGTCAGTGCCGAGACCTTGCTCCCCAAGCAAGGTCTCGGTTTCGATGCTGTATTGAAAAAAGTAACGGATCTGGTATTGCCGAATTTTGTCAGAACCTCTTCGTGCGATTATATGGCGCACCTGCACAGTCCCGCCCTGATCGAGAGCATCGCCGCCGAGCTTATCCTGTCCACCTTCAATCAATCCATGGATTCCTGGGATCAGGCCCCGATCGCTACGGAAATTGAGATCGAGGTGGTCAAGCGGTTGTGTGGCATGTACGGTTTCGGGGCGGCCAGCGATGGGGTTTTCACCTCAGGCGGAAGCCAGTCGAATCTGTGTGGCATTACGTTGGCGCGGGAATGGTACTGCAATACGAAGCTCCACCATGACATCAAGAAGCATGGATTGCCTGGATGTTTCCGGCAATTCAGGATCTATACGTCCGAGATTTCCCATTTCTCACTCGACAAGAATGCCCACCTTTTGGGTCTTGGATACGATGCGGTGGTGAAGGTGCCGGTGGATGCCCGATGCCGGATGGATGTGCAGGCTTTGCGCAGGCTTCTGGATGAGGACGAGAAGAAGGGTTTGCTACCGATCTGTGTGGTGGGTACGGTTGGAACCACGGATTTCGGCAGTATCGATCCGATCGATGAGCTCCGTGAAATCTGTACTGCCCATGGTATGTGGCTGCATGCCGATGCGGCCTATGGCAGCGGTGTGATGCTTTCCGACACCTATGCCAGCCGGTTGGGCAATATCGGAGCCTGTGATTCCATCACTGTGGATTTCCACAAGATGTTCCTGCTTCCCATAAGCTGCGGAGTCTTTCTAGCCCGGGATGGCCATGCGCTGGATACCTTCATGCTGCATGCCGATTATCTGAATCGGGAGGAAGATGAGGATGATGGCTATACGAATCTGGTGGGAAAATCGGTGCAGACCACCCGCCGTTTCGATGCGCTGAAGGTGTGGATTGCTTTCCAGGTACGGGGAAAAGACGGGTTCTCCAGGATCATAGATACCTGCATCGAGAATGCCTCCTATCTGTATGGACGGTTATGCGCCAACGCGGCTTTCGAGGTAGCTGTCAAACCGGAGATCAGTTCAGTGGTTTTCCGTTTGCGCGCCAGCTGCGAGGTGAACAAAAACATACGTCGCGACCTGATCCACCACCACGGTGTGGTTATCGGGCAAACCGTCTATGCGGGAAAGACTTTCCTGAAATTCACCTTGCTCAATCCCCTTATCACCCATGAAAAACTCGATTCACTGCTCGCACTGATCGAGGAGCTTGGGCGGGAAGCCACTATCGGTACATCTGTTTGAAGGGGGACTGGCGGATGGCTATGCATCACCTGCAGACCCATTTGTCAATCCTTTAATAAATTGATGGGGACAACAAATATTCCATCCTCTCTTCTGTATAAGGGGCCTTTGGCAGTCAAGACCATCATAAAGGATGGCGAAGGCTCGTCACTTTTCTCTTCAATTTTTCTCTTGAGAAGGTGTAAAGAAGATGCACCTTCTTCAATGGATTGATCGCCTCCAAGCTTAATCTCTATAGCTGCCCACCTTCCATCCTCAAGATGAAGAACGACATCACATTCCAAACCTGCATTGTCCCTGTAATGCTTGATTTCTCCACTCATAGCCGCGGCATACACTGACAAATCCCTAACTGCAAAATCCTCAAAAAACAAACCAAAAGATTTGATATCATTCATCAGATCATCAGGTGAGATATTAAGTGCACGACAAGCAATTGAGGTATCAACGAAATGCCTTGTAGGCGTTGAACGTATGGAGGTCTTTGATCGGATATTTGGATTCCACGCCTTTATATCTTCTATAATGTACAGATCCTTCAATGCATCCAGATAATCATCAAAAGTCTTGGCCTCCATAGTTCTTTCATTAGACTGTTTCACATCCTCAATCATCGTCTGGAATGAAGCTTCCGTGGAAATGTTCCTTGCATAACTGCGAAGTATCATTCTTAGAACCTCTGGTTTTTTGTTTCTGAATTTTTCATTGTCAGAATCTTCAAAATAAAACAAACCATTATAGTAGTTCCTGGTTATATCAAGTGCTTGCTGTCTGTCTCCAACCAATGAAACCGGCCATCCACCCCGGCAGATAAGGAAGGCAACCTCATCCAACAAAAAATCCTCATTCATGTTGAAGGATTCAATGCCTTTTCCATCAAACAGGTCTGAAAGGGAAACACTTCCTTTCGACTCCAGGGATTCAAAAAGAGACATAGGTCTCATGTTCAGTGATGAAATCCTTCCTGCACCTGAATGATGGATCTCAGTCTTGTCTGCCGGTGTTGAACTCCCTGTAAGTATGTATTTCCCAAACTGATAATTAAAATCAAGATCATCTTTAATCTGATTCCAAATATCCGGAACTGTTTGCCATTCATCTATGAGTCTTGGCTTTTCCCCTTTAAGTGCCTGTTTAGGGTCAAGCTTTGCCATGGCAATTGACTGTTTTGTGTTAAGCTTTACAAAGCTTTTCTGATATAGCATACACGTAGTTGTCTTTCCGCAGAATTTTGGTCCTGCAACTAAAACCGCTCCTGAAGAATGCATTGCTCTTTCAATCTGTTTTTCTATATATCGTTTGTAGTACATAACACCACCTCACAAGTACAATAACACAGGAATAGGTAATAATCAAGATTTAAAATACCAAATTATTCAATAAATAAATACTAAGTTTTACAATTTAAGGATCGTTGCTTTATTATGTACATTGAAGGCGTGTATCTGCATGCTCCTCTGGATGTGCTACACAACGTCATGGCACACAATAGTGGCAGGACAATCGAATCCATTACTGCCGTGGGACCCGAGTTCTTCCATCTGTATGACACAAAGCCTCCTTACGATGAAAAGGTTAAAGCGCAATACAGTATTCCTTTCACATTGGGTGCGATGCTGTTGACCGGCGGGGTTGATGTCTCTACTTTCAAGGTGGAATTCCGCACATCCTTGGCAATCAAGGAAGCCTCAGACAGAATATCGGTGGTATCCGATGCTGGACTCAATGAGGCTTTCCCCAAGTGCTTCTCGGTGCGCCTTGATGTGCATTTCACAGATGGAGAAGAAGATTCCCTTTCTGGAGGACTTCCCTGGAATCCAACCCAGCCGGCTTCAAAGCTTGAACTGATAGCAAAGTTCAAAACACTTGTCAAAGATGTGTTGCCATTGGAAGAGATCGAAAAATGGATGTATCTGTTCCTGAACGGTTTGGAGAGAGATGAGACATTACCCCAGATGTTGGAATTGCTCCGCAAGGAACATGTCCCTCCGGTCGAACCTTAAAATAGCCTAACCATACCGATCAGAAGCAAATATCTTCCCCATCAGGTATCTTTCCCTTGTATTGTGGCTGGACTGGATATAAGATATTTTTATCTTGAAAGGGATTGTTGTAAAGGGTTCGTTCTATGAAGGAATGGTATACCTACAAAGCCTACAATCTGTTATTCAGCTCTGAATTGAAATTCCCCGAACTGGCTGAGGCCTCCGGGGAACCTGATGTTCTGGTGACCTTGGGCACAGTTCCCAAGACTCTGGCGCATCCAATTGGTATCGGGGCTCATTTCCAGGCTACACCCCAGGAGTTTCTACTGCGTTTGGATAAGGTCGCTGGATTCCTGGTCACTGGAGGTAACCGGATCATTGTCGAGCTCTGGTGCGAGGTCAATGATCCAGATGTAAGATTATTCTTGCTGGGGACGGTTTTCGGTGCCTTGCTGCACCAAAGAGGAGCTTTGATCCTGCATGGTTTCTCCACAGCCATACATGAACAGGGTGTTTTGTTCACCGGTCCTCCTGAAATTGGAAAGTCGGATCTCGCCAAAGCTTTTTGTAGGAAAGGATACCCTATTCTTACCGAGGAAGTGAGCATGATCCACATCGGGGATGGTGGCACCCCGTGTATAGCCCAGGGTTTTCCCAATCTGAGAATAGGCCAGGATATCGAATCAACCCCTGGTTTTAATGTGCAGACCATATCACACATCATCAAAAACCAGGAAAAAAAACGCATCTGCGCGGAGGCCCAGTTTAAAAACCCCGAAGTCAGGCTTGACCGGGTGTATGTCCTTGGTACGCATGAAAGCCAGACAATCGAGATCCGTCCAATCAGAAACCTGAATAAACTGGGGACTCTGATGAACAACACCTACCGCTATCGGTTATTGAAGGGGCAAGGTATCCGGCCCCAGCATTTCAAGCAATGCGTGCTGGTGGCTAACCAGGTTTCGTTTTTCAATATACTGCGTCCAATGGGAACCTTCTCCACGGATCGTCTGATAGCTGCGGTGGAAGAACAGATATCCATCTGATTTCAAGACATTGCATGAAAAAAGTGCTATGAAAAAGTTCCAAGACATATACAATAAGTGTCAGGTACCACAGCGGCCTCCTATTGTGATCGGGAAGTTCTCAGGTGATGATTGGTAGGCCTGGTTGCTATTGGCAGATGCAAAGAAGGGATGGTTTTCATGGATATCCAGAATATTTTTTTTGATAAGGATTGTGGACAGAAGGATGCTGGTGAAGGAGTGGTACGGAAGATTCTCGCACATAGCGACAACCTGATGGTCTGCCGGCTGCATTTCCAGACCGGTGCGGTGGGAGCTCTGCATAGCCATCCCCATGAACAGTGCACCTACATTCTTTCTGGCCGGTTTGAGTTTGAGATCGATGGCCGGAAGACCATTCTGTGCGCAGGCGACAGCACCTACAAACAACCCGGGATCATCCACGGTGCGGTTTGTCTGGAGGAAGGCGATCTTCTGGATATATTTTCTCCCCAGAGGAAAGATTTTCTGGAATAGTGTGGATGGAATTACCTGGAATCACAATCCCATTGGATGCATTGACAGCATGAAAAGCTAAAACCTCTCATTACAGGGTAGAAGGTATTTTGTATCTACATACATGCTTGGGTAAGTCGGACAGATAACAGCTGAAAACCATTATGGATATTCAAAGGATTTATTGTTGTGTAGGGTGACCATGTACCATATAATGGTCCTGTATAGGGAGGAATTGTTCATGAAGAAAATCCTGATCGTCTCAAGTGTTGTCTGTATCCTACTTGTGTTGTTTTCTGGTTGTGCCGGATTGAAAACAGTGGATTCGACTGTTCTGTATGAATACATAAGCAGTGATTTCACCTATGGATCCCGTGGAGTGGAGATTCCCGCAACCATAGTGATTCCCAAAGGCAACGGTCCCTATCCGCTTGTAGTGCTTGTGCACGGACATGGTGGAAGCCGCGAGGAGAATATCGGATTCGGTACCATTGCGAAGGCCCTTGCCCAAAAAGGAATCGCCTCGGTGCGGATGGATTTTTCTGGTTGTGGTGAGAGCTCTGAGAGTTTCCAGAAAAACTATCTTAGCAATATGGAAGCCGATGTGTTGGCTGCTATCGAAACCGCGAAAACGCTATTCCGCGTAGATGGCGGAAAGGTGGGTATTTTCGGTTACAGCATGGGCGGACGTATTGCCATTGAACTCATCGGTGCTGAAGCCTATGCTTTCAAATCAGCGGTATTCCTGGCGCCTGCCGCCAGTACCGGAAATCTGAAAAATCTTTTTGGTGGAGCTGATAACTGGGAAAAACTGAAAGCTGTGGCAAAACGTGATGGGTATGTTGTGTTCACAACAATCTACGGATCCACCCAGGAATTGAGCAGCATCTGGTTTGACGAGTTGGAAAAAGACGAGAATCCGGCTGCGCAGGCCGCCGAAAAGTTCAAAGGGCCATCACTGGTGATCTATGCCACCAACGATGAAGCAGTGTCTCCCAGCGTATCTCAGAATGTTGCCGATCTGTTCAAATCCTCCGTCGTCAATACAACCGCGGATGGACATAGTTATGGTTTCTATAGTGATCGTACCGACGTGTTGGATACTGTAGTCAAATCCACAGTGGATTTTTTTGCCGGTTCATTGCGGTAGATCCGATGATTATTATTCTGTTCCGATGTACTGTCTACGTACATCGGAACAGGCTCTCACTGCCATAGATGGCCAACAAAGCGGTTGGAAACCCTGTAGTAAAAAATAGATGGGAAATTTTTTCGTGCAATGGAATGTGGATATATTCTGAAAAACCACTTTTTTCTATGATGTATACATCAAAAATAATTAGTAAAAAATGATGTAAAACGCAAAATTGATGTATAGTTAGAATATTTGTGCTGAAAATGCGTGATTGACAAATCGACAAAAAATCCGTATAAATCTCATTCAATAATTGCAGTTCAAACAACGCGCGTCTGAACGAACGATTTCGTTCCCCTGGGAACCGTTTTTTTTTTCCGCAATTGGAAAAAAATCGGTACACCGGGTGCTTGGATCGTATCCAGGCACATCGATACTACTAGGGAGAGAAAGAATATGTTTTCTTCAGTCGACACAATCTGGGTATTGTTGGCAACCGGGCTTGTCTTTTTCATGCAAGCGGGATTCGCCATGGTTGAGACAGGCTTCACCCGGGCGAAAAACGCGGGCAACATCATTATGAAGAACCTCATGGATTTCGCATTGGGTTCTCTGGCTTTCTGGTTCATCGGATTTGGACTGATGCAGGGGGATTCGATACTGGGTCTCGTAGGCAAGCCCGACTTTTTTGTCCGGGGCGATTATGGTTCCACCATCCCCAGTTCCACTTTCTTCATTTTCCAAACTGTATTCTGTGCAACATCGGCAACTATTGTTTCAGGAGCCATGGCGGAACGGACAAAATTCGCTACCTATTGTATCTATAGTTTTGTGATCAGTCTGGTGATCTATCCAGTTTCAGGCCACTGGATCTGGGGTGGTGGCTGGCTGGCTTCTCTTGGATTCCATGATTTCGCCGGTTCCACCGCAGTCCATATGGTTGGTGGAATCTCGGCTTGTATCGGAGCCGCCATGTTAGGACCACGGATAGGTAAATACGACCGCAATGGCAAGCCACGGGCGATTCTAGGTCATAGCATCACGCTTGGAGCACTGGGGGTGTTCATTCTCTGGTTTGGCTGGTTCGGGTTCAACCCAGGATCCACATTAGCGGCCACTGGCGATGCGACACTCACCGCGATGGGTGATATCTTCGTCACTACGAACCTTTCCGCCGCTGCCGGTGCAACAGCGACCATGTTCATCTCATGGATCAAATACAAAAAGCCGGATGTCTCATTGACTCTCAACGGAGCCTTAGGCGGTCTGGTGGCAATCACTGCAGGATGCGATGCGGTATCTCCCACCGGTGCGGTGCTCATAGGAGCCATTGCCGGTGCTTTGATCATCTATGGAATCGAATTCCTTGATAAGGTCGTCAAGATCGATGACCCGGTGGGTGCGGTGACTGTCCATGGAATCTGCGGTTCAGCCGGGACTCTGTTGGTCGGTTTGTTCGCGGTGGATGGCGGTCTGTTGTATGGCGGCGGTTTCAAACTACTGGGAATCCAGGCCGTCGGCGTGTTCTCAGTGGCTCTCTGGGTATTGGTAACCATTTTTCTTCTATTCACCATTCTGAGAAAAACAGTTGGTCTGCGTGTGCCAGCCTCAGTTGAGATCGAGGGATTGGATATCGAGGAACATGGACTTACCACCGCTTATGCTGATTTCGCTCCGGCTTCACATCCCTATGATAGTCCAGATGTGGATGCTCCTGTGCCCGAGGGTCCCTATTCTGTGGCTGATACTGTACCTGTCGAGTATGTGCCCATTGCAAAACCTGTCAAGCCAGGAGCCGTGAAGATGACCAAGGTCGATATCATCACAAATCCATTGAAGTTTGAACAGCTGAAAGAAGCTCTGAATGCGATCGGTATCACCGGTATCACCATGAGCAATGTGATGGGCTGTGGTATGCAGAAAGGCCGACACGAATACTATCGGGGTGTCGCGGTTGAGCTAAAGCTACTGCCAAAGGTGAGACTTGAGATAGTCATTTGCAAGATTCCAGTGGCAACGGTGGTTGAGACGGCCAAGCAGGTACTGCATACCGGTCATATCGGTGATGGCAAGATATTTGTCTACGATGTCGAGAATGTGATCAAGGTCAGTACTGGAGAGGAAGGCTACGACGCGCTTCAGGATGAAGCCGATAAATAGTCCAATCCACTGCAGGGAAAAGCGGGAAGGGCTACTGGGAAGGGATTCCCAGTAGCCATGTTTATCATGATAGGTATGAGACACTCCGTAGGGTTCTTCCAACTAGCGGATATGTGTAAAATACGGTGAAAATCAGGAAAGATGGTTGTTCGCGCTATTTTTTTTATGTACAGGCTCTTGGGTAAGGATTTCCCCCAGCCATTTCTTCACCTGTTTCTGTATCGTATCCCGGATTGGCCTGATTCTTGCTAATTTTTCCCTGTCGGTGCCAGCAATGGCGCTTGGATCGGGAAAACTCCAATGGAGACGGACATGGGTTCCGGGAAATAGAGGACACCTTTCAGCGTTGCTCTCATCGCACACGGTAATCACATAGTCGAAATGTTCGCCACGGTCAATATAATCCTGGACCCGTTTGGAGTACTGGCCTTGCATGTCCACGTTGATTTCGGACATCGCTTCAACCACCAAGGGATTCAGTATTCCCGCTTCGAGTCCAGCACTGTGGACTTCGAAAAGTCCATCGGCGAAATGCCTGACAAAAGCCTCGCACATTTGGCTGCGTGCTGAATTGTGGACACATATGAACATGATTCTCTTCCTCTCCATACCAACTCCTTGTGGCAACCAACCATCCTATCGGAATTATATACCCGATATATAAGGATACTGTCTATAAAATTGGAGATTGTTTCTTCAACTCCCGGGTCAACTTGCCGTATAAAAAAATAAAATTTGGATGACTTCCAGAAAAATCTGTTATATTCTCTAAAGTAATTATCTTTTTTTATATTTAGTGTTAGATAAGTGGAATCATAGTATCCATCCGATTTGATGAAACAGTCTGGATCCAGCGGTTTTACCACCAGCAAATGATGCTTACCCATGCTTTATGGTATTCCCGCAACCAATCCACTTATTGGGGAATGTGGGTAGCACGTGACATAAAACGCGTGTTAGCGGGAATCAGAACGATACAGGGGGTTGTATTATGTTGAGCAAGCATGCACGCTGTCTGGTATTGGTTCTTGTGGTGGTGTCAGGATTGTCTGCTGCTGAAAATCCAACGGATTACAGCTATCGGATTGAAGGTTCTTTCTTTGGTGGAGCCATGATGAACAATCTGTGGGATTCTCCAGCGTTCTCTTCCACATGGGATTATCGGACCAGAATCCTTCCAGCGATCGCTGTGGATTTCCTTTTGGAGAATTTTACCGAAGTGGGCCCGGCAAAATTAGGCTTCCGGGCGGGAGTGGGGTATCAAGGCCGCCAGTTGCTGCCCAATCTGGAGGGTGCCGGTTTTATCGATCTGCATGTATTACCCAAACTCGATATGCCATTCGGAGAAAGTTTTTCGGTTGAAGGTGCGCTTGGAATCGCCCTGGCGGTCGGTAATATTCCCACGGAGCCAATATTCCTCTATGGGCTGACAGGTCTGCTTGGATTGCGTTTCAATATCACCGAAGCCATCTCAGTGGGTGTGCAGCCAGAGGGACGTCTGCTATTCCAGGGTGGATTCGATCCCTATGATTTTACCGGCACCATCCGGATAAGCGCTGGTTATAAACTATAACCAGCCAGTGCGTGTATTGCATACATTGGAAAAGCCGGCACGGTGGAATACCCGCGTCGGTTTGATTGCAATGACCCGATAGAGTCTCCAGCCAGTCGTTTCAACAAGGATCCATAGCTTGAGGCGTCTCGTGGTTTTCCGCTGCCTTTGAAAACAGGCAGCTTCTTCTTTGTGGACCCCACTGATCGCGAAACCCATCTGACATGAAGAATAGGAAATTGTTGCTTAACTACCATTGATTATACACACTTTTTTTCAGTAAAATGCCATTATACGCCTGTGGAATGTAAATCTTCGGAAAAAGTGTCAGACACCGGAGGGGCCGATGGATCATATATATAGTTGTAACGGACATGTGTTGAAGCTTCCCGATATTGTCAGAGGCCAAGGGATATACCTGTATGACCGCGATGGCAAGCGGTATGTGGATATGGAATCGGGGGAGTGGTGTACTTCGGTCGGCCATAGCAATGAGCGGATTACCGCCACTATAACACACCAGGCAGACCTCCTCATGCATGTGGGATTCTGCTACTCATCCCGGATTGTGGAGGAAGCCGCTGAAGAGATACTGGGGATCCTTGGTTGGGAAGATGGCCAATGTGTTTTCCTCGGGTCGGGGAGCGAGGCCAATGAATTCGCCCGCCAGGTGTCACGGCATCTTACCGGCAAGAGTCTATCGATGACTCTAAAAGATTCCTATCTGGGCTCTTTTTCTTCCACAATCGACCGTAGTCGCGGTTGGTTTCTGTATGACTGGCGGTCTTGTGATGGATGCCGCAATGAAGAGAATTGTGATCGGTTCTGCGAATTGCTACGCGATATTCCAGATGAGGTCTCTGACTTCACCTTGGAAGCAGGCAGTTCTTCGGGGGCTGTACATTTTCCTCCCACAGCGATGATCAACCGGGTTGCGGGGATTGTCCACGATAATGGAGGAAAGATCATCGCCAACGAAGTGACCGTTGGGGTAGGACGCACTGGTAAATGGTTTGGCTATCAGCATTATGGAATCGAACCAGATTTGATTGCGATGGGCAAGGGTATAGGGAATGGGTATCCCGTAAGCGTTGTGGCGATCAATGGGCAGACCGTGCGGGAATTGGAACACAAACCCTTCCATTATTCACAATCACATCAGAATGATCCATTGGGGGCGGCGGTAGCGCGAGAGGTTGTCCGGATAATCAAGGAAGAGGACCTGATTGCCAAAGCCAGGCAGAAGGGTGATGTGTTTCTGAGCCAGCTGGAGTCATTGGTGGACCATCGCCTGGTTATGGCGGCCAGAGGACGGGGCTTGATGTGCGTGGTTGATCTAGCCAATCGGGATATCACCGAGAGGCTACATGACCTGCTGCTTGAACGGGGGTTTATTGTAGGTAACCGGCATACAGCTTTTAGGATAGATCCTCCTCTGACGGTTGAACCGGAGGTATTGGAGAGCTTTATCGCCGCTTTCCGGGATTGTCTAGCGCTAGTCTGATGGTCTGAAATACACACTTTTTTCTGTAAAAATGCCATTATAGGCTTGTGGAATGCAAGTCTTCAGAAAAAGTGTCTGACACTTTCCTAGTTTCTTTCAACGCTGATTTCCAATACATAGGAGCCTTCGGTGGCGGCGGTGACTTCGTAGGAAAGATCCATCACCCCAGTCAGTTCTCCCGAGGAGATCGTTTCGACCGCTTCATTGGTTGTAGCGACTACATTGCCGGCCTCATCCTCCAAAGATAGGTTGAAGGTGATATCAAGGGAGCTTTTCGCTGTATAGGTCACGGTGGCGGTGATTGTGCCGGTAGCGTTTTTCATCTGCCAGCGTTCAACCACGGGCTCGGATCCGACCAGCACTGTCGAACCGATCGTATCGTCAATGCCATAGTTGGCGAGCCCCAAAGCGGCGACGGGGTTGATCAGGCCGTAGCCATAGGTCGTATCATATCCTGTTGAACCCAGATCCGTAGCGGAGTCCTGGATAATGCCGGTTATCTCGTCTACCGAGAGGTTGTGGTTCTGGGAGAGCAGCAATGCAGCCAAGGCAGATACATGGGGAGCCGCCATGGAAGTTCCTTCAAGAAACCAAAAATCCTCTTCATTCTGATACTTGGTCTGTTGTAGGATCATAGCCGGATAGGTTTCACCCGAACTTGCCGTAAGCGTGCGGGTGCTGTCACCTCCAGGTGCTACCACATCCAGGCCTTCGCCATAGTTGGAATACCAAGCGAGATTGTTAAGGTCATTCACCGCTCCAACCGAAACCACGCCATCATAAGCTGCCGGATAGGAAAGGGTGCTGGATGTATCGTTGCCCGCCGAAGCAAAAATGGCCACTCCATTGTCCAAAGCATATTGGCAGGCCACCTCTTCGGTTGTGCTCGCGGAACCTCCCAGAGACAGGTTGATGATATCGGCGCCATGGTCCACAGCATAGCGGATGCCTAGCGCTACATTGGAGACACTTCCCCCACCCTCGGAATCCAGTACCTTGATGGGCATGACGGTGACTCCAGGCGCAATCCCGGCCACACCAAGGGCATTATCGGTGGATTGGGCAATGGTACCGGTCACATGGGATCCATGACCATAGTCATCATCTGGGTTGGAATCATTGTTTACGAAATCATAACCTGTTGTGAAGTTGGTATTGGCCAGATCGCTCAGACTCTGACGAACACCCGTATCGATCACTGCTACAATCACATCGGCATCACCCTGGGTGATATCCCATGTAGTTGTCATGTCCAGATTGGTGAAATTCCATTGTTGATAGAAGTAGGGATCGTTGGGAGTGGTATGGGCATATCTGGGCACATCAATCTCGGCATATTCGATAGTGCTGTCGCCATTAAGATCAGCCAGTATCTGCTCAAGATCTCCTTCATAATCACTATTTACTAGATAACGGGTGAACGGGGTGTCTTCAGGCAAGGAGACATCCTGTTCGCCGAAACCGAGGATTGATTCCGGTAGATTGCGAAGGCTCAGCCCGGTGATGGTGGTGGCATTTCCACGGAATTTGATGATGATGGAAGTTGGTTTGATTTCCTTGGCGGATGGGTTTTGTACATATTCGGCAATGGGGAAACTGGATAGATCCTGGTTTTGGGTAGAGACCGTCGCAATATTTGTAGAGGATTCGGTTGTGAGCGTATCGGCTTGATCGTGGGAACTCCATTGGGCCTCAATAGTATAGGAGACTTCTCCCTCATCCACCTCACAGCCAGCGAAAATCAAAGAAAGGACCAATAGGATGATATAAAACATAGTTTTGCGCATCTTGGATCTACCCTTTTCCTGCTACAGTCCCATTGTGGAATAATGATAGCACTGAAACTTCACCAGTCATAGGATACTTTTAAGAAGTATAGATATAATAAATATTTAGTGTTTATTTAATGAAGGTTTCCCCACGAAAATTTCCGCTTCTGTCTTAGCCTATCAATCCACCCTGATCAAAAGGGATTCCCGTAGGGCAGGTGGATCAGGTGCGCATCCATCAGGGCAGTGAAATCGGTGAAGGTGCCGATCAATGATTCCGAAGCTTCCACCGGTATGCGGGGATTGATGCAGATGCAATGGATATTTGCCCGTCTGGCAGCTTCGACTCCCGCTGGACTGTCTTCGAATATCAGACATTGATCCTTGGAAACCTGCAGATCGGCTACTACTGAGTTATAGATCAGTGGATCGGGTTTGCCATGGGCGACTGTCTCGCTGGAACGGAATCCCTGCAAAAAAGCCAACCAGTTTTTCTGCTGGAGAATCTGGGCGATAACCGCTTGGGGTGATCCCGATACCACTTGCTGGGAAACATGGTCCGCCATGGAGCGTAGAAACACTGTTGCTCCGTTGACTTCCTCAGGCGGTTTTTGCCTGACTTGGTCCAACAGGTAATTCCGTAGGATGTCAACATGCTGATTAAGATCGATACTGCTGGTTTGTACTTGATGGAAACGACTATCGATCTGCTGGCAGATGTCCTTACAGTTTTTACCCAGGTATTGGGTGGCACCATCGGGATCAAAAGGGAGGGTTTGCTGTTGCATATACGTTTGGATTGCCCCCAGCCAGTTGTTCCAGGTTCTCACCAGCGTGTCATCCATATCGTATAGAAAGTGTGTGAGGTGCAGGGTACGGCCCCGGACCATCAGGTCGATCATATAAAACTCCCCTTTGAACTGGACAGAAAGGCCCTGTGTCTATGTGTGCAAAATCAGGAATATCGTTTTAGTTTGCTATGGCAGCCAAGGGAAGAGACTGCTACAAAGGTCAGAATGATCCATGCAACCGCCTTTTCCCGTTGGCTGGGATACCGATGACTTAGAAGCTGGAAGCCCCCAGGGTGAATCCAAGAGTGGCGGCGATGTACCGGTTGTTGCTTGTGAAATTAGGAAAGGCCAGGGTGAATTCACTGCCGGCTTTACCGTAGGTGCAAGCTAATCCCAGCGATACGGCTACCTCATCGGTCGGGCTCCAGGTCAGCGAGGGTTGTACCAGACCTGAGAAATCGCTCATATTGCCATACCACATCACATTGGCCGAAAGCGTATCGGTGAAGGTGGCCGATACCAGGACGGCACCATAATGCCTTCCTGGAGACATGATATCACTAACCGTTAGATCTCCTGAAAGCAGGTAGCTGGGTACAGAGGTATAGAAATCGGTATTATCATAGCCCTCCCCATTGTAGTAATACTGGCCAATCAGGGTGTAGCCGAAGTCGCTTTCATCATCCGACCAGCTATAGCTGCCACCGATCGTGCCGGAGAAGAATAACCGATCATCATATGTAGTTGTGGTATACCCAGAACCACCATCGGCGACCACAAAGGTTTTATCAGAACCATACTTGAGCATGGCTTCGCCGAATACCGCCACTTTCCCGATACTTGTCGAGAGGGTGGCCATGACTGCCGGGGATTGTCCATTGCGGTAGTATGCTCCCAGACCCAATTCGGCCGCCCCCAGGACTTTCTCGTACTTGCCAGCCAAGGCCAGGTCGGTGGCATCGGTGGCATCCTCTGGGACTATCACGTAGGTATACAGATTGTCCAGACCGATAGGCATGTTCATGCGCATCGATACCGGGCCTTCAAGTTCCTCGTCCGGGTCAAGAGGATTGATCTCCGAGAGGTTCAGCAGATCGGCCGGGCTGAAAAAATATCCCACACCCCAGTTGATGGTCTGCTTGCCAACCCGGAAAAACGCCTTGTCCTGGATATTGAAATCACTGAACAATTCCCGGATGCTGACAATATCGCTGAAAGTCCGAGAAGTTCCATTTTCAACGAACGGGTAGGATATCACCGCCTTGGCAAAGATACGTGTATCAGTCGATGGCCGGGCATCCACGAACAGTTTGGACCCCAGATCCATAACTAGGGTCCCCGCATCTGTATCTGAATCCACCAGCCACTTCCATCCCGGGGTCAGCTCGAAATTGAAGGATCCCCCTATGCGCACTTTATCGGCTTCATTGCCCAGCAGGGAGGTCTGTAGGTTCTTTTCCGTCTCAACCACCTCTGATACCAACGCTGGACTATCGGCGAATACATCATCCTCAAACAGATCAGATCCGGAACTCCCACCGAACAACTCTTCATCGGATACCAGGGAGGGGGAGTCGTTGGCCGTCTCGCCAAACAGGGAATCCTCCCAATCGGGTTCATCCGCCGCGGTCAGTGGCAACATCGGAAGCATCAGGAGCATCAGCAGAGCCGTCATCACTACCCACCGGACCTTATATGCTTTTTCCATCTTGTCCTCCTAACGGTTGTGTGGTCAATTGTTCACCCGTTCCAGATAGGATTTGGTGAACACACTATCGGGGATATCCTTGATGGAGATATCACTTAACGTGATGGTGGTTTTGCTTCCATCAATCAATTCGTCCACAAATATCATCTTGGTGGGAATGTAATGCTCTCCCGCCTTGGTGTATGTCGGATAATAGCTGCTGCGCAGCAAACGGCCGCTGGCACTATAATCCTCGGTTTTCAGAGTCAAGGTATCGTTGGTGGTGACCCACAGTTTCTGGGTGGGGTAGGTTACTTCGTTGTTGTTCGCTTTGACATCCAGCAGGTACACTGCGAATTTCCCCAGCTTGCTCTCCTCAACGGAAACCACCGTGTAGTCCCCAGCCATAGAGGAAGCGTTGAAATCGGAATTGTTGGCATCGGAATCGCTGAACTGCTCCTTCAGCGAGGTGTGGGAGAACTTGCGGCTTTCAGGGTCATAGAACCACAGATTGTCATCCACCATCAGATACCCTTGGCCTTTCTTCACCACCGGCTCTTGGATCAGCAATAAGAACTTTTCATCATCATCGCTGCGGAACTGCAGGACTTTGGATTTCTCGATCCCTTTCTCTGGATCCTCCACCACCAGCGTCATCAAAGCCGATAGATCGGTATCTTCAAAATTCGACATCCCGTCGATACGCACCAACAGCTGCTGGGCTTCGTCCAGGGTGATGGCAGACAACGTGGCTGGCAGCAATATCGCCACCAGCATCAATATCAGTACGATTCTTCTCTTTCCCATATATATCCGTCCTTAACAGTTTATGCACGCAAAGCATCGGCAGGCAGCAGTTTGGCAGCCTTCCGTGCCGGAGACCCGACCGCCAGCAATGTGATGAGGGTGATGATGACGGTTATCGATAGGATGTTGCCCAGCCCAATCGCCACCGTGATATGGCCTTCATTCAGGATGAAGGCGTAATCGGACCCACTGGGGAACACAATCAGGCTGATGCCGAATCCAATCACCAGCGCGGCCACCACGCCGTAGAACGCTCCCCGGAGCACCAGGATCAATCCTTCCAGCAAAAAAAGCCGGGAAACGTGTTTTCTTTGCATCCCCACCGCCCGCATGGTGCCTATCTCCTGGATACGCTCGATCATGATCATCCTGAAGGTGTTTATCAGGCCCACCATGGTGATGAGCAGCATGATGAGGAACATCCCCAGGGCAATGCCATTGAGAATCGCCACAATCTGCGTCACCATATCCATGTAATCATTCAAATCGGCGACATCGAAACGGGTACCCACCCAGGGATCTTCCTTGGTTGCCGATCCAAACATAGCCGTGATGCTGGCTTTCATCATGTCGCCATCATTCGCCGGCTCGGGTTTCAGCACTCCGCCTTCCTGGACAATCAAAGTCTTCAATTGGCTGGTGACCATGTTGATCAGGGCAATATCCTTTAACACCAGGTTCAGCGATTGGTACTCCTGGGGAGCCAGCCCCAGCAAGGAGTTCATATACCTAATATCCGTATAGGCAGCGGTAAAGCCCAGACCCGAGGCATCCTTCAAGGTGCCGATGACGGTGAACTCGCCCACATTGGCTTGTCCAGTCACCGTCTCAAAGCTCAGCAATACGGTTTCACCGATCAACACGCCCAGATCCTTGGCGGTCTTCTCCGGTAGCAGGATGCTGTCTGGCTCGCGCAGGTTTGCCAACGATCCTTCAGCGAGATCCAGAGAATCGATCAGATCCTGTTCAGCGTCCCAGTGCACTCCGTAGGTGGTAATGCTGGACACTTTTGAGGAGAACACGAATTTTCCGCCGATGACCGACCGCTTCTGCTGGGTTTCCACAAACTGGGACACCTGGGCAAGTACTCTATCGAGCAATTCGACATCGCCGATCCGATTGGATGTTTTGCCACTGGGCAGCCGCACCGCGCCTGAAATATAGATGTGCCCTCCCAAGGCTGATTCGAAATTCCGCTGGGTGTTCTCGATCAATCCCTGGGTGAGACCATTGACCAGCACGATCATCATCACACCGAAAGCGATTGCCAGCCCCAGCAGATTGCTCCGCCGTTTTTGGCGGGAAACATTTCTATAGGCCATTTTCCATAGATTCATCGTTGGTACCTCAATTCTTGTTCATGGCTTCGAGCGGGGTGATCTTCAACGCCACCGAAACCGGATAGAGACTCGCCAGAACCCCGATCGCCGAAACTGTCACCAAGGATGAGACAATGGCGCTGTAGGAGATGGCGGGCCGGAATACCTGTCCACCCAGAAGAATCTGCATGAACTGGTTTGAAGCCTCGATTCCCACCGCACGCATGATCAGCAAGGCGATGATTCCAATGATCACTCCAAGCAGCCCGAACACCACTGAGATCATCAGGGTCTCCCAAGTGATCATCTTGCGTACAAAGCTCTTTTTCGCGCCAATCGCCCGCATCGTGCCGATTTCACCAAAGCGTTCCGATACCGAGATCACCAGCGTGTTCATGATGACAATCAAAGCCACCACCGCGATGATGAACAACAGGATATTGAACACAATGCTGATGGTATTGGCCAGTTGGGCCGACATGCCGGCGCCATCGATCCAAGCCCAGGCGCGGGCTTCAATGCCCTCCTGTTTGAAATATTGGTTCAATTGACGGATGACCTTGTTGGATTGACCATGATCGGACACTTTCACCAGCAGATAGTTCCAGGCGGAAGGATCGGTCGCGTTCAGGAAAGCCCGTTCCGACGTATCCCCCAGGATATCCAGCCAGGCTGAGTCATCCATAGAATCGGAGGGAACACCGGAGGGGGTAGTGTCCAAAGAAACTTCAAGCGGACTGCCTGTCAAACCGGTTTGGGATATCAGCCCATCGCCACCGGCAGTAAAACCAGTCAGCGGACTGTCATCGGACAATGCGCCAAAGAGGTCCTCTTCATCCAATTCTCCCAGCGAGGCTTTCTCGGAATCGGTCAGGGCGATGGTCTCAGCTGAATTGAGTACCATGCCGCCCATGATACGCAGGTTGGTCTCGTCCAGGAAACAGATCATCGACAGGTCGAACGAACTGTCACCGTAATCATGGATTCCACGTACCGTCACCTCACGTATCTTGGTGCCGGAAACCGCATTGATAGTCGTTAGAACGATTTTCTCGCCAGGGTGGATCTCCTTGTTGGCGGTCTCTTCGAATACCTCGGCCACAGTTCTTGAAAGCACGATACCTTCGCTGCCATCCGCGGGCAGCCAGGTCCCTTCCAATAGTTTGATGCCTTCAGGGAACAGTTTTATATAGGAGGCGCTATTCACGCCCAGCAAAAGAGCGAAGGAATCCCCCGTTTCTCCCCATTTGGCGGTAGCCATCCCATTGATCTGTCCGGTAGTACCGGTTACTCCAGGCAGCGATTCGGCATAGGAGCGTACCTTTTCAAAGTCAGGAATAACTTTGGGAACCGTCTCCATGGCGCTTTGCGAGATGAGCAGGGAAGGCTGTTTCACCGCGGTTGGCGCAATGAACAGATTCCCGGTATAGTTGTTTATGTAGTTTTTCTCGATTCCCTGCTGGATAGTGTCGATGAAGCTGTTTCCCACCACCAGGATAGCGATTCCCAAGGTGATGAGAATGCCGATGATGAAGGTTTTCGTTTTGTGCTGCCGGAGATTCCGGAAGGCGATCCGCATCAATACATCACTCATCGGTCACTCCTTGTTCTGGCGTTCGTTCTGCACCACCAAGCCATCTTTGAGCCGGATCACATGGTCAGCGATATCGACAATGGTCTGGTCGTGGGTTGAGAAGATGAAGGTGGTGCCCAGATCCTGGTTCATCTTCTTCATCAATCCGATAATGGTCTCACCGTTGGCTGAATCGAGGTTCGCGGTGGGTTCATCGGCCAGAACCACTAGAGGTTTGGTCACCAAGGCCCGCGCGATGGCCACTCTCTGACGTTGTCCCCCCGACAGTTCGTTCGGCCGGTGGCTGCGCCATTGTTCCAATCCCATCATACCGATCAGATAGTCAATCCATTCCTTGCGTTCCTTGGCATCGGTCTTGGTCTTGGCCTTGCGGCTGTCAAGCAGGAGCGGGAACTCGATATTCTCATAGATATTGAGTACTGGAATCAAGTTGAAACTCTGGAAAATGAACCCTAGGGTCTCATGCCTCAACCGGGTGATCTCGTTGTCCTTCATCCCGCTGGTCTTGGTTCCATTGATAACCACGGTTCCCTTGGTTGGTGTATCGATACAGCCGATCATATTGAGAATGGTCGATTTACCCGAACCGGAAGGTCCGGCGATCGAGATGAACTCACCCCGGTTGATGTCGAAACTCACCCCTTTCACCGCATGCACTTCGGTTTTTCCTAGTGGATAGGTTTTGTACACATCATCCAATGATATGATGATGTTGGACTGTTCTCCCATGTTAGCTCTCCTATAGGATATCATTATGATATCACAAAGATATTATGCAAACGGCTATTCCGTGTCAATCGTCCAGAAGAACATTTCTCTACAATCAATCAACCCAACCGCGTCGAGCTTCTCTGGATTCTGTCTTGGATAAAGTGAAACGATCCACCCCGCATACATTCCTGATAAACATACCCATAGCCCCTCCAAAGGTCTATATGGTTTTCCTTTTTTCTTGTTTGGCAGAGGATTGCCATTAGGTGCTGAAGAGGTATCCTGCCGAGAAAAAAGCAACCCACCCTGTTGATTGGGGTGGGCTGGTGGGAGATGTTCAATGTGGGATTTCCATGTAGAATGAAATGATCAGTACAGGTCGGGTCTATCGCTACTCTACCACGCTGTCCAGCCTCCATCGACCGATAAGGTGTGGCAGTTGACCATCCCGGCCTCATCGCTAGCCAGATATACCGCGGCGTAGGCCACATCGTCGGGTATGGAAAGCTCGCCCTTGGGAATCTTACCCAGCACGAATTTTCTGAACTCGGGCTTCTTCAACCGTTCCCTGGTCAGATTGGTCTCAATGAAGGTCGGCGCGATGGAGTTCACAGTGATATTGTAGGAAGCCCATTCCACGCCCAAGGTACGCACCAGATTGACCACAGCCCCTTTCGCGGAACAGTACACCGGCTGTCCCGGGATACCGATCAGTCCCGATTGACTCGAGATGAAGATGATCCGTCCAAACCGTTTTTCCATCATCAAGGGCGCCACCGCCTGGGCACAGAAGAAACCTCCCCTGGCAATGGTGTTGAAGTGGTCGTCCCAATTGGCCTGATCCACATCCAGTGCCTTGGTCGGATGGTTGATTCCCGCATTGTTCACCAGGATGTCGATTCCGCCCAAAGAGCGGGTGACTGCCAGGACCCCTGCCTTGATGTGTGGTATATCTCGTACATCGATGGTTTCAGAAACCACTGTATGGCCGAACCGGGCGCATTTCTCCACCGATTCGTCAAGACACACTCCGGATCTGTCCGTCACGGCCAGATCACAGCCAGCCTCTGCAAGGCGTATGGCGATGGCTTGTCCGATTCCCGTAGCGGCCCCCGTAACCAGAGCCTTGCGGCCCAATAATGAAAACATATGGATCTCCTCCTATTGTTCCCGATAGCGTTCAGTGCGCATTTCAGCAGTCAAGGCATGGGCGATCATCCGTTCTGCCCGGCATTGACGGGCGGTCACTTCCCCGATACGGACACTGGCTTCGCGTGTCATGCGCTGGTAGGTCACGGTCTTGAGGAATTTCCCCACCCAGACCCCTCCTGTGTAACGCGCGGCTCTTCCGGTTGGCAGGATATGGTTTGTTCCAATAGACTTATCACCATACGCCACAGTGGTCTCCTCGCCAATGAACAGGGAACCGTAGTTATGTAGACGGTTGAAATAATAATCTACATCCTCCACCAGCAATTCCAGGTGTTCTGGAGCCCAGTCGTCCATCACAGCGATGGCTTCATCTTTTGATTGGGCATAGATGACCTGTCCATTGGAGGCCCAGGATTGTGCGGCGATTTCCCGTGTCGGCAAGGTTATCAGCTGCCTTTCGATTTCACCGATGACCTTCAAGGCCATGCCCTGGCTCAGACACACCACGATCTGTCCACAATTCGGATCGTGTTCGGCTTGTCCAAGAATATCGCAGGCGACCACCCTGGGATCGGCTTTGTCATCGGCGATGATGCCTATCTCGGTGGGGCCAGCCAGCAGATCGATACCACACCGTCCGTATAGCTGCCGTTTGGCTTCAGCCACGAATTTATTACCAGCGCCGCATAGGATGTCCACCGGGGGAACCTCTCCCATGCCGAAAGCCATAAGAGCGAAAGCCTGGACACCGCCCAGGATAAAGATCCGATCAGCTCCTGCCGTCCAGATCGCATTGACGGTAGCTGGAAAATACCCTTCGCCCCGCACAGGAGGCGTACAGGCGACCACCGTACCGACTCCCGCTACTTTAGCCGGGATGATACTCATCTGGGCTGAACCGAACATCGGGTAACGGCCACCAGGAACATAGCTGCCCACACATGAGACTGGAATATGCTTATGACCGAGAACCACTCCTGGGAACGGTTCAACCTCCAGGGGATGCATCGTCGCCAGCTGGGCCTTGGCGAAAGACCTGACATTCTCCTGGCAAAACGCGGTGTCCTGGCGTACCTGGCTATCGCAGCGGCTGATCGCTTCCTCAATCTGTCTGGATGAAAGTCCGAAAGAATCCGGATCCCATTGGTCCAGTTTCCGACTGTATCTACGTACGGCATCCATGCCATCGCGCTCCAACTCATGCAACATCCCGCTGACGGTCTTCGCTGTCTCCTCATCCTGTTCGAACAAACGGTGTCCACCGTGTTTGATCACCACCATATGCTTTCCTCCTTGCCTATGCTCAGTCATGGGTCAGTTTTTCTGCCAAATGTACGATTTTCTCTATCTGGTCCTCATTATCGGCTTCCAATACAAGATACAGCCCCTTGGAAGAAAGGTTCCGGAGCAAGGGTTCGACTTCGCGTGGATCAGACACCGAGATGAGCAGGGATTTGCCCTTTTCCTGGATCCTCTGCAAAGCCCCCAGATAATGTGAAGGTGGTTTTTGCCCAGCGACCGAGGTCCACTGGATGGCTTTGATTGGCTCGACTGAGAGCAATTCCTCCAAATGCCGGATCTGTTCAGCACCATCCAGGTGGTAGAGTGGATATTCCAGGAAAGCCGACTGTCTCTGCAATTCCGGAACAATAAACCGGTGGTAGCAATCGGTACTGAACATCACCGAGATATCGGCCTGGAGCTGGGCATGCAACCCGGGAGCCCAGCATTTCAGCCAATAGACCATACTGCCACCATCATTGTTTTTCTGGACCAGGGCGTAGACTTCTTGGATTACCGTCTCCCAAACCTGTTGTATGGTTTCCAAGGCAGAGGGGATTTCTTCGGGATCGGTAACCAGATCCATCAGAAGGTCCTCGCTTCCCCTCAGATGTGCCAAGGCATCCAGATTTCCCGCGGTGTCAGGCATGGAGATGAAATAGTCACCTTGGCTATCGTCGACAAACCAACGGGCCAGATCCATGGTCATCCGGTACAGTTCACCGGTTCTATCGAATACCAGATGGCGATAGCTTTGGCTGTCATGCAAAGAAGGGGCAAACCAGACTGAATCATCATTGACCTGGTAATGGACATCCTGGAAGTATCCCGCGTGACCAGAAGGTCCCAGATTCAACCAAATACCGGGAAAGGACTCTCCTCCAAAACGGGTGGCGGCGAACTGTGCGCGAGAGCGTTTCACAATCGCTTCGGGATCTCCCCAGCCAAATAGCCTTGGAAGGGATTTCAGACACCAGTACGTGGCCTCGCAGCCCCGTTTCGGTCCAGTAACGGCAATACAGCAGCGGTCAACAATTTCCTGCTGCCAGAAGGCTTCAAACCGTTTCCGGCTCATTTCCCAATCATTTTTATACAGCATGCTGTCCTCGTTCAACCTACACTGAACTGGCTGGAAAGCAGGTCGCTTTTCTTGGAAGAGGGTCCAACCAGCGCGGTATAGGAAATATGCTCTACCTTCCAGTCCTGCACCTGGGTATCCCAATAGGCCAGTTTTTTCACTGGTAGCGAAAAAGCGACCGATAGGGAAGCTTTGGGAGGCAGTGACACCTTTTGAAAAGCCCGCAGGTCTTTCTCATGGCGCAATACCGCAGAGTTTTGATAACCGGTATATAACTGGACGATCTCCTCGCCAGCCATGTCTCCAATATTGGTAACGGTTACAGAAAGGCGTACAGTATCCTGTTCACCGACTTGCAGGGTGTGCACCACAAGCTGTGAATACCTATAGGATGTATAGCTCAGACCGTATCCAAAGGGATAGGAGACATTGGAATCCTCACGGTCAGTAAGATAATAACCATGGAAATACCCGTAGGTGATCTTATGGGCATCTTTGTCGAAATACGGCAGCTGATCCATGCTGCGGGGTATGGTGAGCGGTAGTTTCCCGCATGGATTGAAGGCTCCAGTGAGGATTTCGGCTAGAGCATGGCCACCCTCCATTCCCGGGTACCAGGTCATCAGGATGGCAGCCACAGACGTGTCCCAGGGCTCGGTGATGATCGCCCCGCCTCCCTGGAGTACAACTATGGTCCGACTATTCAGCAACGTGGCTTTTGCGATGAGTTCCTTATCGGCCACGGACAGTCCCAGATCGACCCGGTCACCGCCACAACCGCTATTCCAGTGGGGGATATACTCGCCCTCGTCATCGGAAGTGAGACCGACAACCAGGACAACAGCATCCGCCATGGCGACGGCTTGTTGGGCACATGCCTCATCGATTGCCGGAAAATACGCAATCTGCGTGCTATCGCCAAAAGCCTGGCGCAACCCTTCCAACGGAGTGACCACGTACGGGGGGTATACATGGCTTGAGCCTTTCATCTCACCGATATTGGGGCGATCGGCCAAAGAGCCTGCCACCACGAGATGCCTTGTCTGGGTTTTATCCAGCGGGAGAAGATTGTCCTGGTTTTTGAGCAGGACGGTTGATTTCAAGGCGACCAGTCTGGCCAGAGCGGTGTGCTTTGGCGATGCCAGGTTCTCCATGCAGTAGGAATCTGAGCATCCCACCTTGCTGAATCTGATTTTTGTGGATAGGATGCGTAGGACCGCTTCATCGATGATGGTTTGAGCAACCTGGCCATGCTTTACCAGCTCCAGCAGATTCCTGCCAAAATGGCCTTCAATAGGCATCTCGATATCGAGTCCCGCCAAAACAGCTTTGCGGGCATCATAGAGACCATGGATGAAATCGGAGATGACGATCCCCTTGAATCCCCATTCCTCTTTGAGCACGGAACGCAACAGATAGCGGTTCTCACCACAATAGTCCCCCCGGACCTGGTTGTAGGAGGACATGACCGCCGCGACACCGTTTTCCACACAGGTCCGGAAGTGATCCAGATAGAGTTCCCGCAAGGAACGCTCATCGATGTCGACATTCACTTTATAACGGCTGTTCTCCATGGAATTCAAGGCATAATGCTTCACACAGGCCATCACATGTTTCTGAACACCCCGCACCAATGCGCTTCCCATGGAGCCAAGCAATAGGGGGTCTTCTCCGTAGGTTTCCTGTGAGCGCCCCCAGGCAGGATGTCTGAGGAGGTTGATACATACACCCCCGAACAGGTTGGCCCCCAGGGAACGGGCTTCTATTCCCATGACTTCCCCGACTTTCTCCTCAAGCTCAACATCCCATGTCGCACCCCGTCCCATGGAAACTGGAAAACAAGTTGATGAGCGACCCATCACCACACCGGTGGGTCCATCGGAAAACCGTATGCCGGGAATCTCCAGTTGGGGATCCTCTCCGGCGACGTAGGGAAAATCGTTGTATTTCAAACAAGCTGGAATGTATTCCACTACCGTGGTGTTGGGCGTCATCTGGGCGATTTTCTGCTCAAGCGACATCAAGGCCAGTAATCTGTGGGCTTCCATGCCGATCTGTTCCTCGGAAAGTCCGGGCAGATCGGTGAAGCGTCCCCACTCGCGTATGGATGGTTTTTCCTGATGCTCCAGTCCGGCCTCGATGATGCGCTGAGCAAGGATTTTCCGTTCTCCAATAGGCATGGCGGTCATCTGCTCAAATGTTATATGCTTGAAATCTTCCATACTTCCCCCATATGCACGGCTCAACCCTTGAGAGCTCCCGCGGTTAGGCCCTTGATGATTTTCTTTTGACCAAAGAAATACACAATCAGCAAAGGAACACTCGCGGAGGTCAGCGCGGCGAAAATGAATCCATAGTCGGTCTCGAATTGGCCTACAAAATCCATGATACCCACCGGAATGGTCCGCACCTCGTTCCGATTGGTGAAGGTGAGAGCGAACAACAGTTCATTCCAAACCGTGAAAAAATTGAAAATCGTAATGGTACTCAATGCCGGCAAAGACATGGGCATCATGATACTGGCGTAGATGCGTTTGACCGTGCAGCCATCTATCCGTGCGGCATCTTCGAGTTCCGCTGGCAGGTCATGGAAAAATCCCCGCATGATGAACACCGATACCGGTATATTGAAAGCGATATAGGGAAGGATCATCGCCAGGTATGTGTCAAAAAGATCCATGGACCGCAGGAAGATGAAATTCGGGATCAGCGTCACCTGGACCGGAATCATCATGCCGGCCAGCAACAGGTAGAAGAGGGCTTCGCGGAAGCGGAATCGGATTCTTCCGAATACGAAACCCGCCATACTGGAAAGCACCACAATAAAGAACACTGAACTGACGGTGACTACCAGACTGTTCAGGTAATAGCGGGGGAAATTCCTGGAACTCCAGATGTGGATGAAGTTCGAGACGTCTATATGCTTGGGCAGGGCGAACACGCTGTCATAGATCTCCTGCATAGGCTTGAGTGAGCTGTAGAACAACCAGAACAGGGGATACGCCATGAAGAAAAAGAAGAATAGGAGAACGATGGCCTTCAGGATGCTCTGTGAGCTTTGGATGGTGGCTTCACGCAGGGTGGTTTTCATGGTTTCTCCTCCTTATTGGTCTTTGAGAACACCATGAAGAAGACCGATAGTGAAAAGGCGATGAGGAATAGCACGAAAGCCAGCGCCGATCCATAACCCATTTCCCACGACAGGAAAGTTTTCTTGTACATATAGGTGGCAATCAGTTCGGTGGAATGCGCCGGTCCGCCCGCGGTCATCACCCAGATGAGGTCGAAGTATTTGATGGAGCCGACAATTGAAAGCACACAAGCGGTTTTCAAGGTTCCCTTCAACAAGGGCAAAGTGATTTTCCTTATTACCTGGAAAGAAGTACAGCCATCTATGCGGGCGGCTTCGAACAATTCAATGGGGATGCTTTCGATCGAGGCCATGAACAGGACCATGTAGAAACCAATGAATTTCCAACTCACTACAGCAAGAACCGCATACAGAGCAAGGGAAGGCTCCCCCAACCATCCACGGGTCATGGATCCCAGGCCTATAGCCCGCAAGCCTTCATTGAGCAACCCCAAGGTGGGTTCGAAGATATAGTAGAACATGTATCCAGCCGCGGCCGTCGAGATGATCTGGGGAGCGAAGTACATGGTGCGCAGAAAACTCTTGCCGCGGATTTTTCCGGTAAGCACGATAGCCAGGAAAATCGCGGCAGGCATCTGTGTCACCAGCGAGAATACTACCGTGATGATGTTGTTCTGAAAGGATTTCCAGAAAACCGGATCTTTAACAATCTCACGGTAGTTATCTATTCCAATGTATCGCGACAACGGCCCAAGACCATCCCAAGCGTAAAAACTATACCGGGCCGATTGGAAAATCGGAATGATCACGAACACAGTGTACAATATGAACGTCGGCACGAGGAATAAGGCTAGGGTGGAGTACTTGTCATCATGTGGCCGACGTTCATATTTCATGGTTTTACTGCAATTCCTTCTTGGCGGCGGCTTCCCATTCAGCGGCTTTCTTTTCAGGAGTGGTCAGTTTGGCATACAAGGCAGAGATGGAGGACAAGTGGGTTTGTGCCAAACTCGGAGTGGAACTCTGGTCATAGTACAGTTGGATGCCCGTGGATTGATCGACTTCAGCGATGACCCGCTTGGTGAGTTCATCCATGGTAACGCCTTCAAGTGAGAATTTCGCCGCAGGCAGCCGCTTGGCGATCCCCAACACATCCTTTGCGGTAAGTTCGGACGAGAACTCACGCATCAAGGCCTTGGCCGCCTCAGGATATCTGGTCGCGCTCGATACCGCGAAAGCCGCATTGGTTCCGCCAACGATATCGGTTATCCGGCCTTTTCCACCGGTCACCGTCGGGAACCTGAAATAATCGACTTTTCCATACATCTGGGGAGCTTCGTTGGAAATCTGACCCGGAAGCCATGATCCCATAAGCAGCATGGCGGCTTTCTCCTGGGTGAAGACTTGCCGCATCGAGGCATATTCAGCTCCTAGGAAACCTTCCTGGAAACAGTGCGCGTCAACCATGGTCTGAAGCAGTTTTCCGGCTTCAATAAAGGCAGGATCCTCGAATGTTCCACCGGGTTCCCGGGCAATGGCTTTTTTAAAGGGTTCCAAGCCACCGATACGGGTAACCAGATATTGATAGAACATATCGCCCACCCATTCGGCTTTGTTCAAAGCCAGAACGATAGGGATGACCTTGTTGTTTTTCAGGACTTCACAGATCCTGAGCAACTCATCGAAAGTGGTGGGAACGGACAGGTTGTATTTGGCAAAGATCTCCTTGTTGTAATAGAACATGACATTGGCCAATTCAACAGGAACGCCCCATACCTTGTTGGATGAGGAGACGAAGGAAAGCGCTGCCGGGGAGAAACGTTGCGACCAACCGTCTTTTTGCATATCGGCGGTCAGATCCAGTACGAGCCCTTTGCCGGCGTATGAGGCAAGCTGTCCGCCACCCCAGGTCTGGAATACATCAGCATCCTTGCCACCCGAGGCCATCATGGTGGCGAATTTGGTTTTGTAATTGCTCATGTCTCCATAGCTGATCACTTCAACCGTACTACCGGGATGCGCGGCTTCGAACCGGGCAATCGCTCCGTCCAGGACTTTCCTGAAAGGTGTCCCTTCTGGATAGATGTCCCAAACGGTCAACTTTGCCGGTCCTTCTTCGACTGCGGCCACTTCCTGAGCGCCAGCAGCATAGACCCCTGCGCTGATGAGTATTACCAGCGATACAATGAAAAGTACCTTTTTCAACATCAGTATCCTCCTTTTCAGAGCTGTTTGTCTAATCTGGCACAAGAGCCACGCACCACCAGCTCTGTGTTCAAAACAATGTTGGTCCGCTCCACTTCAACTCCATCGATCAGATTCTTGACCAGTTCGGCGGCTTTTCCCCCCATGGTGATCAAGGGCTGCCGGATGGTGGTCAGTGAAGGGTAGGTCATTGAAGCCCGGGCTATATCATCGAATCCGACAATGGATATATCGGAGGGAACCTTGAGTCCCGCATCCTGGATGGCCTGCATGGCTCCGATAGCCATATCGTCATTCGAACAGAATATCGCAGTGGGACGGTTCTTCTCGGCCAGCAGTCTCACCGTGGCCTCATACCCACTGTTCTCCGTGAAATCACCGGCTTTCATGAGATTCCCATCCCATTTGATTCCGTGGGCACCAAGGGCGACCCGGTAGCCTTCAAGCCGGTCACGGGAGCATCCGAAGTCCATCAAGCCAGTGATGATGCCGATGCGTGAATGGCCCAGGCCGATCAGGTATTCGGTGGCATCGAAGCCGCCTTTCTCATTGGTCGCCGAAATGGTGTGCATATGGGTATCGATGCCCCTATGGTCGATCAAGACAATCGGCATATCGCTCGATTGCAGTTTTTCTTCAAGATCGGTCGATTCCCTGGGAAGCAGAACCACCAGTCCGTCCACCAGCTTCTTGGAGAGTTTCTGAAGAAATTTCTTCTGATTTATTTCGGAAAGACCCGTTGTATACAGCATAAGCTCGTAGTTTTCCTCGGCAATCTTTTCGGCCACTCCCTGGATGACGGTCAAGCTGTAGGGACTCGATAGCGAAGGAACCAGCAATCCTATGATATTGGTACGTCCCCCAGCCAGATTGATAGCGGATACCTGTGGAGTGAATCCGGTCTCCTCAATCAGACGGAGGATCCTCTCCCTTGTTTCGGCATCGACATCGGGTTTGTTGTTCAAGACCCGGGATACAGTGGTCTTTGAGGTTCCCGCGCTTCTGGCGATATCCGCGATGGTGACTTTTGTCTTTGGCATTCTTTCGTTTCCCATATGGTCTGGAACCGGTACCGTAACCGGTTCCGTAACCGGTTCCAGTATGCTGCCGGAATTATTGTTCCGTCAAGAGGGAATTTTCAATATGTTGTGATGTTGGTTTTAGAAGCCAAGGTCCTGTTTCTTTGGATAGGCACGCACCACCGGTTCCAGCAGTTCAGCTTTCTGCCCGGGATAGCTTTCATGGAAAGTCCCTCCATGATACGTGCAGGTGAATCCTCCTGAAGCCGCTCCCCAGGCACACAGAGCGGCCATATCCAGATCCGTCCGTTTTCCCCCGACCATCTGCTGGGCCAGAGATACCAGCACCCCTCCCACGAAATTGTCCCCGCATCCGGTGGTATCCTTGCGCAGCGAGGGGTCCTTGGCCATGAGATCATCCATATAGGAACTCACCGGAAGGTACCCAAGCGGGTAGGGGGCGATGACCGTACCACCCGACCACACCAGCATATCCTGACTTCCACGGGTGATGATCAACGCACCGATACCCCATTCGATCAATTTCCGGGCGGCTTCCTCATTGCTATGGGCATTGGTGAGGCGCAGGGCTTCCTCCCCATCCGTCACCAGTAGATCGATATTCCGGTAGGAGCCTTCACCGCCTAGTGGCCAGGGAGCTCCTGGATTGCGTTTCTCGTTACGGAAATCGTATACGGTACCCACTACGGTCAAGCATCCGTTTTCTTTGGCTTTTTCAAGAACCAGATGCAGCTCATCATGCAAACGGGGCACCAGGGCGGTTCCCCCCAGCAAAACGATATCCGCGGTGTAGAAATCCTGGGGAAGATCCTCCATGCCGAAAAATCCAGCCGCTCCGATAGTGTTGACAAAGGAGCGTTCGCCCTTGCCTTCGTGGCGGGTAGGATCGGCGAACACCCGGGTGGTGGCGGTGGTTTCATGGGGAATCTCCTTGAGATAGGCTTGCAGGGGAGTCTCCTGAACCGCATGGTGCACCTGTTGGGCAAGATCATCCATTCCCACCGCTCCATAGAAAGACACAGTGATGCCATCCCGTCTCAGTATCTGGGCAGCATGGATCAGGGCGACCACCGCCGGACCGCCCAGATTGGTCACATCGGGAGTCTTCCCCTGGGAGAGCAGGGCAAGCACCTCGGCGAATGGGATTCCTGCGAATCGTTCCAGATCCTCGCTGAACACCAAACCACCCTCGATCATACCTCCATCGCCACGTTCCCGGCTGAGCAGTTTTCTAAAACCTGGTGAAGCATAGGAACAATGCATATGGATGGAATCAATGAGACAGCAACCAGCACCCGCTATACGCATGGGAAACCTCCTGGTATGGGTGGATCATGGCATGGAAATCTGTTGACAAGTCTGATTATATGATACCATAATTTGTTAGTCCACTGGAGAAATTAATGGAAACGGGGATTTTTCCGGTTTTTCCAGAGATCCACAGGAGAGTAGTGTGTCGCTTACTGGCAATGCCCAGAAACAGAACATGGATATCCAGAATCAACTGGTGATCAAAGAACAAAACCTCAAACGTCTGTTCGACCTCCTGCTGCTACATGGGGAGATTTCCCGGGCCGCGCTGGCCAACCTCACCGGACTCAGTCCCACCACGGTCTCGGCTTTGGTGGACGAGCTGCTGGGATGCGCTTTGGTAACCATATCGGGTACCGAGCATTCCCACCACATCGGGCGGAGAGCCATCCTGCTGCGCCTCAATGCCCAACGCCTCCATATCCCCACGATTGCCTGGGAACGCCAGGGCTTCCGCTATGTCCTTTACGATCTGCAGTGCAACGAGCTGGAAAGCCTGTTCATTCCCTTCGATGGCGCAACACCTGACTATGTGGGGGAGTTGCACCGGCTTATCATGGAGAAATCCAAAAAAATCGATCTGGAGCACATCGGTGCCCTATGCATTACGGTACCCGCGGTGATTGACACGCATACCCGACGGCTGTTCTCCACCGTTCTGAATATCAATGGCCAGGAGGATTTTCTCAATCGCATCCGCGACCACTTCATATCCCGGCCGGTGATGATCGGCAATGAATCGGCGTTCTCGGCCTATGCGGAAAAGGAATTCGCCCTGTTCGGGAAAGCCAACAACATCATCTATATCAATATCCATGAAGGAGTAGGAGCGGGAATCATCAGCCAGGGGAAAATCTACCGGGGAACCAACGGCATGGCCGGTGAATTCGGACACATGTCGGTGGATATGGATGGCCCACTGTGCTCGTGTGGCAACCGGGGATGTCTGGAACGGCTGGTCAGTCTTCCCAGCATCATAGACAGCGTATCCAAGGCGATACTGGCGGGCGGGACCTCCGTGGTTTCCGATTACTGCGGAAACCAAATAGTTACCATCACCTTTGAACAGGTAGCCCAGGCCTTCCAGGCCGGGGACCCCCTGGTGGACACAGTGATCCAGCAGGTGGCCGCGGTGCTGTCGTTTGGCATCATCAACCTGGTGCGGCTGTTCGATCCCGCCGTAGTGGTGATCGGCGGGGGCATTGAACGGCTTGGCCCGGCTTTTCTCGCTTTGGTGCGCACCCATATGGACACACGGGGTTCGCGCATACTGGATAGCGCAGTGGAGGTACGGTACACGCAACTTGCCCAGAACTGCCACAACAGAGGGGCGGCGAAATACTTTATCGACAATCTTATGCGGATTTCCATGGATTCAGACGAAGTGATTGTCTGTTGATACCGTGGTTTTTTGTTTTGACAGGAGGATCGGATGCATATTCTGGCGATCGGGTGCCATCCCGATGATCTGGAGATCGGTTGTTTTGGCACACTTGCGCGTTATGTGAAGGAGGGACACACGGTTACGGTGTGCCATGTCACCAATGGCAATCTAGGCCATGTGGTCATTCCTCCCGGAGAATTGCGTCAGATACGCAATGCCGAGGCGGATAAAGCCGCCAAAGTCATCGGAGCGGAGTGTGTCACCCTGGATGTATCCGACCTCACCGTCGATTCCATGGACAACGCCATGTGCGGTTCCCTGGTCACCTTGATGCGGAGAATCCGGCCCGATGTGTTGATCTCGCATGCTCCCCAGGATTACATGCGCGACCATGTGGAAACCGGTCTGATGGCTTTCAGGGCGAGTTTCCAGACCACGATCACCCATCTGTATCCCGAAGTGGAAGCCTGTGGTCAGGTCGCTCCCCTGTATTATATGGATACCCTGGCGGGAATCGATTTCAATCCCACCGAGTATGTGGATATCTCCAGCGTGATCGATCTGAAACTGGAAGCCTTGGCCTGCCATGAGAGCCAGATAGTGTGGATGAAAGACCATGATGGCATCGATTTCATCGATTTCGTGCGCACGTGTTCCAAATTCCGTGGATTGCAATGTTCGGTCGCCTATGCCGAGGGCTTCACACAATGCAAAACCTGGCCACGCATGCTGGCAAAACGGCTGTTGCCTTGAGGGATGGCTTATGGAATCTGTGTATTTCAATATTGTATGACAGGAGAGACATATGGATTTGCTGAGTACGATTTCAGGTTCACTTCTTGAGGGCTTCTATCCCCGTGGCTGGGATCTGGAGAAATTCGACCGCTGTGCCTCACAGGATCCAGCGACCATTCTGCAGCCACAGACTTTCTGGAATCCCAGGTTCTCGCCGGTTTCCTGCGACAGTGTTGAGGATTTCAACATGCTGTTGGGCCATGAGATCGCCCTGACTATCCGCCAGGCCCGGGAAGATGGGAAGAAATTGATCCTCATCCTGCCGGTTGGACCGATGGGGATGTACCGCTGGACGGTCCATTTCCTCAAAGCATGGCAAGTCAGCTGCGCGCATGTATTTGGGTTCAATATGGATGAATGGAGCGATAAGGATGGCAATACCCTGTCACCCGAAGCCACCGGTTCCTTCCAACATGCCATGGAGGTGGCTTTCTACGGTCCTCTGGGGGATTTGACGGTGCCTGTCGGGCAGAGGAATTTCGCCACACGGGCGAATCTGCCAACCTATGCGGGCAAGATCGCGGATCTTAAGGCCAAAGGCGCCCGCCTGGTTACGGTGTTCGGTATCGGGCGCATGTGCCATATCGCTTTCTGGGAACCCCATTTCGCCGCTGAATTCTCCAGCGTGGAGGATTGGAAGAAGCAAACCCACCGTTTGGGAGCGAAATTACATCCCCTTACCATAGAACAGAATGCGATCACCAGTTTTAAAAGCCGCTTCACGTTGACTCCGGCCCGCGCCAACACCATCGGGCCCGCTTTGTTCCTGCAGTCGGATGCCATTATCGGAGGGTGCGACGGATGTTTCAACCGGGGAATGCAATGGCAAGGCATGTCGCTCTGGGTGACCTTGCGCTATGAACCCGACATGTGGGTCCCTTCGAGTTTCATGCCGACCTTGCCCGGGAAACTTTTTTTCATGAAGGAACTGGCGGGACCCCTGGTGGCCGAGTGCAATTGACAGCTTGACGGTAGCTCAGTCAGGTTGTGGGTAGTACAGGGTATTGGTCCAGGCCCGGTGGCCATGGGAGTCTTCGATCTCCAGCCTAAGATATGGCGATTTGGCCAGCGGGGTGTCGGGATCAACCTTGAAAGAGAAGGAGGTCATGGTGGGTTTTTCCTGGGGATCCTGGGAATCCTGGAGATCCTGTGTGGTTTGAGTGGCTTTCACCCGGTCACCCAGATAGTCTTTCCCCACCAGGCGGGCTTGGACGATGGGGGAGGTTTCACAGGTGACCCGTCCATTTCCGTAGCGGATGCTGTGGAACAGGGGACCGGTGGTTGCATAGAACCGTCCCAGACGCAAAGCCTGGAGAATGGCGCTCGAGGAGAGCTCACTGGATTGAACCATGATCCAGCCTCCGTTCCATCCAGGATGCTGGATCAGGAGGTGTGCGTCATCCGAAGCGATACCGGTGATGGCGATTCTTTTGGCAAGTGCGGTGTCCCATAGGTACAAGGCCTGGCCTTTACCATTGAGCCAATCGCATACATGGTTGTAGATCTCCATCGCGTGGAAGGGAAACCGCTGGAGATCGCCCAGCTGGTTGCCACACCAATAAGGGTGGGCGAGCACCAGGAACGCTTGCTGGGAAACGAGTCTCTCCAAGGTTCTTTCGAGGGAGTTGTCCGGTTGGATGTCGGACAGGGTTCCCAGGGCGACCACATGGTAGTACTGGCCCTGTGCATCCCGTCCATCGACTTCGATGCCTCCGAGGATGAGCAGACCATCTTCGGAAGGTAGGGAGGATTGGGGTTTGAACACATGCCAATGGTCGGTGATGGCGATGAAATCGTACCCTGCGCCACGATACAGGGAGGCCACTTGCGCGGGAGTTTTCCCCCCATCCGATAGCGTGGTATGCAGATGGGTATTGCCTTTGAACCATTCTCTGGTTGCCAAATATCGTTCTTTCATATAGAAACCTCTCTAAAAGATTGCATTATAATAGATAAAAGTAGGAATAACTACCATGCGTTTCCGAGAAACCGATAGAAGCATAAGAAAATATTACAGATACAACTGGTATGGGATGCCATACACTCTCATACATGGAAGCATGGGCGGACCATGCGAAATGATGAAAAGGAGTCAAGCATGAGCAAGAAACCCACCGACTTTAGATACAATACTGGATCCACAGCAGTGCCCTGGGCGGCCGTTGGAGAATCCTATAATGCTGATGATATCATGGATGTGGTGAAATTCCTCCTCCAGGGCGAGGGCGATACGTATGATTCAGCGGTAGCTGAGGTGCGCGGCGCGGTAAAGCATCTTGCCGAAGTCGGCACGGCTCCCGGGAAACTCTCCCTGGGCGACAAGGTGGTCCAGCTGGAACAGGAGATGGATGCCTATCTGGGAGTGGAGGACAGTACGTTTGTATCCTGTGCCACCTCGGGTTTCGAGATCGCCTTCCGCTATGCCAACCTCCAGAAAGGCGATGAGGTGCTGGTTCCCGCCATCACCTTTGCCGCCACAATGGCCTACCCGCTGGCGGTCGGAGCCAAGGTGGTGTTTGTGGATGTCGATCCAGTCACTTTGAACATGGACCCCGCCGACATGGAGCGTAAAATCACCAGCCGGACCAAGATGGTGGTTCCCGTCCATATCGGCGGCTATCCCGTGGATATGGATCCGGTGATGGAGATCGCCCACAGGCATGGGATTCTTGTGCTTGAGGATGCCGCGCATGCTTTTGGGGGAACCTACAAAGGCCGCAAACTGGGTACTATCGGTGATTTCGGAGCATTCAGTTTCCACGAGGTTAAAAACGTCACCTCGTTTGGCGAGGGTGGAATCCTGGTCAGCACGCTTCCTTTTAGAAGCCAGTTGAAGAAAGCCCGTTTCCTAGGGCTGGATATGTCCCATAAAATCCAGGATTGGCTCTACGATGTGGTGGCTCTCGAAGGCAAATATGGGCCCTTTGTGGCCAACAATGCCTCGGCTACCGAAATCCAGGCCATCGGATTGCTCAGCCAGTTGCACCGTTACGCGGCTATCCTGGCAGAACGTGAGCACAATGTCATCCAGGTGAACAACCGTCTCGGATCCTGTGATGCGTTGCAGGTACAGCCATTGGGCGATGGACAGACCCGGCCCACCTATCACCTGTACGAATTGCAGGTCGATCCCGCCAAAGCCGGCGCCGATGTGCGGGTACTACGCGAAAAGCTGGCCACCAAAGGAGTCACCACCATTCCCCACTTCGCTCCCTTATACCGCTTCAGCATCATCCGCCAGCTTGGCTATGATGTCCAGCGGATCATGGAATCCTGCCCGGTTTCCGAGGAGGTGTTCCTCCATCGGTTCACCCATCTGCCTATCTATGATCTTTCATCCGGACAGCTGGACTACATGGCGGATGCCGTGCTGGCCAGTATCGATGAAATGAAACGGGGAGTGTGATGGCGATGATTGCCCATACTGACCAGCTGACCGGGAGGGAACGTATCGCTCTGGCTTTCTCGCATCGTCAGACCGATCGTCTTCCCGTATTCGATGTGGTGAATAATCCGGATATTTTCACGGCATTCCTGGGAAGCGACAACCCCTCGTCAGAGGGATTGCCCACCACCCGGTTGTCCAAACTGCTGGGCTTGGATGCGGTAATGGTTCCTGTGCGTTCCTACACGGCATTGATTCCCCGCAAGGAGAATTGGAGCTCCTCCCATGCCTTCACCGATCGCTTCGGGGTGGAGTATACGGTTTCTGATTCCTCCTGGCCTCTGGGGATTGCTACCGGGGAAGTGGCTTTAGATGAGCGGCTGCTGGATACGATACAGCGCGCCCAGATCCAGCCACAGGATATGGAGCCGATTGCCGATGGCTTGAAAGAGGCCCATGATGGCACTGGTGGTGAGATTGCCCTCTTTGCGGGTATCAGAAGCGCTTTCAGTTTTCTATCAATCGCCGGTGGTCTGGTGGGCTTGTCGATGGCTCTCTATGAACAGAGCGCTCTTTTACATGAGCTGATCGAAGCCTCCACCGATTATTGGACCCAGGTGGGGTTGCGGGCAATCGAAACGGGAGCCGATGCCCTCTATGTGGCCAATGATATGGGTATGAATGGGTCCACGCTTATTTCGCCCACGCATCTGCGGGAATTCTTCCTTCCGGCTTTCGCCCGGCAGTGCCGTACCTGGAAACAAGCCGGCGGGCGGGTCATCCTCCATTCCTGCGGGAATATCATGGCCATCCTTCCCGATCTTGCCGCCATGGGAACTGATGGTTTCGACGGTTTGAACAATCTCCAGTCCCATGCCGGTATGGATATCGCCTATGTCAAGGAGCATTATGGCCATTTGTGGACCTTGATAGGGAATATCGATGCCACCACGGTCATGTGTACGCCCAACAAAACGGATATCGATGATGCGCTGGCCACGCTTATTGGCGTGGTGGGCTCGGACGGTGGAGCCATTCTGGCTACCGACCATTCCTTCCACAAGGGGATTCCCATGGAGAACGTGCTGTATTTCATCCAACAGGCCAAGGCAATGGGCTATCGGATGAATCAGGATGGAGGAAAGTGATGGGGCGCCAGCGCGTGCTTGATTGTGTGCGGGGTTTTCCAGTGGATCACCCCGTGGCGGCTCCCTATATGGGTAACTATGCCATCGGATGCTCTGGCAGGCATCCGGCAACATGTCAGAAGGACGCCCTTCTGATGGCAAAAGCACAGCTGGAAACCTGGAAACGTCTCCATCAGGAGGTTATTGTCGTTCAATCGGACAACTACTATATGGCGGAGGCTTTTGGCGCTCCGGTGATCCATCAGGAGAACCGCATGCCGGTTCTTGCCGGTTCGGCTATTGTCTGCGAGGAGGATATCTGGCGTCTGGAACCAGTGGATCCCCGCAAGAGTGGCCGGATGCCGGTGTACATCGAGGCTATCGGACGTATCAGCCACAGCGTAGGCCAACAGGCTGCGGTGCGCGGATGCGGCACCGGTCCTTTTGTCCTGGCCGGACATGTGTTGGGAATCGAACGGTTGCTGCTCTGGATGGCGGAGACCGATGGCGGTATCCAGGACCACGGTGAAGCTTTGCATTATCTATTCTCAGTGGGATTGGAAACCCTGGTGGCTTTTGCCACCGCTCAGCTTGAGAGTGGGGCCACTATTGTGCAGTTGGCCGATTCCCTGGCTTCGCTACAGGTTATTTCCCCTCAGATGTACCGGACCTACGTGTTTCCCTATGAGAGGGAATTCTTTTCCCGCATACACCCGGTATGCCAAAAGCACGATGCAGTGGCTTTACTGCACATCTGTGGAAACAACACCGCCGTATTTGAGGATTATGTGGATAGCGGAGCCGATATCATCGCGGTTGACCATGCCGCCTCGCTGGCCGAGGCCGCGCGGATAGTCGGCAACCGGTGCTGTATCATAGGCAATATCAATCCTTGTGGAGTGTTGTTGTGGGGAAAACCCGAAGAGGTTGCCAGCCAGGCCCATGAGTGCCTTGAAGCCGTTCTTCCCAACCGGTATCTACTGGGAACAGGTTGCGAGGTAGCCATGGATACCCCGTTTGACAATATCAAAGCTCTGCTTGCCGTCACCGAAAACCCAACTGGAGGTACAGTATGACCAAACGGGAACGGGTGGCACGGGCCTTGAGGCACCAGGAAACCGATCGGGTTCCCTATGACCAATCCAGCCGGTCCTCGGCCATCGAACGCGAGCCCTATGACGCGCTGAAGCATTATCTCGGTTTGGAAAGTCCCACCACATGTTTCCTGCGGGCCCATGCCGAGATGGACGGTTCACTATTCCGTCTGTTGGGAATCGATACCCGTTTTGTGCGCTTCATGGGACCCGAACACTGGCGTCAGGAGGGGCAGGACCAACTGTTCATCGATGCCTGGGATGTTCCTTGGCGATGCCGGGCAGGGGCCTCCTATTTTGAGCTTGAAAAACATCCTTTCGCCACCATGGAATACGATGCGATCCTGCGGTGTCCATGGAAACCTCTGGTGGATGTCGGGACTGCTTTGGAACTGAAAAGCAGGGCTGAATATCTGTATACCTCCACCGATGCCGCGCTTTTTTGCGATCAGATCGGTGCCGGGTTGTTCGAGCGGGCCTGGTATCTACGTGGATTTGAACAGTTCCTGGTGGATATGATGCTTGAGAAACCTATGGTGCACCGCTATATGGAGCGTCTGCTTGAACATCAGATCCAAGGCTACGCCACCGTATTCGATGTGATCGGTCCCTATATCAGCGGTATCCTGCTTACTGACGATCTGGCCACCCAGGACAGTCTTATCTGTTCCCGCGATCTGTATCGGGAGATGGTCTTTCCCTATCAGAAACGCTTGCTGGATTATATCCGCGGCAGGGGCATGAAAGTCATTTTCCATAGTTGTGGAGCCGTATATCCACTGATTCCCGATCTGTTGGAAGCCGGGGTGGAGATTCTCCATCCCATCCAGAAATCGGCCATGGGAATGGATCCTGGGCGCATCAAACGGGAATATGGCAAGGATCTGGTCCTGTGGGGAGCCGGTTGCGGAACGGAACTGCTTCAGCAGGGGACACCCGCGGATATTGTGGATGATGTCCACCGGACGGTCGATGCACTGGCACCTGGAGGAGGATTTGTCTTCACCACCACGCATTGCATCCAGCCGGGGACGCCTCCCGAGAACATCCTTGCCATGGCGGGGGCCTTGCGGGGGTTCTCTCAGGACAATGGACATGAATGCGATTGGGCCAAGGTAGTGTTTGCCCACGGACCTGGCTGAACATCGCTTTGACCGGCCAAACGCATGGGAGTGTCTACCAGAGTCTGGATGGGTGGTTTAGGGAAGGAGCAAGCATGGAAAAGGATAGGGCGATTGTTCAGGAAAAAAACAGGATGCGCAGACGCAGACAACTCAAAGAAGACCTCACCGGGTACCTGTTCATCCTACCCAATCTTATAGGTTTTTTCGTATTCACTTTGTTCGGGATTGGATTCTCACTGTACATGAGCTTCACCGACTGGAGCCTGATCAAGAAGTTCGAGAATATCAGGTTCGTCGGTGTGGATAACTTCGTGAATATGGTTTCCGATAAATGGTTCCATGCGTCCATCATCAACAATCTCTGGTTTCTCCTGGTGGTTCCGATCACGATTTTCCTGGCGATGGTGCTGGCCTTCATCATCAATGACAAGGTCTTTTTCAAGAATGCCTTCCGGACTATCATGTACTTGCCGCGCATCACCAGCATCGTGGCGATTTCAGTCATCTGGTTCACTTTGTTCAATCCCCGTTCCGGTCCCATCAATGAACTGCTCAGGAATCTGGGAGTGGCGAATCCCCCCCAATGGCTTTCCAGCACCCTGTGGGCCAAGCCTACCATAGGTCTGTTATGGATCTGGCGTGATGTCGGGTATTACACCATGTTGTACGTGGCCGCCCTGCAGGCCATTCCCCGGCAATTGTACGAAGCCGCCACGGTGGATGGCGCCACACTGCGCCAGCAATTCTTCAGAATCACCATTCCTCTGCTTTCACCGACCACTTTCATGCTCTCCGTCATGGCTATAATGAACAATTTCCAGGATTGGTCGATCATCCAGATCATGACCAAAGGGGGACCCGGAACTTCCACCTACAATATCGGATATTTCATCTACTATTCGGCCTTCACCAAATCCCGGATGGGATATGCCGCCGCTGTCGCCTGGGTATTGCTGGTCATCATTCTGATCTTCACCATCATCCGGTTCCGCGTTGAAAAACGGCGGGACTTCTAAGGGGGCTGGCAATCATGTACAACACAACGTTCCAGAACAGATACCGGGTGCGGCAACTGGTCAAGAAATCCCTGATGACGCTCTTCATGGTGCTGGTATCGTGCACCATGCTCCTGCCATTCCTCTGGATGGTCTCCAGTTCGTTCAAGGACTCGGTGAGCATGTTCATGTTCCCCATCCAGTGGATTCCCAAGCAATTCGACTTCTCCGGATACCGCGAGGTCTGGGCTGGCGAGGTGAAATTCAGCTTGTTTCTGATCAATTCTATAAAGTGCACCTTTCTTTCCGTGGTTGGTACGGTATTTTCGTGCACCATGGGAGGGTATGCCTATGCGAAAATCCATTTCCGCGGACGCGACACCCTGTTCATCACAAAAATCGCCACCATGATGATCCCCTCGCAGATCACCATGCTGCCCACCTTCATGATTTTCAAATGGTTGGGACTGATCGACTCCCACGTCGCGCTGTGGCTTCCCTTTTTCCTGGGTCAGCCTTTCGGTATGTTCCTGATGCGCCAGTATTTTCTCAAAGTGCCCGAGGAGTTGCTTGATTCGGCACGTATCGATGGGGCCGGACATGTCAGGATGCTCATCACCATCGCCTTGCCGCTGGTCACCGCCGGTCTGTCGGTTTTGATATTCCTGTACTTTGTCGGCGCCTGGAACTACTACGAAGGCCCTCTGCTCTATATCCGAAGCGTGGCTCTGTATACTCTCCCGCTGGCCTTGAAGTTTTTTTCCGATGAATTCAGCACCAATTACACCGCAGTCATGGCCGCCAGTGTCTCCATGACGGTTCCGGTCATAATCACATTCGTTGCGTTGCAACGATTCCTAATAGAGGATATCTCTTCAACAGGTTTGAAGGGATGAACAATCAAATGGAGGAGTAGGATGAAAAAGTTTGCTTTCGTGTTCATCTGCACACTGCTGATGCTTTCCATGGGAACATCGGTATTCGCTCAGGGCGCACAGGAACCTGCGGCAGCTCCCGCCGGTAAGGAAAAGATCATCTGGGCTGCCTACGGTTATCTGTCTGAGAGCAAAGCCGATCGGATCAAAGCTGACTTCGAGGCCAAATATCCGCAGTACGAGGTTGAGTACATCGACCTGGGAAGCACGGATTATCTGGTTAGGCTCGATACCATGCTTGCCGCCGGTGAACGCCTTGACATGGCGCTTACCCTGGATTCCGTCGAGTATACGGCCCGTGCCAGGGAAGGGATGTTCCTGCCTATCGAGAAGTATGTGACCGAGGATGGATTCGATCTCAAGGATGCGTTTGGCGAAGGTATCAAAGCCTCCTATATCAATGGGGAGATTTTTGGTCTGCCGTACACCAAAGGTGGTTTCTATGTGTTCTATAACAAGGACATGTTCGATGCTGCCGGCGTAGCCTATCCCACAGATGACTGGACCTGGGCTGAATTCGAGGAAATCTCGAAAAAACTGACCAAGGACAAGATATACGGTGCCAATATCCACCTCACCTGGGGATATGATATCGATACCCTGCCTGCCCAGATGGCTGGCTGGAGTCCGTTCAAGAATGGCGATCCCAATACCGCGAACTTCGATGACCCCCGTCTCAAAGATGCTTTGTCAATGTGGAACCGCATGCAGAATGTGGATAAGTCGGCGATCAGTCTGGGAACCTTCAAAGCCGAACAGATCGGTTCACGCTTCCCGTTCGCGCTTGGTCAAGCGTCCATGCTGCTGAGCAACTGGTGGTCGGCCAGTTGGTTCATCAACTCCAAGTTTGGTTCCGCCGATGGTGATAAGATCCTCAATTTCAAAGTAGGTGTGGCCAATATTCCCAGACCCAACGCGTCGGTTCCCAACAACATGAACGCCACTGATCTGGATTATTATTTCGCCGTACCCTCCACTGCCAAGAATCCCAAGGGCGGTGCCTTGCTGGCCCGTTTCATGATCTGCGAGATGTGGTCCAAACTGGGAACCCTGTCTTCCTACCGGTATCAGGATCTTGAGGAGTTCAAGAAGAATTTCGTGACCTTTACCGACAAGGCCGGAGTCAAGCATACCATGGACTATTCGGATGAATTCGTGAAGAAAGTCATGGGTGGTTGGACCCAGCCCATCAGTGCCTATTACAATATCAACAATCAGATCAATCCCAAGGGATTGGCCGTCATGAAGGACATTTTCGGCCAGGAACGCGAGTTGCTGTATCTTGGACAGCAGAGTCTTGACGCGACTGTCGCGGCGATGCAGAAACGCGCCCAGGCAGAACTGAACACGCTGAAGAAATAATCTGGCTGATTGGCAATCGGAACCGTGGGTCGGGATCCTGTGAGGATCCCGATACCACGGTGTATCACCCCACATTGAAGGACAAGTTGGACAACATGTGTGCATTCAAACATTCGATTCTAGTCAAGGATGGGTACTACAACTCATTTCCGAGCATTGTACGCGCGGCGGATGGCGCTCTGGTCATGGTGTATCGCCAAGCCCAGAACAGTCTCAAAGCCTACGGAGCCATCACCCATGTGGATGTGACTTCACGGGTCATGATGAAGACTTCCCGTGACGAAGGTCTTTCCTGGTCCGATCCCCGTGTGATCTATGATGACGAGATGGGCGAGCAGGACCCGTGTCTCACCTGTCTTTCAGATGGAACCCTGATCTGTACTTTTTTCCGGTGGCGGGTGGTCCCCAAAGAGGACAAAGCGCTGTTGGGAGAAGCTTTCAACTACTTCGGGAGAATCATATTCGACCGCTGGGCCGCGGTGCATGTCGGTACAATCTGCATCCGCTCCTTTGACCATGGGGCGACCTGGGACGGTCCTTGGCATGTGCTGTGCCCTGAATACCAGGGGCCCTTGGCTTTGCGGGGAAATATTGTGGAATTGCCCGATGGACGTTTGCTGACGCCATTGTATGGTGTGAAGCATTTCGGTGAGCTGGCGCGCTGCCCTGTGATGGTTTCCTCCGATACCGGAGCCACCTGGCATCTGATCGGTGAGACTCCCGTTTTGGAAGGGCACAACTTTCTGGAACCCTTCCTGTACAAATCGCCCTCGGGACGTCTGGATATCCTGATGCGCACCCAATTGGATTTCCGCAAGCTGCCTTTTGACGAGACCTACCGGAATCTGCATGTCTCCTCCTCCTTGGATGGAGGATTGACCTGGGATGTCCCCAGGGAAACCGCTCTGTTCTGCCCCAATCCCGTGCATGTGCTTGCCTTGGGGGATGGCCGGGTCTGTGTGACCTACGGCCAGCGCCGGGATCCAAAAGGTATTGAAGGGTTGTTCACCGATGAGGGGCAACCGGTATTCTCCGACGCTGATAAATTCAGCATCCGGCCTTCCGACAGTGGGGATCTGGGCTACACCAGCGCGGTTATGCTTAAGGATGGACGGATCCTGGTGGTGTATTATATGACAGATGCTGTGGATGGCGATACGTGTATCGGCGCGACAGTTATGGAGGCGACCGTATGAGTGGTGAAGCTTTGTTCCGGGGAATCTACCCCGCGATTGTATCTCCTGTGGATGGTGATGGCGTCTTGCTCGAGGGAGCGCTTCGCGCTCTGGTGCGGCATCTGCTGGCCAGTCCCGTGCAGGGTCTGTATGTAGGAGGAGGAACTGGTGAGGCTATCCTGCTTCCCGTGGCTATCCGTGAACGGATCCTTGAGGTCGTGCTTGATGAGAAGCGCGCCGTAGGGCGGAAGGAAAGCGTGTGTGTCATCGCCCATGTGGGAGCTGCCGAAGCGGCCAATACCAGGGAACTGGTGTTGCATGCCAAGGCGGTGGGAGCCGATGCGATCTCTACCATTCCGCCGATCTATTATGCCTATAGCCGGGAAAGTGTCCGCCGGTATTATGGCTGGGTGTCCCAATTGAGCAACCTGCCACTGGTCATCTATGCCTCGGTACAGGCGGGGTTCACCTTTACGGCGGATCTGTTGCGGGATCTGTTGGAGTTCCCCACTATCAGGGGTCTCAAATATACAGGATCGAATTTTTTCGAGCTCATGAAGATGCGTTCAGCGGTGCCGGCCGATTTCACCATCGTCAACGGAGCCGATGAACAATTGATGTTCGGTCTTCTCGCCGGGGCGGATGGGGGTATCGGAACCACCTACAATGTCATGCCCAAGGCCTTTTGCCAGCTGTATGCGGCCTGGCTCGCACAGGACATCGCTGCCATGCAGGACATACAGCGCAGGATCAATGCGGTGGTGGATGTGATTATCAAGTATCCCGTGATCGCCACGGTGAAGATGATGTTGGCCTACCAGGGCATCGATGTGGGAACCACGGTGTTTCCCAACGATCCTTTCCCGCTTGAACAGAAAGCCCAGCTGTTTGAACGCTTGTCCATGGCCGGGTGGCCGGAGGCTTTTGCATGATAGTCGCAGGAACTTGCCAGGGAAACGCCACCGTGGTGGTTCTGGTGCACGATATGCAAGGGGAGCCGGAGCCAGGCTTGGAAGCCACCGTGTTTTCAGCGCTCAGGCAGCTGGGTGTGCCTTTCATGGTCACCGGAACCTTGCAGAAAACCGATTCATTCGATTATTCCCAACATCCGCTGCTCATGGTGCCGCAAGGTGCGACCCTGTCCTGGTTATCCACCCAGGAGGAACGGGAAATGGAGGAAGCGGTACGCCAGGGCATGGGATTGCTACTCTATGAACAGGAAGCGGATTTGTTGCCGGCTTGGATCAAAAAGCTTTTCCAATACCAAGGACAATCGGCATTACCGGTACAGTTCTCCGAAATACACACAGTGGATAATTCCCATTTCATTTGCTGGAACCGCTGGTTGGATGAGGTTGTGCATAGCGATAAGCCGTTGACCTGTGCTACCGGACTGACTGGGCAGGACAAGACGGCTCTGAAAACCGAAAGTGGCGAGAGCCTGCTGCATACCGCTATTTTAGGCAAAGGGCGGGTGGTGTTGTTTCCCTTTTCCGTGGATTTGTATGCGATGGATTATCTGGGTCATGCCTGTGGCGCCGATGATGTGTTTTTCCGCAGTATCATATGGGGGGCGCGCAAACCCTTCCTGACCTGGAGCATGAGTGCCAAAGCAGGCTTGGGAATCGATGACTGCAGTGGCTCGTATGACCATTTCGGCTATCTGAAAGTGATGGCCAGACATGGTTGGAAACCCTATCTGGCGGTATTCACCGACACTATCGATGAAGTCGCCCATGAGGATATCCATAAAGCCCAGCGGGTTTTGCATGATGGATGGCTCGATGGGTCGCTCGATATTGGTTTCCACGCGCTGCGCTACAATGAGTCCTTCTGTTTCAACCATCTCGAACGGCGCCCTTTGACCAAGGGCGAACTCGATGACCGCTTTGCTCGGTGGGATGCCTATGAAAAAGCCTGGGGAATCAAAGCCAGCCCCTGGGCCCATCCACATTTCGGTGAGATTTCCGCGGCCGCCATACCGTATTATGAACGGCGGGGCATAAGATTCCTGACCTATCTGCTACCCTTGGACGCCGCTTGGTTCGATGTCCCCTCCAGGATTCCTCCTCTGGAAAATCTTCCTCCGTATGGACACGGAGGCTATTATCAGCTGGCTCTGCCCGGTGCTCCCTCCATCATGGCCTGCAACTGTGTGCTCGACAACAAGAACCGCAAGTCTTCCGATTATGTGGTGAGAACCGATTATCTGTGGGGGCACACGCCTTTCTGGGCAGAAGCCCAGGAACCGATGCTGGAAGCCTCAGCCCGTGTACTGGCCCAGCAGATCCGGCGTGGTCTCGATTCAGGATTCTATGGTGAGGGGGCTACCCACGAACAACGTGTCGCCAGTTTGCGCCCCGGAGAGCTTGAGGAGATTTTCCAGGAAGCCGATAACCTGCTTGCCCGCTATACAATGGAACGGTGTACGATCACCGAGGCTCTGGGTGTGGCCAGACAGCGTCTGCACTCGGCTTTGCTGAGTGCCTCCTATGGAGAATCAGCACAGAATGTGGTGTGCGCTTTCTCCAACACCGAAGCGATAGGGACCGAGATCCAGCTACACACCCGATCCGATGGCGGCTCGAAGCCGATCCGGCGGATAGTGGATGAGCGGCAGGTGGTGTTCGACCAGACTTCCGATTAGAGAAAAATCCAGCTTGATATGCAGGGGTTTTGCCTCTATTATGAAGCATGGTGTGTGAAAAGGAAAGCGATGTGTCCAACAGCAAGGAAGGCCTAGGGGTAAAGAACCCGGTATCCTCCACGATGTTTCCTCTAAAGGATCTTACGGTACTGGATGAAGTCCGCAAAGTGTTCCATGAAACCACCGGTTTGGCGGTTTCTTTCCATTATCCTGGGGATGGTGTGTATGATTTCTATCCCCAGAATGAAAAGAACCGCTATTGCCAGGCCATCCAGTCGACTCCCGATGGATTGGCACGTTGTTTGAAAAGCGATTGCGATGCCCTGCTTGAAGCCAAAAACTATGGTGAGTACCGTATCTACACCTGCCATGCGGGGCTGGTGAACGTGGTCATTCCCTTGCGCTTCAAAGGCCGCGATCTCGGTGCGATTTTCACTGGACAGATATTCACCAGAGAGCAGACCAAGGAGGATATCCAGGCCATCTTCAAGAATCTGAAACCCCTGGGCATCGAACAGGACACCATTGTCAGGGAAATCGCCGGAGTCAAGATATTCGCCCAGGACAAACTGCTTCTAGCCATCAGGCTGATCAACTTCATGGCCAACTACATCCTGTTGGTGGAGGATGAGATGTATCTGCAGTCAGAGGTCTACCGGAAAGAACAGGACATCCTGCGTATCGAAAACGAGAGGATGAAGCTGAAAAACGATCTGCAACAGCTGAGCATCCTGGTATTGCGCGATAAAGTCGATTCCCGGTCTGATTTCCAGGGAAATCCGGGACAGAACCAGCAAAAACCGGCGATTGTCTCGCGTGCCCAGGAATTCATCCGGAAGAACTACAATCAGCCGCTGGCCTTGTCGGATGTGGCCCAGGCGGTCTATCTGTCTCCCAACTATTTCAGCACGATTTTCAAAGAGGTCGCGGGTATCAATTTCAGTGTGTATCTCAATTCCGTACGGGTGGAAGAGGGCAAGAAACTGCTTCGGGAAACCACCTTGCCGGTCAAGCAGATTGTCCACATGGTGGGGTTCGAGGACTACAATTATTTCAACCGGGTGTTCCGGAAAAGTGTGGCAATTCCTCCGGCGTCTTACCGTGAGAGGTTCTCCCACCAGGACCGTACCCAGAATATCGTAGAATAATCCAAACAGAACACAAAAAACTGTAGTGTGTCTAAAAACCACTCAAGGTATACTGGGAAGCATCCTAGACGGTTTGGTGAGGTAATCCATGGATCAAGTGCGTTATGGAATCATCGGGTTCGGAGGCATCGCGGAACTTAGGCTCGCCAAAGAGGGGTTTGGACTCGACTCCACCCGGTTCACAAAAACTGAACGCGCGGTGTTGATCACCGGTTGGGATCCCAGTCCAGCTCGCCGGCGCGCAGCTGAAGCGTTGGGGATCACCTGTTCTGGCAGTATCGAGGAGATACTGGACAACCCTCTGGTGGATGCGGTAATCGTCGCTACCAACAACCGCAATCATGCGCCTGTGGCCAAACGGGCTCTTCTGGCGGGCAAGCATGTGTTTCTGGAGAAGCCGGCCGGCGTATCGATGCCGGAAGTCCGGGAACTGGTGGCGCTTGCCAGTGGCAGACACCTGAGTCTGGGAATCGACCACATGATGGTCAAGAATGCCTATAACGAGCTAGCCCGCGATATGGTGCGTTCCAATGCGATTGGCCGGCTGGACCACATGGTGCTCCATATGGAGTTTTCCTATGGAAAGGAACCTGGCGAAGCCGCTACCTGGCGGTGTGCGGATCCGCTTGAACTGGGCGGGCCGGTTGGCGATGTGGGTAGCCATTGCTTCTATATGGCTGAATTCCTTGCCGGAGAACCCATCACCGCTCTATCCTGCACCTATGCGCCCAAGCGATTGGGAATTGTGGTGGAAGATGGGGCCTATATGCGTTTCACCACCCGTTCGGGTATCGAGGGAACCATCCGGGTGTCTTTTGACCAGACGCGTGGAAATGATGCGCAGACCCTTTTGAATCTTGGTTTCGAGCTATACGGGGACACGGGTGAAATCGATTCCCATGGGACTCTCTTCCAGCTTTCCGGTCATAAGGATGAGCCGATAGGTCTTTCATTGGATGTCCTGAGCCAGGGTAGACGGGTGGCGTGCACACCGCCGGTGATTGAGAATATCTATCGGAAACAGATTGAGGAGCATGCGTTGTCCATCATGGAGAACGAACCACTGGATGGCATGGCGGCTTTGCACAATCTGGATCTGATTCTGAAATCGCACGAATCGGCCGGCAAGGGTGGCATCCACATCGAGGTGAGGTCCTAGTTTTCCCAAGGATCCCGGTATCACGGAGGAAAGGATATGGACAGATTGGTACAATGGGGCGCGGGCAATATCGGCAGGTCGTTCATCGGCCAGATTTTCGCACGCAATGGATACGAAGTGGTGTTCATCGATATCGATACCAAGCTGGTCGATGCTCTCAACTCCCAGGGCGCCTATCATCTGCGCGTGGTATCGCCGGCCGGCCAAACCCAGCTTGAAGTCCGGGGTGTCAGAGCGGTCAATGGGCGTGAGCCGCAACGTGTGATCGAGGAGATCACTGCGACCGATCTCATCTGTCTTTCTTTGGGCAAGCAGGTGCTAGCGCGCATCGCCGCCCTATTTGCCGAGGCCTTGGTGAAAAGAAACCAGGTCAGGCCCGGTGTCCCCATCGATATCATCATCGCCGAAAACATGCATGATGGTGCGCAAACCCTACGTGCCATGCTCAAAGCCTATCTCCCTGCCGATTTTCCGCTGGATACAGGGGTGGGTTTCGTGGAGACCAGCATAGGCAAGATGGTTCCCATCCAAACGGGCACCGATCCGCTGGAAATGGTGGCCGAACCGTTCAATACCCTGATAGTCGACCGGGATGGCTTCAAGGGAAAAATCCCAGCATTCGCTGAGATCCAGGCAGTGACACCCATCAAAGCCTATGTGGACCGCAAGCTCTACATCCATAACATGGGCCATGCGGCGGTTGCGTATATAGGTTTTAAGGAATTTCCCGCTTTGCATCTGATAGCCGAAGCTATCCATGAAAAGAAGGTGCTGACCGTGGTGAAATCAGCCATGGAGGAATCCCGGGACTTGTTGTTGATGGAATATCCCCAGGTATTCACCCGGGAGTCCCTGGATGGGTATATCGGAGACCTCCTCCAGCGTTTCGGCAATCTCGCGTTAGGTGACACGGTGTACCGGGTGGGACGGGATCTGAAAAGGAAGCTACGCTATGATGACCGGTTGATGGGGGCCATGCTTCTGGCTTCCCGTGATTCGCTGCCTTTCCACCATGTCGCCCAGGCCTATCGGGCCGCACTCGCCTTCAAAGCCACGGATGAACATGGACAGCTGTTTGTGGATGATGTGCTGTTCCACCAATCCATCCAAGGCAAAGCTTTGCTGGAGCAGATCAGTCTGGCCTCGGGACTTTCCATTGAAGGCCTTCCCGCGGGAATCATTGAGATGTTCCGTGGTGATTGACTAAAGACAAATTGACATACCGCCCATAATCACCGAGAATGGCGATGAAGCTGGTTCACAGTATCGATGGGGGCGGCATGGATGATTCCAAAACCACTTTCCAGGTGGTGGGAGATGGGCAACGCACAGTCTTGGAGTGGTTGGATGAAAACGGATACTCCGGGGTGGTCTCGCCATGCGGTGGCAATGGACTGTGTGGAAAATGCCTGGTGCGGATTGTCCAGGGAGATGCCGGAAAGATATGCGCCGATGAGGAGCGACAGCTTGCCGACCATAGCCGGGAAGCGGGCTTCAGGCTGGCTTGCCGGACAGTCGTTCCCCAAGGAAACACTGTAGAGGTGGAGATCCCCGGTGCGCAGTCTTCCCGTCAGATTCTCAGTGGTTTCGATAGGAGTACTTCTGAACCCGTGGGCAGAGAGCCGTTGCTTACCGATAGTTTTGGGTGTGCGGTCGATATCGGGACCACCACGGTGGTGGTGTACCTGGTGGATCTGACTACCAAAGCGATTCTGGATAACCGTTGCGCACTCAACCTCCAGCAGGCTTTTGGCGCCGATGTGATCAGCCGTATCCAATATGCCCAACGTGGAGCGCGCGACCTGGTGCGTCTGCAACAGACCATCGTGGGGCAATTGGACCGGATGATGGCCGACCTGTGCAAAGCCCATGCGGTTTCCCCCGGTCATCTGGTTAAAGCGACCGCGGTGGGCAACCCTACCATGCTGCACCTGTTGCTCGGTGTGGATCCTTCAGGTATCGCCTGGGCGCCTTTCATTCCAGCCTTCACTGCCCAGAAACAGGTATCCTTGGGAGCCCTTGGATTTAGGACCGCCCCACAGGCAGACCTGTATCTTCCCGGTTCGGTCTCAGCCTATGTGGGATCCGATATAACCGCCGGTATCCAGACCACCTCTATGGTTGGACAGGAAAAACCAATCCTCTATATCGATATTGGAACCAATGGGGAAATCGCTCTATGGGATGGAGAAACGCTCCATTGCTGCTCCTCAGCCGCGGGACCGGCTTTTGAAGGGGCATCGATCAGCCAGGGGCTTGGTGCGGTGGATGGAGCCATCGACCACCTGTGGCTGCAAGATGGAAACCGCCTTGGCTTTTCCACTTTGGGGGGGAGGGCACCCATTGGTTTGTGTGGATCGGGAATTATCGATGTCATGGCATTGATGCTCGATCTGGGTCTGGTTGACAGTACGGGGAGCATGCGTCCGGTGGCCGATGACACCACAGGCCTGCTGTTCAGTGGTCCCAGCGGACCCTGTGTACGTATCTGTCCGACGGTAGGTTTCACCCATCGCGATGTGCGGGAAGTCCAATTGGCCAAGGCCGCTATCGCCGCCGGGATCCAGACCCTGCTCCATGAAAGCGGCCTCACCGATGACCGCTTGTCCAGCCTTCTGATCGCCGGAGGTTTTGGTGCATTCATCGATACCACACGGGCCCAGAGCATCGGATTGCTGCCTCAGGTCGATCCGGATCTGATCCATGTCGTGGGAAATGCGGCGGGAAAAGGGGCGATAGCCGCTCTGCTGTCGGCCTCCGATGCTGAACAGATCGAATATATCCGTTCCCACGCGCGATACCATGAGCTTTCCAGCTCACCCTTGTTCCAGGAACTGTATATTGAACAGATGTTTTTTCCCACAGGAGAAGGCTCATGACTGACCGTGAAATCCCCCGCAGCGTGCGGGAAGTCGTCGACCATTACCGCAAAGCCACGCAGATACCTTGTGCTATTATCGATACACGCCAGCAGCGTTTAACCGAAAATGTCTGCTCCTTATGCCATTTTGACCAGGTGGAGGGATGTCCCTGGCAAGAGCGCTGTACGGCCCTGCATGTCGATAGCGCGCGGATGTCGGAGCGTTTTGGGGGGTCCTATGTCTATTTCTGCCAGCATTCGCTGCTGTTCTGGATCAGTCCCGTGCTCAAGGATGGCTATATGGAATATGCCATCGTCGCCGGTCCCGTGCGTGTGGTTGGAAGCGATGAACTGCTCGAAGAATTTCCTCATGTGGAGAATGGTGTCAAAGAGGCATTGACTGGGGAAATCGAGAATATCCTGCGGATCGATGTTTCCCAGACCCATAGTCTCTCCGAGGTCCTGCGCATGTGTGCCGGATGGGCTTCGGGATATGCCGAACACCGCATGGTCGAAAGCCGCACTTCACTCGAAAGGCAGACGCGGTTTTCCGAATCCATCCAGGATCTGAAAAACCGGGAGGAAGAGGAGGGCGGCTCTTCCCTGGGTTACTATTCCATCCAGAAAGAGGAGCAGTTGCAGGAGGCTATACGCTGGGGAGAACGCGATGCTGCCCAGGAAATCCTAAGTGGATTGCTTGGCCACATTTTCTATGTAAGCGGGAACACGGTTGAGCGGGTCCATTTCAGGGTGATGGAGTTGATCCTGCTGCTTTCGCGGGCGGCCATCCAGGGCGGAGCTTCCGAAGAGGATATTCTGGAAATCAGCTACCGGTGCCAACGGGAGATCGGCTATTACTCCAGCTTGAACGGGATGCTCGACTGGCTTTCCAATATCCTCCATCAATATATCGACATGGTATTCGCTTTCAAGGATGCCGAGTATGGCACGGTTATCGCTCAGGCCTTGCGCTATATCCACCAGCATTATCAGCAGAATATCACACTGGAGGAGACTTCCAGTGCGGTTTCACTGAGTCCCAATTATTTCAGCCATCTGTTCAACGCCAGGATGCGCATCTCTTTCTCTTCGTATATCAACCAACTGCGGGTGGAGAAAGCCGCCCAGCTGTTGCTCAATTCCAAGGCTTCGCTGGTGGAGATTGCCGGGGAGGTGGGTTTCGAGGATCAAAGCTACTTTTCCAAAGTGTTCAAGAACATCACGATGCTCACTCCCGGCCAGTACCGTAAACGTCCCGGCCGTTTTCCAACCGACACCCATGAAATCCATTAGATTGTGGAGAAATCGTAATTAAATACAAGAAAAAGTAAATTATTAAAAGATTTTGCATTATGCTGACCGTACTCTGAAAGCAGTATGCAAGGAGGGCCTCCATTATGGTGGATATGCAGGTGATTTCTGGGTTCTTACAAAGAGGTCGTGCGAAAGAAGTGCGGGAACTTACCCAACAGGCGGTGGATGAGGGGGTTTCCATCGAGACCATACTCGACCAAGGGTTGCTCAGCGGGATGAACATCATCGGTGTTAAATTCAAGAACAATGAGGTATTTGTCCCTGAGGTGCTTATCGCCGCCCGCGCCATGAATGCGGGGATGGAGGTGCTTAAGCCCTTGTTGGCCAAGGCCAATGTCCAGAACCGGGGCACCGTGGTGATCGGCACCGTGAAAGGCGATCTCCATGATATCGGCAAGAATCTATGCGGTATGATGATGAAGGGCAAAGGTCTGACCGTGATCGATCTGGGCACCGATGTCTCCCCGAAACGCTTTGTGGATGAAGCCGTGGCCAACCATGCCAACATCATTGCTTGTTCCGCCCTGCTGACCACCACGATGCGTGAGATGGAACAGGTGGTCAAAGCGGTACACGATGCGAATCTGCAAGACAGGATAAAAGTCATGATAGGTGGCGCTCCTGTGACCGAATCGTTCAGAAACACCATCAATGCCGACCGATATACACCCGATGCGGCTACCGCTTCCGATGTGGCTTTACAGCTTTGCCAAGCCGCTTTGGCGGGTTGACAGGAGTTGTATATGACAGGCAAGGAACGGGTACTGAACACTCTGGAAGGCCAACCAACCGACAAGCTGGCCTGGGTACCCTTCACCGGGGTGCATGCTGGCCGTTTGCTTGGGTACAATGCCCGCCAGGTTTCCACCGACTTGGACAAACTGGTGGCTTCACAGATTGAGGTCAACCGGCTCTACCATCCCGATGGTCAACCGGTGATGTTCGATCTGCAGATTGAAGCCGAGATCCTGGGTTGCTCCATGGTGTGGTCGGATGATGGTCCTCCCAGCGTCTGTAGCCATCCGCTCTCCCAGGTGGACACGATTCCTGACTATCTGCCACTGGCCACCGAAGGCCGGCTGGCTTTGGAGTTGGCGGCTCTGAGACAACTGAAGACAGCCATCGGAGACCACACCGCCTTGTATGGGGTCTGCTGCGGGCCTTTCACGCTGGCCTCGCATCTGCGTGGAACCGATATTTTCATGGATATGATTCTGAATCCTGACTATGTGCAGGCCTTGCTGGGCTATACCAGCCGCGTAGCCCGTCAGGTCTCCGATTACCTGATGCAGGGGGGAGCCGATGTGGTCGCGGTGGTGGATCCCCTGGTGTCACAGATATCCCCCGATCATTTCGCCGAATTCATGCACCGGCCTTTTTCAGAACTGTTCGCCTCCATCACAGTGGGGGGTGCCCATTCATCTTTTTTCGTGTGTGGCAATGCCACCCGGAATATCGAGCCGATGTGCCAAACCGGTTGTGACAGTATTTCCGTGGACGAAAATGTGGATCTCGCGGGCGCCAAAACCATAACCGACCGGTATGGTATCACCATTGGAGGAAATATCCCCCTGACCTCGGTGATGTTGTTTGGCAATCAACAGGACAATATGAAAAAGACGCTTGATCTGATCGATTCCGTCACTCCTGGGCGGCTGATTGTCTCACCTGGGTGCGATATGCCTTACGACATTCCTGTGGAGAATGTGATTGCTATTGAACATGCCGTGCACGAAACCGGGAGCGTCCGGCATATTGTACGCGATTATCAGAGCAGTGATATCCAGTTCACCGGGAAACTGCCCGACTATGGACATCTTGAACATCCCTTGGTCGAGGTATTCACCCTTGATTCCGCCACCTGCGCGGCGTGTACCTACATGCTGGCGGCAGCCAAGGACGCGGTAGGCGGTATCGATGCGTCTATCGATCTGGTGGAGTACAAGTACACCAGTTCCCAGAATATCGCGCGTTGCCGCTTGATGCAGGTGAAACAGTTGCCAAGCGTCTATGTGAATGGAGAACTGGCTTTCTCCTCAATCATCCCCAATCGGGATGAACTGATAGAGCGGATCAGGGAGGTCCTCTGATGAGTGACCATACCATACCCCTGTTTATCTTCACGGGCTTTCTTGGCTCGGGAAAAACCTCGGTTATCAATCATCTACTGGAACAGTTCTCCAAGGCCCGCATCGCTTTGGTCATCAATGATTTCGGCCCGATCTGTGTCGATCAGGCATTGATTCAAACCGGTCCAGGTGAAATCACGGTGAAAATCCTTACCAATGGCCAGATTTTCTGCAATTGCATGTCTGGTTCCTTCATCGATGCCGTGGTGGACTGTGCTTCCTACCAGCCTGATATGATTATGGTGGAGACTTCGGGTCTCGCCAAACCCGCGCCCATGTTGGAGATCGTATCCTTCATACAGCAGCGTACCCATGGTCTGGTAAGCTATGGCGGCATGGTCTGTGTGATCGATGCTGAGTGTTTCACCAGTCTTTCCCAGGTACTGCTGACGGTGGAGGAACAGGCGGTGTTCAGTGATCTGTTCATCCTTAATAAAACTGATCTGGCTGATGAAGAAACCCTTATCGGGATAGAGCGTCGATTGGGTAGTTTGCGCCCACTGGCTCCTATCATCCGCACCACCCAGGGAAAAGTATCCAAAGATGTGCTGCTTGCACTGTCTGCCGATCTGGCAGACCGCCCTCATACCGGTAGCCGCTACAATGGTTGGGGACTGCAGGGACGGCCCAGGAATTGTGTGTTTTTGCCCGAACTACCGTATAACGAGACTCAATTGCGGTCTTTCCTTGGGCAGGTATCCCCTTCGTTTTTCCGGATAAAGGGATTTGTTCCCAGCCAGGATGGACTGTGGTGCGTGAGTACGGTGGGTAATCAGATTTCTGTGACCAATCATGCCCTATCCAATGGAATCCCGCTGGGTCTGGTCTGTATCCATTCGCCCGGGATTGACGGTCCATCCCTGCTGCGGACAAACTGGCAGTCCGAGGTTGGAACGTCCTGCAATCTGACTGTATCGCCTAGATAGAACGGTATCAGGAGGACTTATGGCTTCCGATGGAATGTTACTGACACCAGCTTTCACGCCTTCTTTTACCCAATATTGCCAAAGCATCCGTTGGGACGCTTTGGATGATGCCTGTGCCCAAGCCAAGCAGCTTTTCGATGTAGCGGCCGATCAGCTAAAGCCCAAAGTACTTCTAAGGGAATGTTTCATTGATAGCTATGATGTGGAATCGGGGCTGGCTTCAGTCGTCATCGAGGGCATCCGTTTCACAGGAAAGGCCCTGACGGCTTTGGCCGGCATCCACCGGGTGCTCCCCTATATCGCCACTTGTGGTGATGGTATGGAGGGTTTCCGTTTGGAGCGATACGATATGCTGGCACCTTATTGGCTGGATATGCTCAAAGCGCAGGCCCTTGGTTGTGCCCGGCAAAGCCTGCGTCTCTACTGCAAAGAGGCTTTTGGATGGTCCAAACCTTTTAGCCTCAATCCTGGTTCAGGAAATACCGATATCTGGCCCATTGAGCAACTGGGAGGACTCTTCACATTGCTGGGCGAGGCCGGTGGAACCCACGTGTCCGGTGGTCCCGGTGATAGTGGGGTGCACCTTACACAAAGCTCATTGATGGTGCCCAATAAAACCATCGCCGGATTGTTGTTCACCTCAAAAAACAGCGACTATGAAAGCTGTGCCTATTGTGAGCGGACAGGGTGTCCCGACCGGAGAGTGCCTTTCAGGCAAAAATTATAAAAAGAACCTGACCGGTGTCAGGCTCCACAATACGGCGGGAAATGCCATTACAGCATGATGTCCTTGGATTTGGATACTCTCATGAAGATCTTTGTTTTCCTTAAAAGGTGCTCTGAAGCAATCTTTGATGAAACTAGTTGTCAGTAAAAGGGTTTGACATAAAACTAGTTTCATGTTATCACTGAGTATGTCTGAACATGGTGGTGTGTTAATACTGGTGAGCTGAAACAGCATTTCGGTATCACCGCGCAGCAGGTGGTGGCATTGTCAAGGCCTTGTGGGTCTTGATGGAGGCTTTTCATGGATTACGGACAAGCCACTCCTGACTGGGTGATCCGGCTCAGGGGCTTATATGACCTGTTGGGGCCTCAGGAACAGAAGGTTGCCGATTATATACTCGGCAATATGGATGGTTTTCTGGAGATGTCCATTGCCCGTCTGGCGGTGGATTCGGGAACCAGCAAATCCACTATCGTCCGTTTCTGCAACCGTCTGGGGTACAAAGGACTCAAGGAATTCAAAATCCGCTTCTGCGGAAATCAGGACATGCCAAAAAGCCCGGAAACCCAGGTGTTCTGGGGGGATAGTCTTTCCGTGGTGAAGACGAAGGTGTTCAATGGTGCCATCGATACCTTGCGGGAATCGTACAGTATGTTGGATGATACCAGTGTGGAACGGGCGGCTGAGGCTCTCTATCACGCCAAAAACATCGACATCTACGGGCAGGGTGGTTCCACCCCTATCGCCATGTACCTGCGCCACCAACTGATGAAAATCGGAGTACGCAGCAGTGTCTATACCGATGCCCAATCCCAGCACCTGTCCCTTTCACAATTCGGAAAAGGGGATGTGGCGGTGGCTATCTCGTGTTCAGGTGAGAGCCATGAGATTGTTTCCGCTATGGAGTGGGTCAAGTCGATTGGGTTGTTTGTGATTGTGATGACCGATTTTCCCGATTCATCGCTGGGGCGGTTAGCCGATATTGTCCTATGCAATACCGCCGGGCGTTTTTTTGAGCAGGACGACAACACCTTTGCCAGGATTGCCCAGCTGGCCACCGTCGATTGTCTGTATCTGTGTGTGGCCATGAAAATGGGGCCTGAGGCGGTTTCAGCAGTGCGCCAGATGAATAAGAGAGCAAGGAATTATAAATATGATGCCGAATCAAAGGACTGACCGGTTGTTTCCCACTGCGGTGGCCGTTGGGCACCTGTGTGTCGATACCATCTGTCTCATGGATGGATTTACCGATGAGAACACGTCCAAGCACATCGAGGAAGTCGACCAGCAAGCCGGAGGGGGAGCTTCCCAGGCCATGGTGGCCTTCTCCCGTCTGGGTGGCAATGCTGGATATCTGGGAGTGTTAGGCAACGATTCCAATGGAGATTATCTGCTGGACGGTCTCAAGGAAGAGCGGGTGGATGTCTCGCTTGTCCATAGGGCCCAGGGAACCAGCGCTTTCTCGTTTGTCTGTGTGAACCGGCTGAATGCCTCGCGCACCCTGCATAACTTCCATGACCGGTTGCCAGCGCTTCAATTCAAGCAGGATGAACAGGATTATATCACCCAGGCAAGGTTCCTCCATCTGGATGGAACGATGTACGCCAATGCGGTTAAAGCCGCGGCAATCGCGCGTGAAAACCATGTGACGGTTTCACTGGATGGTTCCTCCATGCAGAAAGACAATCAACTGAATATCGATCTGGCAAAAATGGCCGACATCCTCATCATGAATGAGCATTATCCCTGCCGTCTGATGGAGGATGACAACCGTGAGCGGGCTTTGCTGCGCATTGCCCGTTTCGGTGCCAGGATTGTGATCTCCACCCTAGGGGAGAAAGGCTGCGTCGCCGTGGTGGATGGCCAGATCGTACGCTTTGGCGCCTACCATGTGGAGGCTGTGGATACCACCGGTGCCGGTGATGTGTTCCATGGGGCGTTCCTCCGGGCTTTGGAACTGGGGTTCCCGTTGGAACAGGCCATCCGGTTCTCCAGCGCGGTTTCCGCTATAAAATGCCTCTCGCCCGGGGGGCGGCGGGGTATCCCTGATTTTGATAGGACCATGCGCTTTATCAATACTCACGAGCTTGTTTAGGAGGAATCATACATGTCACTTGTCACTCTGAGATCCGTCATGCAGGGGGCCATGAAAGGCAACTATGCAGTAGGGAGCTTCAATTTTTTCGGCCTTGAGAATGTTCAAGGAATCATTGCCGCCGCTGCCGCGAAGAACGCCCCGGTTATTGTGCAGGCAAGTCCAGGATGCGTAAAGCATATCGGAGAGAAATGCATCTGTGGAATGGTCGAGGGTATTTCAGATGATTATGGAATCCCCGTGGTGCTCCATTTGGATCATGCCGCTGATTACGAGACCGTCAAACGTTGCATCGATAATGGATTCTCATCGGTTATGATCGATGCATCGGGCAAATCCTACCAGGAGAATGTTGAGATCACCGCCCGGGTGGTTGAGTATGCGGCCCGCGTTGGGGTGAGTGTCGAGGCTGAACTGGGACATGTGGGTGGAAACGAAGAGAATGTCACGGTTGATGAGCGCAAGGCCTTGTTTACCGATCCTGTCATGGCACAGAAATTTGTGGAAGAAACCGGTATAGATGCTCTGGCTGTCGCGGTTGGGACGGTCCATGGTTTCTACAAGCTTCCCCCCCAGTTGGATTTCGAACGTATCCAGACCATCCATGATCTCATGCCTGATATGCCATTGGTGCTCCATGGAGGTACCGGGGTTCCTGAACCCGATTTCATCCGCTCCATCAGCTGTGGCATCCGCAAGATCAATGTAGGTACTGAATTGTGGTATATCGGCTATGGCAACACCATGAAGAAATATGCCGAGGAGATGCCTATCAACGGGGATCCCCGCAAGGTCATGGCCCATGTGCGCGAGGAATGCAGGAAAATCGTCGAGAATAAAATCGAAGTCTTTGGATCAGCAGGAAAACTGATCCGGTATTGATTGTTCCGGTTGATGGGTTTTTCAAAAGCCGCCAGGATTGCTCCGGCGGCTTTTTCAATGAGGGACAGTTGGGGAACTACTGGATCAAGTGATATCCTCTATGGTTGTATTGCTGCCTTCCAGTGTGATGGATCCGTAGCCATCTACTATGGAGTAGGTGAGCAGAATGTCCTCATTTTTTCCTCCAACCAGATAGTCATACGTAAACTGTATATACTTGGATTGGGCATCATCATCGTCGATGTCCACAGAGCTTCCTGCTCCATAGGGAGCAAGAAAAAATGACATGCATGCTCCCGCCGCGATGGTCTTATCTCCCAACGCGTTAGCGCCGATAAAGCCTTTTTCCTCTACGACATCAGCATCCACAGCATATTGCAGGATACTGACTGTCTCAATGATGTTCGGGCTGTCATTCTGGATTGTCAACCGTTTGGTTCTCACGTTTCCATCACAACCTGCAAGCAGGAAGAATGCCAAGATTACTATGCATGCTGTCAAAATATGTTTTCTCATACGGTAACTCCCTATATGTTGAAATTGATCAGTCTATCTCTGTCTCTGTGGCGTTGCTGCCTTCCAGAGTGATTTCCCCTTCGGTAATTTCGATGGAGAAGGTAACCGTGATATCCTGGTTCACTCCACCTACCAGATAATCAAAACTGAAATGCTTGGTTGCTTCAACACTGGCGGAATTCTCGATTTCGATTCTCACCTCAACACAGTAGGGACAAATCTGGAAGGCCATGCGTTCTCCAGCAGCGATGGTCTTATCCCCCAAAGCATTAGGTGCAAGTAACCTAGCGTCTTCGTCCACAGGATTGACTCTTATGCTTATGTACTCAATGGCACTGTCAGTATCATTCACAATGATTAGCTGTTTGCTTTCCGGAATGCCATGGCATCCGACAAACACTCCGAGCAACAGAACAATGATACCCAGGATAGCGATGGTTTTTTTCATGTACAATGTTCCTCCCTATATTCACTCAGTCTATCAATCGCACGGCTTTTCGCCGGTTTGATTCCTATTAGCCAACCCACCGGCAAAAAAACACCGCTGTGTCTATCCCGCCATGAGAATCAGTGCATTGAATTGGTGGGAAAGCCCCTCCAAAGTGGCTTTCAAGGTTTCCTAATTTTCGAGTGTAGATGACAGAAGGCTGGATGTCCACTCTTTTTTTACACGAATTTTTATGACATTGCCTGATACGGTTGAAATCGCGCTCGATTGTAATTGATTGCCCGACAGCATATGATTGGAAAAACCAGTTTGACTGTTATGAAGAGGTATACGACCGTCTTGATTTTCATGATATTGAGTACAACGGAGGGACGAAATGACCACCAGTTCGATTGTGTCGTTGCAAAGGGAGTTTTTTGCCACTGGCAAGACTTTGGATGTTGATTTCCGTCTGGATGCCCTGAAGAAGCTCCAGAAGGGGATACAGGATCATGAGCAGCGTATCCTTGACGCTTTGCATAGCGATCTTAACAAGACCGGGTTCGAAGGTTATATGACAGAGATCGGCATGGTGTTGGATGAATTGCGTTTTACGATAAAACACCTGCGTTCCTGGGCGCGTGTCAGGCGAATCAGAACCCCCTTTGCCCAATTCCATGCAAAGAGCTTTATTATTCCCGAACCCTATGGAGTCACCCTGATCATGTCGCCCTGGAACTATCCCTTCCAGCTGTGTATCGAGCCTTTGATCGGAGCTCTGTGTGGAGGAAACACCGCAGTGGTCAAGCCTTCGGCCTACTCAACGGCGACCAGCCAGGCGATAGCCGATCTTCTTGGCGCTTTGTTCCCCGCCAGCCATGTAGCGGTGGTCCAAGGTGGCCGGGAGCAGAATATGGAGCTTCTGGAACAGAAATTCGATTATATTTTCTTTACAGGAAGTGTCGATGTCGGCAAATTGGTGATGGAGAAAGCTTCCAGGTATCTTACCCCTGTCAGTCTGGAGCTGGGCGGTAAAAGCCCGGTGATAGTGGATTGTACTGCCAATCTCAGACTGGCGGCGAGGCGCATCGCTTTTGGGAAATTCCTCAATGCCGGCCAGACCTGTGTGGCTCCCGATTATCTGTTGATAGATGAGTCGGTTAAAGAAAGATTCGTGCAGCTGTTCGACGAAGAGCTTGGGCGGTTTTTCCCCAACGGAGATTTCAGCGAGTTGCCAGCCATTGTCAATGACAAGCATTTCAAAAGACTGCTGGGACTCATGGAAGGTGAAAAAGTCCTTATTGGCGGCAATAGCGAGGTTGCCAGGCGTTTTATCGCGCCTACCGTTCTGGGTGGCATCACTTTTGATTCCCCCATCATGCAGCAGGAGATTTTCGGACCTATCCTGCCGGTTATTACCTTTAAGGATCTGGATGAGGTGATCCGCCAGGTGGGTGAACGCCCCAAGCCGCTGGCCCTGTATCTGTTTACCACCGACAAACAGACCGAACAGCGGATTCTTGGCAAGCTTTCGTTCGGAGGAGGGTGTGTCAATGATACCATCATCCATCTGGCGACATCCCACATGGGCTTTGGAGGGGTAGGTGACAGTGGCATGGGATCCTACCATGGCAAGCGGAGTTTCGATACCTTCACCCATTACAAGAGCATAGTGGACAAGTCGAACTGGATCGATCTGCCTATGCGCTATCATCCCTATACGGCTTCCAATGCCAGGCTGCTGAAAATGTTCCTGAAATAGCCATACAACACCGCAAAGAGTAACCTATGCCTGAATTACCTGAAGTCGAAACTGTATGCCGCGATCTGCGATCTCTCGGATTGGTTGGCAAATGCATTGAATCGGTCCGGATTTTCCGGGAACGGATTGTCAGCGCTCCTTCATGTGCCACCTTCAGCGCCAATTTGACCGGTGCGGTGATCGCCTCCATCACACGGCGGGGAAAGTTCATCGTGATGGCTTTGGACGATGGAAGGTTTTTATTGACCCATCTGCGCATGACCGGCAGTTTCTCACCGCGCCTAAAAGATACCCCCGAGGGCTTGTACGATCGGGTGCGGTTGGGTTTCCATGATCTGGATCTGGTATATCAGGATCCACGGGCTTTTGGCCGCATGTGGCTGGTACAGTCATTGGAAAGTGTGCTCGGCAAACTGGGGCCAGAACCCTTTGATCCAGCGTTGACCACCAGGGTCTTCCACACCCGTCTGCATATGCATCACAAGATGCTCAAGAGTCTTTTGCTTGATCAGGAATTTCTAGCAGGCCTAGGCAATATCTATAGCGATGAGAGCCTGTTTGAAGCCGGTCTCCATCCCAAACGGGAGAGTGACAGTCTGTTGCCCGAGGAAGCGGACCGTTTGCTGACAGCCATACGCATGGTGCTGGACTCATCCATCTCCCAAGGGGGAACCTCACTGGGAGATGGCGTGGGAAACTTCACTTCGAATGGACATGCCGGTACCAATTCGATGCAGTTGCGGGTGTACCAGCGCACAGGCCAGGCTTGTGTGCGGTGTGGACAGCCAATCGAGCGCATCGTGTTGGGTCAGCGGGGCACCCATTTCTGTCCACACTGCCAAACACTCACTGGAGAGCCAATAGCTGGGCAAGTTCGACCATTCTGACGAATTCAGAGCGGTATCCTTCCAGGTCAGCACCTTTGCTATAGCGGGCGCGTTCCATCGCGGTTTGCCACGAGGAGTCTCCCCGGTAAGGGCTCTCCCGCAACAGCATGCCAAACTCTACCACAGCTGTGGCAAATCTGAAGTCCGCATCGCAGGTGGCGAAATCAGTGATCAAAGCTTTCTGATCGACCAGGGAGGTGATCAGTTCACTTTTCTCCACTCCTTCAGAGGGGGTCTTGTAGCGTAGTTTTAAAAGCAGGACATTATCGGAAGGGATGACCGTAGATTGCTGGAACACCAGGGGATCCACCGCCACCGCGGTTCCACCGGTATCCTCTGCTGGAGCCGATTGCGGAATGATCTCATAGAAAGCGGTCACAGTCTGGCCGGCTCCCATTTCCCCGGCATCTTTGGTATCATCATTGAAATCCTCGCGGCTGAGCATGCGGTTCTCATAGCCGATGAGCCGGTAGGAGCGCACTACGGTGGGGTTGTATTCTATCTGGATTTTCACATCCTTGGCAACCGCGAACAGATTGCCCCAGATCTCCTTGCCCAAGACTTTCTTGCCTTCCAATAGATTGTCGATATAGGCATAGTTGCCATTGCCTTTGTCAGCAAGGGTTTCCATTCGGCTGTCCTTGTAGTTGCCCATCCCCAGACCCAGAACGGTCAGGTAGATATTATCCTGGCGTTTGTCCTCGACCATCCGTTCGAGTTCTCCGGTGGAACTCACGCCTACATTGAAATCACCATCAGTGCAAAGGATCACCCGGTTGTTGCCACCTTTGATGAAATTGGCTTTGGCAACCTTGTAGGCCAGTTCGATACCCTCGCCTCCGGCAGTCGATCCACTGGCCTCCAGCTCTCTGAAAGCATTGATGATGGTCTCCTTCTGGGATCCGGGAGTCGCCTCCAGAATCAGTCCCGTGGAACCGGCATAGGCAACAATCGACACCATATCCTGTGGACGCAGGTTCCCCACTAGAATCTGTAGGCTTTCCTTCAGCAGAGGCAGTTTGTTGTTGTCTGCCATGGACCCTGAGGTGTCCAGCAGGAACACCAGGTTGGATGGGGGCAGGGCTTCAGTTTCCATCTCCTTGGCTTTCAGGGCGACACGCAGCAGCCAATGGTCCGCATTCCAGGGAGCCGTTGCCATGGTGGCGGTTATCGCTACAGGCTGTGTTCCGATGGCATCTGGATAATCATAAGCGAAGTAGTTGACCATCTCCTCGATACGTACTGCGTCTTTGGGAGGCATGGCACGGTTTTCCATCAGGTAGCGCCGGATATTGGCATAACTGGCGGTGTCCACATCGATGGAAAAGGTTGATACGGGATTTTCCTTCGCATTCAGGAAGGGGTTGTCCACTATGCGGTCATATTCCTCGGTGTTGAATTCGAATTGGGACCCGAGGGTGCTGTCAGGCGCAACCTGGGCAGTGTAATCCACTGGCATCGATTCCATGGCCTTGGAAGCTCCAGCGGGAGCCGAGGGCGCTGCCGCACTCATGGCCAGAGAGGGTGGAGGCATCGCACCGATGGATTCCCCCAAGCTAGCCGAACCTGCATGGGAACCACAACCCAGCAGCGTCGTAATCAACATGCTGAACATGCCAAACACTATCAGCGGATACCATTTCGGGGTATGGCCTGTTTTGTGTGTCTTGTTTCCGGGACTACCCATTTCCAACCTCCTGTATTATTGTCTGGTTTCTGTCCAGATCGAACCAGCACTTTACAGTAGAACAATTTGGAACTGGAAATGTGACGTGAAATCCACAAGGCCAATCCTGGATAGTATCATTGACTCTCTCTGGATAGATGGTATATTGTAATAATTACAAAAACAACAGGTGCTTTGCTCCAGTGTGGAATACCCGTCTGGCTGGAAAGCAATGACTTGGAAAAAGGAAAAACTATGGGAAAAAAGGCCGTACACTTGGTATTGATTGGGTTATTGGTTGCGCTAGGTGCCTCCAGCATGGTTTCCTGTGTGTCTTCTAGATCTACAAACAATCCTTTGGAAACAGTGGAAACGCTGGATCTGGAAAAGTATCTTGGCCGGTGGTATGAGGTCGCCCGATATCAACATCCATTTGAGAAAACTCTGGTGGGTGCCACGGCTGAATACACTCTGCGTGAGGACGGCAGGGTCCAAGTGGTCAATAGTGGATTCAAAAAAAACCTGGATGGAAAGTATTCTGACGTCAAAGCAGTAGCTTGGCGCCCCGATGAAACCCAACCAGGAAAGCTGAAAGTCAAGTTTTTTGGCTTGTTCACTTCCGACTATCTTGTGTTTGCCTTGGATGAGGTGGATTATCAATGGGCTTTGGTTGGCCAGGATTCCAGGGATTTCCTGTGGTTCCTGTCCCGCACACCACAGATCTCAGATGAACTGTTGGAAAAAATGAAAGCCATGGCATCCGCTCAGGGCTATGATCTGACAGATTTGTTTCTGGTTCCTCAAAAAGCCCGCTGAATCAGTGGCCGATGAAACTAAAAAAGCCGTATGGGGAATTTTCTGTGTGGCTTTTTCGTATGACGGGTATGGAGTATGAACCATTACATGGGGCTGTCCATCTTCCACCACGCGGCTTTCCCACAGGATGGAACAAGGGGAAAGGGTTCTCCATACTGGAGGACAAGACGCTTTTCTCCAGGTTTCGGGGGTGGTTCTTTGGATCCATCGTCATATTGATCCCAGATATACCGGGCGCATATCGGAGATATCTGACCTGTTTTGTACAACTCGCCGATTGCCATTTCAAGACTCCTCTATGAAGGTTGCCTCAATTGGATTTCCACTTTGCATATTGGAAGTTCGGATCTATGTGGAGAACGACTCGTTATTGCATACACACGCTCTATAATTCTCCACGATTCTAATATAATGTGGTGTGTGTGTCAAGTATTGTCATAAGACAGATAAATCCGTACAAAGTATGGTATGTTTATTTTATCCTAGTAAGAAAAATCTACCGGATATTTTTGTTCATTATTTTAAGAACAAGGAATAAGCATCATTAAGTGACTTTAACCGAGATTATTTAGCAGCACATGAAATATGTATCTATTACAAAAAATATGTCACAAGTGTAACCATATCCAGAAAAAAATGAGAATCCACCGTAGGACATTCTCATATGGTTACCATCAGTGATGCGGGAACCTAGTGATCTGAACCACTGTGTCCGGGGAGTTCCCTGGTATATAGCGGCGTATAAGTCAGCTTTCCATCCATACGGGAAGATTCCATCAAACTGAAATTATGCACCAGAGTGGTGATAGGTGGTATGGAGCCACATGGATTTTTCTCGTCTTCCACCTTGCGAAGCAGGACTTCCCGTGCGATTGTCAGGTGTGGTGAGAACGGAGAACTATCAATGATGAAACCATTTGCACATAAGCGGTTGGCAAGTGCTGTATATAAACTAAACAAGGTTTCATTTCTTTGGGGGCCAATCCACCAGATGTCGCGTCCCTTGCGTTTGAAGAATCCAACGGTATCGAAAGAAACGCTGAATGATGGAACCGAAACCCCATCCATGGCCTGGATGATATCAGAAAGCCTGTTTCTACTGGTTTCTCCTAGGAACACCAACGTAAGATGCAGATTGTCCAAAACGGTGAAATTCCCTTTCACACAGACTTGCCGCAGATCCTGTTGGATACGCAGCAGGCTTTGCCGGGTGGCACTATCAAAACCTATCGCCGTGAAAAGCCGCATGGGAACCTCCCGATCCACAGCATACCATACATTTCCTCGACGGATATGTATAAAATCCGATTGGGGGAAGCAAACGGGAAAAACTAAACTGAAATTGAAGTTGACATCCGTAGAATGTATGTGATCCATAGCTCTTGTAGTCAGAAGGTAGGAAAAGTTGGCCGGGCTACTACATAACCTGTTGTGTGTAGGCTACATAAACATGAAGTGGTGGTGGGGAATTGCTACTTGATGCAATTCCATCTGTTGAAGCCCGGTTTTCTGTGGTATGCTATCCAAGAAGAAAATCACGTATAAGGAGATATGGCATGGAAAATTCTCATTATCATTGTGGGTTCCCATGTTCCAGGAAAATGGTTGTTGTCCTGGTGTTTTTGCTGATTGTAACCGCCAGCCTTTGGGCTGAGGTATCCTACTCGGGCGCAGCCAAGCTCACCGTCAGCACAATCATGGATCTGAAAGCTGAGAGCAGCTATAGCATCAGGATGCCTGTTCTGGTTGGAGAGGGTCCTCTTACCAGTGGCAACAATATCAAGTTCAAAGGACTTCTGGGGCTGTCTCCGATAGCCGTGACTTTTAACGCCGATGCCATACTGACACCTGTCGCGGTATTGGAACTGAACATTGGCGGAGCTGCCGGTACTGGATGGGGGCTCACTGAAGGCCTGCAGGGCCTGTTGGTCAGGGAATCTTCGCTCGACCCCGTGTCTGATTCACTGGGAGGACTGTATTATCTGGGAAAAGCAGGTGCCGCGCTTCAGTTCGATACCGCCGCGATTTTCCCGGGCGATTGGACCAGTGTGGTCATGCGGACCTATCATGAACTGAACTACCAGGGATATACAGGCGCCACGGCTGAGCAGTTGTGGAGTTATGAACTGGGTGGATATCGCAAGGATGGTTTCAAATACGAGGCCGACTATCTCATTGGATATCAGATGCCACTTATGCTGAATACCGTCGCTCTTCAGTTAGAGACTTCCCGGTTCTATGTGTTTGATGACACTGTCTCCGACACGATTCTGGATCTGAGTGTGATCTTGAATTTTGGTTTCACTGACGATCTGAGCCTCATGGTGGTCACCCAGTTCACCGATAAGGAGAGACAGAACACCACCAATGATTACCAGGTTGTTAAAGGCGACTGGAGATTCACCCGCGTGGTCGGTATTCTCAATTACGCTTTCTGATATTTTCCAGACACCGTTCAATATGGTTGAAAGACCGCCCCGCATAAGGAGCGGTCTTTCGCAGTATGACGGATTATGGTCATGTGGAAGGGTTTACCACAACCGGTAAGGTGGGTACCTGGATCAACAGGCCTGTCGATCCTATGCTCCCCTGGCTGGGATGGCTGACCACCACATCATAGCGGTGTGTTCCCGGCAGAACGGCTTGGATTTCCAGAATGAATGAAGTGGCTCCCTGGATGGCTTGCCCCTCAAGGTACCATTGTACCGATAGTTCTGAGGAAACAACACCTTCGCTTAGTACGGGAGTATAGGTCAATGTAGCCGATTGGTTTCTCACCGGTATGGACGGCTCACATGCGATTGTTCCCGATATAGGTGAAAGTGTGCCGTTGATCAGCGTTAGTGAGGTGGAATCGATTACCGTTCCGATAATCAGCGGTACTGTTCCGGTGGATTGTGTTCCATCGATGATCCTCACCGATTCCACATGTCCGGATAGGCATTCATCTCCATTATCCATTGATACGAACAGGGTGTGGAATCCGGCTGGCAGGGTACACTCCAGGGTGGCTTGTCCTGTGGCCAGATTGATGGTTGTGGGTTCCATCGTCAGTACTTTGCCTGTGGAATCCTTGAGCATGATGGTGAGTTCCGTAGTGCTATCGGTCTGTTCTGGATTCCAAGAGAAAGTCAGATCGAGTGTGCCGGTTCCTGGGATTGCATCCATGATCAGATCAGCTGAGTTGGATTGTGAGCTGATATAGGTCTTGACCGAACCGGATACCAGGATTTTTTCCATGTTGTTGAAAGCCGAAGCCTCGATGGTCCACCAGCCCATCACCAGGCCATCGATAACCAGGTTCGCATTCTCGGTGGTGATACTGCTCAGGATTTCACCGTTGGGGCCGGTACCCTTGATCTGATAGGTGGCGATGCTTAGGGGATGTTCTCCATCCGGGTCGATGTTGCGGCCTGTGAAGGTCTTCCCACTATCCAGAGCAAGATGCAATGTGCCGGTACCGCCCTGTTGTGGATCGCACGAGATGCTGGCTAACACCACCAATGCCAGCGCGATAATACCCAACGGATACCTGATTCCATAAAACTGTTTCATAGTCTCCTCCTGGAATGGTAACAATCCATTCCATGGATTCAACCGCGCTGATCACTGTTTTGCTTCAGAATGCCGATGTGAGGCCAGAAGCCAGGTGATTGATTCGTGGGCCACTCTCAATCCGAACATGCCTGTGATGGTGGGAAGGCTCCCCAGCACCATCCGTTGCCGGCCCCGGTCGAGGATTTGCCCATTGTGTTCAGGAAAGTCTTCTTCCTCAGGGGATTTGTACTCGAATTCCACCGGTTCGGGGGAAAAAACCGTCAATATGCCCCGTCCGATTCCGCGCCGTTTGAGTTTGGTTCTCACCTGTTTGGCCAATGGACAGCCAAATGTGTCCATTAAATCCCCGGTTTGAATTAGCGACGGATTTCGCCGCAAGGCAGCGCCCATCGATGAGATTGTCTGGATTTTACGGTGGTAGGCGCCCTCCAGCAAGGCGAGTTTTGGAGTAAGCGAGTCGATCGCGTCAATCAGGAGGTCGGGATTGCCCGCGAGAATCGGTTCAAGGGTATCCTCATGGGCGAACAGGTCCAACACCTCGATTAGGGCCTGCGGATTGATATCAAGGATCCTGCGCCGGGCGACTTCGACTTTTTTCATGCCCAGGGTTGATTCGGTGGCTAAAAGCTGGCGATTGATATTGGTGATGCCCACGGTGTCGAAATCGACAATCCGGAAATGGCCTATTCCACTGCGTGCCAAAGCCTCCAAGGCGTAGGACCCGACCGCTCCCAGTCCGACAATCACTACAAATGAGGCTCCCAGTTGTTCCAGAGGCTTTGTGCCGATCAAGCGGCTAATGCGTAAAAACCGTTGCGTATCCATCGCATCTGTCCTCCAATTCAGCCAGGGGTATACCGATGGCGTCAGCATAACGGCGATAGTGTTTTTCCAGAACCTCAGCATAGGGGGCGGATGATTCTCCAGGAAGCCGGTAATGGAAAGGGAAGTCGGTTTCAAGAAGGACCGGTGGCTTCAAAGTGGAGAGATTGGCGGTGAGTTTTGTTCCCAGACGCCAGATGGAAGGCGCAATCGAAATGGTGCAACCCAGGTTGGAAAGCTCCCGTGCGGTTTCCACAGATCCCAGGAATCCATGCCATAGGATGGGTACTGTCAATTTCATTTTACGCAACAAGGCCACCATGTTTCCATCCGCCTGAACGACATGCAGGATGACCGGGCGGGAATATTCCTGGGCGATAATCGCCAGACTTTCACAAATGGCGAGTTGTTTCAGCATGGGGGTGACTTTGCTGAAACGGTCGTCAAGACCAATTTCACCGACCGCTGAAAACGGGGTGGTTTCCAGTACATGGGCAAGTTGTCCGAGAGTGTTGTCCAGTCCTCCATTATAACGCTCCATCCAGGGGATTTCCTGGGGGATCAAGCCAAAGCAGCATGTAGTGGATTCCAATGGGCAAAGCGGATTGAAGTTTCCCCATTCACGGGGACTGGCTGAAGCCACCAGGCCTCCCCAATGGGAAGAGAGTCTTCCGAGATCTGGACAAGGACCGTGAAGATGAGCATCAAACATCTATACCCCCCGTAACACATGCTCCAATAGAATCTTGAGACCCAGACTGAAAAGAACGCAGCCTCCTATCATCTGCATCCTGTCGCCAAGCAATGGCCCGGCGTGTTTCCCAATATATACCCCGGCAAAGGATATCATGTAGGTGGTGACCCCTATGATGGCTATGGAACCCAGTATGGCTATATCCAGCATACTGAAAGTGATTCCCACAGCCAAGGCATCGATACTGGTGGCGAATCCCAGCAACATCAAGTCCCAGAAACGCAGGGTGCCGCCACATGCGACCGGGCAAACCAGGCCGGCGGTCTCTGTCTTGCGTTTCTTGCGGAATTCCAGCCAGCCATCCGCAAACATCTTGATACCGATGCAAGCCAACAGAATGAAGGCGATCCAATGGTCCATGCGGGCGATGTAACGGATGAAAGCAGAGCCCGCCAGCCAACCAAGCAGTGGCATAACCGCTTGGAAGAGTCCGAAGGTCAGTCCAATGAGAAAGGGATAGCGTATCGAGCGTATGTCCAGACAGGCACCCTGTGTGATGGCGACCGCGAAAGCGTCCATGGAGAGCCCGACTCCAATACCGAAAACAGTGATAAAATCAGCAAGGACCATGCTTCAGGCCTCCTAAACCAGACTCAAAACCAGATATGTGGTGGCGATACTGCTTACGATAGGCAACACCATGCCACCCCGCCACCAGGCGATCAACGCTGCCACCACAATACCACAGAGACCGGCATACCAGTATGGCTTGAAATCAATCAGGATTGCGGGAAAAATCAAGGCTCCCAAGGCAGCGACGGGTAGGACAGCCGCGCATTTGCGGACGAATCTTGGAAGATTGTTTGAGAAATTGACAAAATAGGGAAGTATCCGGGGAAGCAGGGTGGCTGCGGATGACGCCAGAATCAGGGGAACAATCCTCCAGGTCAACATGCGCTTTCCCCCTGTGGTCCACAGGATAATGGATTGAGCTGGCTGATGCGGGAATCGGGTATGATAAAGGCTCCCAGCAGGGTTCCTGCAATCAGAGCGATGATGAAGGCCCAACCGGTGGAGATTCCGAAACCAAGGATAAGCGTGCTGTTGACCAAGGCTGAAAACCCGGCAACCAAGGCGGCACAGTAGTTGTTTTTTACTTCCTGCGCTAATAACGAGGCGAACATGGCGTATAGGGTGACCCCCACGCTCACCTGGAGCCCAACCGGCAGGATCATGCCCACCAGGAATCCCAATGCGGTTCCACCGAACCAGCCTGACCAGGCAGTGGTCTGTAATCCGGATAGATAGCTGGCTGACAGGTTACTCTGTTTCAATGTGGAAACCGAGAATATCTCATCGGTTGTGCCATATCCCACCAAAAGCTTCCGTATCATCGGTAGGCCAGCATCCAGGCGGGATGCCATGGAGGCTCCCATGAATAGATACCGGCAGTTCATCATCAACACCCCGATGGCGATTTCTGAAACCATCGCGCCTGAGGCGATAAGATCAGCGGCGAAAAATTGGCTGGCACCGGCGAAATTGGTGAGTGAAAACAATAGGGCATCAAAAAAAAGCAGGTTGAGATTCCTGCACATCAATCCGAACGCCATCGCTGCGGGGATGTATCCTATGCAGATGGGAAGCCCATCCAACACCCCTTGTGCGAATCCGTCCGCACGGTTTTTCTCCACCCTCATAACGGTTTATTGTACAGGGAATACTGTTTCAGAGCAAGAGCGAAGTCGCCGATATGCTAGCCGACATGATATCCTGGTTTCGGCCAGATCTTCCTGCCATGAGGACAATTGTGCGTTCCACGTAGCATGATACCCGCTATTCTGATATTATCGGAAATGAGGTGTGCCATGCCAATATTCATCCGCAATCTGCATCTGGAGTTTCTCACCGACAAAGGAACTTTGATTTCCGAAAGGATGGTGGAAATGTATGGGAAAGCCCGGTGGCGTCTGGCTAACGGGGGATATTATCCTGTATTCACGATGTCCTCAGGAGTTGAGTTCATTTTCAAGACCATCCAGGATGGTCAGAATCCAAGGGTTGTCGGAACCGATACCCACTACGCTGGCCGTTGCATATGGAATGGATTGCCCTTCATGGATATCACCCCTAAAGATGCCGACTGTCTCTCGATGGTGCTGGCATTCACCAACATAGCCCAGGATGGTGTGTATATCGCCCATATGATGAATGCCGCGGTATTGCCGTCAATCAGGGAGGGACAATCCATAGCCATGCAGATGGTGGCTTTTCCACTATCGATCGCCGTATACGGATCACGGGAAGCCTATGAGCGCTCGGCAACCTCACACACCCCGGATGCCGGGGAACCCTTGATTCTTTTGGATGGCAAGGCCTTTCCCCTGAATTTCATGCTTAAACATGATCCCGACAAGCCGGTGGATAAAAATGATTCCAACTTGAAGGACGATATCGTCTTGCTGTGTGGTTCTGTGCTTTCTGTGGAAAAACGTCTCCACCAGGAGCCAGGTCAGGACGATACCGGTTTCATGGTTGCCACTATCGCTACCCAGTTTGGACATCTGGATGTGGTGTTCACGGCACAGATGATCGGGGAGGCGGCCTGTCAAAAGGGGTTTTACATTGTTTTCAGCGGGATTCTTTCAGGTAATGTGGCTATCGAAGGCTATGAGAACTGGATTGATAGCCCGGCATTGACAGATTGAGATACCTGTGCTATTATGTATACATAATTTGAGTTTGTATACAAAATAGACCATGGAAGTGCGTCTACATTGTCTACAGGAGACCATGATGGCTATGGATACGCCGAGTTTCATCTATGACACATTGCAGAAAGAGATTCTCAATCTGACGATAAAACCTGGTGGGAATCTGGTTGAGGCCGAAATCTGTGAGCGGTTCTCAGCCTCACGCACCCCGGTGAGGACTGCATTCCAACGGCTTTCGGATGCCGGTCTGCTGAATATCATACCCTACAAGGGAGCTTTCGCGCCTTTGCTGGATTTTGATTATATCAAGCAGATGATCTATCTGCGTATCGCGGTTGAGTCCAAAGTCATCAAAGACTGCATCGCCTTGTACGATCCCTTTCTCATGGAGAAAATCCGCTATGGTCTGCGTTGCCAGCGAGTGCTTTTGGATAGCGAATTCACGCCTGAGACTTTCTACACCATGGATGGTGGACTTCACCGGTTGTGGTTTGAAGCCACTGGCAAGGCCTTGCTGTGGCAGACCATACAGGACTTCCAGGTTCAGTATACGCGCTTCAGGATGCTTGATATTGTCGCGGTCCATAACTTCAGCGAGATAGTCAATGAGCATGAGGAATTGTTTACGATTCTCATGGAAAAGAACAGCAATGCCGTGGAATCCTTCATAGAAAAACATCTCATGGGGGGAATCACGCGGCTTGGGAATAGGATATCGACAGAGTTCGCCGATTATTTTGAGCACGATGGTGTATAGATCAAGGAGGAACCGATGGAAGTACGTGAATATGTGAACTCCGCCTATGCGGAGCGGATGAACACCCAGGAGATGCGGAAAAATTTTCTGATTGAGAAGGTTTTCATACCTGGTGAAGTGACTATGACCTACAGTCATGTCGATCGGATGATCGCCGGAGGTATCACCCCTACTGTGAAGGGACTTACCCTTGAGGCCGGCAAGGAACTTGGCACAAGCTTTTTCCTTGAGCGTCGGGAACTGGGCATCATCAATATCGGAGGCTCCGGAAAAATCACGGTTGACGGTGAGGCTTTCACGGTTGGTCCCCGCGATGCGTTCTATATCTCAATGGGCACCAAAAACCTGTTGTTTGAAAGTACCGATACACAGAATCCCGCGAAATTCTATTTCAACAGCGCTCCTGCCCACCGGGCCTGCCCGACACGTCTGATCACGCTCGCCGATGCCAAACATGTTGCGTTGGGTTCCGATGTGGATGGAAACAAACGGGTGATCAACCAGTATATCCATCCGGCGGTACTTGAGACCTGCCAGTTGGTGATGGGGCTCACCATGCTCTCACCCGGTTCAATGTGGAACACCATGCCGGCCCATACCCACGAGCGGCGCATGGAGGTGTATCTCTATTTCGACATGCCCGCCGACCGGGTGGTCTTCCATCTGATGGGGAAACCCGATCAGACCCGCCATATCGTGGTTCGCAATGAACAGGCGGTGATTAGTCCTTCGTGGTCCATCCATTCGGGCGTGGGAACAGGTGCCTATACATTTATCTGGGGTATGGCCGGTGAGAACCAGACTTTCACGGATATGGATAACATCGCGATGTCGGATCTGAAATAGCCGACACAAAGCGCAAGGAGACAAACATGATTCTTGATGATTTCAAATTGGATGGGAAAGTAGCCATTGTAACGGGAAGCAGCACTGGTCTGGGACAAGGATTCTGCATTGGTTTTGCCGAGGCGGGCGCCGATATCGTGGGTGTCGATTATGTCGATTCACCGGAAACCCAGGCGGCTGTCGAGAAAATCGGCCGGCGCTTCCTTAATATCAAGGCGAATCTGTTGGTTACTGATCCAATCCAGGGTATTGTGGAAAAGGCTGTGGCTGAGTTCGGGCATGTCGATATCCTTATGAACAATGCCGGTATCATCCGCCGGGTGGATGCTATCGATTATTCTGAGAAGGATTGGGACGATGTGATGAACATCAACAGCAAGACCGTGTTCTTTTTCAGCCAGGCGGTCGCCAGGCAGTATATCAAGCAGGGAACTGGTGGAAAAATCATCAGCATAGCGTCCATGCTTTCTTTCCAGGGGGGGATCAGGGTGCCTTCCTATACTTCCTCAAAGAGCGCTGTGATGGGTATGACCCGTGCGATGGCCAACGAATGGGCGAAGTACAACATCAACGTGAACGCCATCGCCCCTGGGTATATGGCAACCAACAATACCGCGGCTCTGAGAGCCGATGCACAGCGCAGCGAGGCGATCCTTGATCGCATTCCCGCTGGGAAATGGGGTACTCCCGCCGATGTCCGCGGTGCGGCGGTTTTTCTGGCCTCCAAAGCCAGTGAATATATCCACGGCTATACAATCGCTGTGGATGGAGGCTGGCTGGCCAGGTGAGGCTGTCTTTCCATATTGTCTGTCAAAGAGCTCCGGAAATCTGGAGCTCTTTGATTATTGGAAGCGTTTGACGCGGGTGTGACAATAGGGCAGGGTACCCTTGCGCATGTAGTAATCCTGATGGTAGGCCTCGGCTGGCCAGAAATGGGAAGCAGGCCTAAGCTGGGTGACGGCTGCATAGCCTTTTGTTTCCAAAAGACCAATCAGCTCCACCCCTGTGTCGTATTCATAGCGGTTCCGATAGAATACCGCGGATAGATACTGGTTTCCGATATCGGGGCCTTGCCCATCCGTCTGGGTTGGGTCATGGATTTCGAAAAAGTACCTGGCAAGTTGTCCATAGGGGATCTGCAACGGATTGTAGGTGACTTCCACCGATTCGAGATGTCCAGTAGTATGGGTTAAGACATCCTGGTAGGAAGGATTGGGTGTGGATCCTCCACAATATCCCGATTGGACAGATATGACTCCCGGAAGTTTTTTAAACAGGTACTCCATGCCCCAGAAACACCCTCCGGCGAAAACCGCTTTGGCTTGGGGATCACCTGGCTGGAATACCAGCGAAACCGAGTTGACGCAATGCCGTACGTTCTTTCTGGTAAGATGCTCACCATTGAATACATGTCCCAGATGGGCACCGCAGGTGGCGCACCTGATCTCAGTACGCGAGAGATCGGCATCGGGAATCCTGTCCACCGCATGTGGCAGCTGGTCATCGAAGGCCGGCCATCCGCATCCACTGGAGAATTTGTCGTTGGATACATATAGGGCGGCTGAGCATTGACGGCAATAGTAGGTTCCTGAAGCTCCATGATCGGTATACATGCCGATGAAAGGACGTTCAGTGCTCTTCTCAAGGATCACTACGGCTTGTGGTTCGGTGAGAGTGGCCAACAGTGATTGGGCGATTGGAACGAATGGCTCATGTTTCATGGGTGGGAACTCCTGTGCATTGACTCTGTAAAGAATGTACTGTTTTCCAGAGCATTCGCACAGGTTGAAGGTATATATATGATAACGGCAGGAACGAAGAAGCGGCAGGAGCGGCAGGAAAGCCTGTACGGGCAAAAAAAATCCTTACCGGTTCCCCGGTAAGGTATCGTTATCACTATCGGGCTGGGCGGATTTGAACCGCCGACCCCTAGTCCCCCAGACTAGTACGCTAAACCCCTGCGCTACAGCCCGAAATCCATGTGGCACCCTGGGCGCTACACCAGAGAGACCATACCACAGAAGAAAAAATGTGTCAACAAAACCTCTGATGAAACCTTATGGGCGACTGGGGAACCGGTACCTCCCGCTACGCACGTGTATAGGATTTTCATTATTATGACATAAGATTTGCAATTAAAGGTTCCTATCAATGTAAAATCAGCTGTAAATGAGGTAAAAATTAGGATTAACTCATTGTGTACACCACTTTTTAATGTATAACTTACAATTGACATAAGTATGGTTATCCGCTAGAATGTCGCCATAATAAAGTCCCTTGACACCGTTTCGGCCGATAGGTGTATCTCAAGGTATCGGGAAGTAGATATCCATTCTACTACGATGGAGGTTCTATGATTTCTGAGCATATTTTTAATAAAAGAGCTTTGCACCATGCTCGATTGAATGCTATGATTCGAGCTATGAAAACATGGAAGGTTTGTTTTTCAATATTTGCGATTCTATTAGTGGCCCAATCAGGTATTTTCGCATTCCAATTCTCTCCGTTGGAACAGGAATTTTCCCCTTCTGGAGCGAATAGTACGAAGACATATACAATCGTCAATGACTCGGATGACAGCATTGCTGTGGAAATATCGGTCTTGACCCGTGATCTGGATGCTTCCGGGAAAGAGATCAACAATGAGGCCCCCGCCTATTTCTCCATTGTGCCCAGCAAGGTCATCGTGAAACCGCAGAGTTCCCAGATTGTCAGAGTACAGTACCGTGGACCGAAAACGGTTCCTACCGAGGCGGCATACCGGTTGCGTGCCGAACAGATCACCTACACCCAAGGCCGTGTTACCGAAGGCCAGAGCATGTTCAATTTCCTTTATGTCTATACAACCAGCCTATATGTGTCTCCAGTCAAGTCTGTGGTGAAAGTGTCGGTCGATAAAGCGGTTCCTGTTCTTACCGAGGATGGCATTAAGAAAATGTCGCTCACGCTTTCCAATACTGGCAGTGTGCACCAGTTGCTTAATGGCGTAGGTATCGAGGTCATCAATGCTACTACCCGTCAGAGTGTGGTGTACGAAGGTGAGGCGCTGGGATTTGTCAACGGTTTGAACCTGTTGGCTGGAAAAACTGTCAATGTGCAGGTGGCATGGCCGGAGAATATGGAATTTCCCAAAAATCTGAAAGATGCGGAGAAATCTTTTACAGCAAAAATAAACTATAACAAATAATACCTACCCGCCACTGAAGAACACAAAAAGAAGTGCATTAATGAAGGCGTCGAAAAAAAAGCAACTAATCATTCTATCCTGCATCGTGTTGCTCTATCTTTCCGTGCTTCTGTTGTTGCCAACCTGTTTTCATATAGCCTATGAGGTGGAACCAAGCCACCCGCAAAAATCCAATTCAAAAGAATCCGTCGCACATACCGCGGCCATGATCGTCAGTCCCCAGGTGATCACCTATAAGTCTGGGGCGCTTTCCATGCGGCCTCAACAAGTCTCTACTGGTTGGAATCATGTATGGGATTCCATCAACGAGAGGACCTATAGACTGGTCTCAGCCTTGAGAAATCAATCTGCCTTTGAATCCCAGACTGTCTCCACACCGCCTCCCCAGGAGCCTGAAACAATTTTGGTATCCGAAGCGGTTTTACCACCAGCAGAACCTGAACCCCTTCCAATCCTCTCCAACCTTATTCCTCCTACAGAATCCACAACCGCTCCGATATTGGAAACCATAGCGATTCCTGAAGAGGTTGACGAACCTGCAGTGCAACCACAACCCGTTATGGAAGTCCCAAACGAACCCGAACCTTCACCAGTCCCTGAGCCGGTGCTTGAACCCGCCTTCGAACCTGAAGCGGGAGATATCCTGGAAATAGAAACTGTAACGGAAGAGGTCCCTCTGATCGAACCACTGGAAGAACCGGTATATGCTCAAATCGATCGGATTGTGGAAGAAGAGGCCGGTTTAATGGGGAATGAGGAAATCCAGACCATCGTCGAACCGTTGGTTGAAGAGAATCCTCCTGTGGACGAAGTCCCTGTCGAGGAATCCTTAACTACCATACCACAAGAGGCTGCCGATCCCTGGGCTGATTTCTATGTGGGAGGCGAGGAGGATTTCACCATCTTTGAAGAGGGGTCCTACTATGTACCCCTCTATATCAACAGTGAGTATGCCGGGGATATCGATGTATTGTTCGAAGGTGAAAGAATACTGGTCAATTCCAGCGAACTGCAAACCATAGTCGGTGATCTGCTCATCGAATCAGTCCAGGAAACCCTGTTTGGCGGAGAATCCGAGAGGTTGGACACAGTATTTCTCAATGAGACCGGAGTCAGTACCCGCTATGATTACCAAACCTTTGAGCTGTATTTGGACTTCCCGGTATGGATGATGCCATTGCGTTCCCTTTCGATCAATAGCAGTTATATTTCCCGATACACCTCCTACGGCATGACTGGAACGGCCACCCTGCAGCCCGCCGGTTTCTCCTGGTTCTCCAATGTCTCACTGTATTCCGTTTTAGATGTGGATCTGGAGAACCTGGAAGGCGAACGATTGGACCAGTACGGCTTATTCAGCATGCAATCCTCGAATTCCATATCAGTCCACAATCTGGCCTTTGATTTCAGCTACAATCTCAGTTTGCGGAATGCGGCGGGTAGCGACGGTGAAACCTGGTCCAGTGACTTCTTTGATTATTTTTCTTTCCTCGGGTATCAGGGGTTCTATGATTTCGAGGATAAGAGTCTCCGTTTCATATTTGGAAATGTGAACGACTATCTGGGTTATTCAACCGACACCTTCGGTATTGCCTTGGAAAAACGCTATGCCTATGGTACGCAGACAGCCAAAGGGCATCAGTTCAATTATGAAGTGGTGCTTGAAGAGCCCTCGACTGTAGAGGTTTTCATCAATGAAAACAGTGTGTATAAGAGGGAATTGCAGGCAGGAACCTATCGCCTCAAGGACTTCCTTTTCAGTCAAGGGGCGAACCGTGGCAGGGTGGTGGTGACACCTCTGGACAACCCAGCAGCTGTCTATGAATTCGATTTCTCGTTGGGTTATGATTCACGTCTGCTCTCACGTGGCGATAGTCTATATTCCATGAGCCTGACGTATCCCACCTATACACTGGAAGAATTTGGTGATGTATTCAGTAGGATCTTTGCATGGGATAGTGCCTGGCTTTATGATGATATCACGGAGAAACTCAATGATTTCACCTTGAGATTCACCCAGCAGATAGGTTTGACTGATATCTTCACCGCTTCGTATGATGCTTCCATGCGGAACAATGCTCTCCATGTAGGGCTGTCCGGTATCCTGGTATTCCCCTGGGGGGCTTTTGAGGGGAATCTGTATACCAGTTTCCGCAAGGATCTGCTTTTCGGATATCGTTCCGAGTTGAATTACCGGATTTCCGGGACTGAGGATTCCCTCTTGAGTTCCTTTGAGTTTGCGGTTGGCTATGAATCAGGCCGTTATACCTCCGATCTAGCTTTCGATCCCGATACATACCTTACCGCAGGTGATGACTCCATAAGCGCGGCCCTGGCATTCTCCGGGCGGATTGGATCAGCCATCCGGTATTCAATGAACGCCACCGCATCCTATATTCCCGCGGATGACCAATTCACCTGGCGGGCTTCCCTGAGCACCGGATTCGCGCTCATCGCGAATCTCTCCCTGTCCGGTTCGATCAGCATGTCTGCGGTTGGATTGACTTCTACTCCGACAGTACGTGGACAGATTGGCATGAGCTACTCGGTGAATCCCAATCTGAGTGTTTCAGGATCGAGCGACCTATCCAGCACCAGTTACCTGTCAGCTTCTTTAAGACCCGGTGGAAGTACTGACGATAGTGTGCAGTTCTCGCTGAGTGGTCTGGATTTCTCATCCCTGGATTCGTTGGCAGATCATCAGGGAACTGTTTCGTATAGCCATAGCGCCAAACTTTACGGACTTTCCCTTAGGCAGCAATATTCCAATTCCTTCCAGGAATTCACCACCAGCTTATCCTTGGGCATGGCTTTCGCCTATGCGGATGGACTGTTCGGCATGGCACGCAATATCAATGACAATTTCCTCCTGGTGAAACCTGAAGGCGCTCTGAGCGGAAGTTCTCTGGCCGTGACCCGCACTATGTCAAGCCAGCCTGACCAGTTGGCCACTTTCTTGGGGGTGGGCACCTATACAGCGATCAATCCCCACCAGACCAACAATGTAGTCGTCTACGGATCGGGTGATTCCTCGATGGGTACCCAGGGGTCTTTTATCTATGACTTCAAACCAAGGACGCGCCAGGGATTCGCGGTGAGGGTTTTCTCCCAGCAAACCTACTCGGTGGTTTCCTCGTTGTTGAAGACTCCTGCCAAAGCCTATGCAAACTATACCACCAGTATTGCCAAAGTGGAAACAGATGAGAGTGGGCATCAATACCCGGTGGATGATGGTTCTGTCTACCTTTTCACCGATGATAGCGGATTCTTCTTCCTTAGCGGTCTTGAGAAGGGTCTGTATGAGTTTGAGCTCTTTCTTCCCAATGCCGACGAGGAAGATCCTCCTTTGCGTGTCAGATTCGATCTTGAAAGCTTTATCAATGCGAAACAGCAGGATGCTCAGGTGTTTGTACTGAGTCCGATCAATGCCGCCCGGATTGAGGAAGCTTTTGAGTTGGAGGCTTTCCTGGAGATGACATCGGAAACAGATGGGACGGCTGCTGCCCCATCCTCCAGAATCCTCGACCCAGATGACACATACCATATGGTATTGGAACAAAGCATGTCTGAAACGCAATTCTGGGAAGAGTTCTATCCTAAACGGACTCTGCTTAACTCCGTGGAAGCTGTCTCCGCTGGCCGTTCCGATGCCATTGTGGAGATGCATTCCGATCAATCTCTGGTAAGAACCCCTTCGGCCATACAGAAAATGCGTGAGGCCTTTGATCCCATGTTGTTTGTGCTGGTACGGTTACGCAGTGATATGAATGAGCATTTTGTGCGCATTCTTCCCGATCTGGACAATCCAACCAGTCCTGTGAAACCCTAGGATCAGTATCCATAGCCACAACCTTCTGGTCTTTTGATTCGCTTGATACTAAAGTCGGAAAGGATTAGTATAGGGCTATGCGCAGTGAATTGATCAATGATATTTTTTCCGTTGAGACCGAAGCGGAACGTATTGTGGAAGCCGCTGGAAAACAGGCTCTGGAAGCAGTGTCGCGTGCCCATGAGAACGGAGCTGAACTGGTACGGACAGTTGTTGAGGACGCCCGGAACAATAGATATGCAAAGGTGGAATCGGCACAATCCGATTCTTTAAAGAAAGTCGAAGCATTGCAGGAGATGGTTGGTCCACCTGCGGATACTATCGCGATGGATGAGTTGCGGATCGCACGGATTTCGGATGCGATTGTCAGGTTGCTATGCAGTTCGTGGTGCGTGGAGACGGAAAAGCGATGAAGAGTCCGGTCCGCCGCTATGGGTTCCTACACGCGAAACTACGGGCAAGGATTGGCATGATGCTGGATGAGAAAAGACTTGACGCCTTATTGCGTTCCGGGTCGCTTGAAGAACTCATGCAGCAACTCCATGATACTCCCTATGCTTCCTTGATTCCACTCTATGACCAAACCGGCGATGTCCAGCGGATGGAAGCCGAACTTTTCCAGCGGCAGGTTCTCCTACACAAGGAAATCGCCGAATACCTGGATGGGAACCATGCCGAGTTGATTCTCGCCCTTACCCGTAAGCTGGAGGTTGAGAATCTGAAGAGTGTGCTGAGATTGTGGTTCAGCAGTACCTTCAAGCATCAGAATATCGATTACCGTTTTGGTTATCTCTATCAGGATGGGATTGTCTCATCCATTGACTGGCATCAGCTTATCAACGCATCGAATTACCAGGAAGTGCTCGAGACTTTAAAAGATACCCCGTACGGCGAAGCTGCCTCATCCTTTGATCCCGAGGAGTTCTCCTCCGATGGCATCTTCTATCTGGAGACGGCATTGGACCGGTGCTGGTTCCACGAACTCAGGCGTTATGTGGATAAAATGCCCCGCCGCGACCGTTTGCTGCTCAGTGCGGTATTCGATAATGATTGCGACCTTAAGAATGTTATAAACCTGGTTCGGTTTGGCTATATGTACCGTATACCGACTGAACGTCTGCGCTCTCTCATGCTGGATGGTGGGACGGTGAATGGCTCAAAGGAATTCGAGGAATATCTGGCATGTGAACCGGAGGACCGGTCTGTGGTTTCCCTGGTCCGCAAGAGATTCCCAAAACTTGCCAAGGAGTTGGCTGAACAACGCAAAGGTTCCATAGCAACCTCCCAGCAGACAATCAGAATAGAAAAGTATCTTTCTGAGCTCCGGAAAAAAGAATACATGTCCATGCTTGCCGGTTATCCGTTCACAATCGGCATTGTGCTAGTCTATTTCTTCCTTTGTGAGCGACAGGATAAAATGATCCGGGCTTTGATCAACGGCAAGTATTACGGGTGGGATGCCCAGACCATCAGGGGGTTTGCGATATGAGCTTGTTCACGGTTCCTATGAGACTGCTGACTGCGGTGGTGCTGGAAAGCAAGACCGATACAGTGGTGCAGGAGCTTCTCCGTCTGGGAGTGCTGGATTTCATCCATGTTGATACCCTCGCCTACGAGAAGGCCGCAAAGTTGCTTACGCGCAATGAGACGGTGGATCGGACAGCGATCGCCGATGTCCGGCATAGGATTGAGGCTTTGTATCGTCAGGCCGGTTTCCCGGTACCGGGTCCCAGGCAACTTGATCTTAATGAATTGCGCGCTCTTTCCCTACCGGCTTGTTCTGAACAGCTGGATGCTCTCAACGATGAACTGCAGGTCCTGCGGGAAAAGCAGAAAGGTATCAATCAAGCCCTCATCAGAGTGGATGAACTGTTGCGTTACTGCAAGGAAGGCAAACTGCAGTATCTGGATATCCGGGTAGGGGAAGTGGAGCACGGCCATCTGGAAACCCTGGAAGACAGGCTTTCGTCATTCGCGCATCTGATTCTGCCCAATGAGGAAAACCAGGGCGAAGTGGTGCTCTCTCTGCGGCGGGACGGTTCCCAGGTAACCCCTTTGCTGGACAAGTTCGGCTGGACTGAGAGTGTGCAGGTATCCAAGCAGCGCAATGCGTTGAAGCGGTTGATTGAAAGTCTGGAAAGACAGCATGCCAGGCTTTCGGATGGTCTATCCGCCGCCAAAGCCCAGGTGGCTTCCCGGATCAAGGTTGAAGAGACCTCACTGGATGCCATGTGGTGCAATCTCAGATTGCATGAACTGCTCGGCGAGATTGAGTCGAATTTCTCACACACCCGGAATACCACGATATTCTCGGGATGGGTTCCAAAAGACAGCTGTGCCGAGCTTGAAGAGGGTATCCGCAGCGCTTCAGATGGCGAATGCGTCATTGAATGGATCGATGCCCAGGAAATGCCACGCGCAGAGGTTCCCGTGGCGGTACGCGAGATTCCCGCCCTTTCTCCTTTCCAGAAGATCGTGGATAATTACAGTGTGCCTGAATATGGAACAATCAGTCCCACACCATTCGTAGCAGTCAGCTATCTAGCCATGTTCGGTTTGATGTTCGGCGATGCCGGGCAGGGATTGGCCATCCTGCTTATCGGATTGTTGGGACTCAGGCATTTCTCAAAGCCCGGGATTCCCCAGCAGGGAGGCATGCTTACAGCGAACCTGTGCCGTCTCTTCCTGTATCTGGGAGGGGCTTCGATCATCACCGGTATCCTGTTCGGATCCTATTTTGGCTATGAGCTGTTTGAACCCCTTTGGTTCAACTACCATGCAGTGGTCATGGGCACTGCCCACGCGGCGGGACCGATACAGGATGTATACGATATCCTGGGAATAACCATCCGGTTCGGTATCCTGGTGATTGGCACCGGTCTTATTCTGAATTGGATCAATCTCATCCGCAAACAGGATTTCTTCAATCTGGTATTCGATAAAAACGGTGTATTGGGTGGTTGGTTGTTCGGTTGCGGTATCTGGGCGGCCTTCTATTTTGTAGGAACAGGGTATAAAACCCTTCCCACCGGCTTGTTCCTTCCATTGGCTTTTGGTATACCGATTGTGCTTTTATTGGCTAAAGTTCCCGTACACCGGTTCCTGCTCCGAAAAAATGGACATGAGGTTGAACCCAAGAGCCTCGGAGGTCTTATCATGGAATGTGTGATGGAATGGGTGGTGGATCTTCTGGAGATTTTCTCTGGGTTCCTTGCCAATACCCTTTCCTTCATGCGGGTAGCCGGACTAGGTATCGCCCATGTGAGCCTGATGGCGGCTTTTGCCGATATGTCGGCCCTTGTGGGTGGAGGCGCAGTAGGTATCCTGGTCATGTTGGTGGGCAATGCGCTGGTGATAGCATTGGAAGGTTTGTCCGCCGGAATCCAGGCCTTGCGTCTGAATTACTATGAATTTTTTACCAAATATTTCACTGGAAAAGGTTTGGCTTATAATCCCGTCGCCCTGCATCCCCATGCCGGACGGCAGGTTAAAATTTGATTTCTGTAATAATATCGATGTATGGATCGATAGGAGGGTATTGTGACTGCAGTAACATTTAGAAAAAGAATCGTTCTCTCATTGGTGTTCACCGTGCTGGCTTTGATTGTGTCGGCATTCGTTATCACCCCACCGGTATTCGCAGCGGAAAGCACCGGCGTTGCTCCAAGTGTGGCTGCTACCGCAGATCCCCAGCTCAAGTGGGTGGTTATCGCGGCGGCCATAGCTTTCAGTATCGGAGCGCTTGCCGCAGGATTGGCGATTTCAAACGTTGGTTCAGCTGCCATGGGTGCCATCAGTGAAAAACCCGAGATTGCCTCCCAGGCCTTGATTTTCATCGCGCTCGCTGAAGGTCTGGTGGTGTTCGGTTTCATCACCGCTCTGATGATTCTGGGCAAGATCTAGGAAAAGATGAAATACTTCGTCATTGGCGACGAGGACACGGTGCTGGGTTTCTCTTTGGTAGGTACCCAGGGGTTGGTCGCATCCAATCCCGACCAGGCGCGCAGTGTTCTTGAGAAAGCTTTGGAGAACAAAGAATTCGGTATCATCATTATCACCGAAAATGTTGCGGATATGATCCGGCCAATGGTTGACCGGTATCTTTTTTCCGAAACATTTCCTTTGATCGTTGAGATTCCGGGTCGATTCTCCCAGGGAAAGCCAAAAGATCTGAGGACCTTGGTGAATGAAGCGATAGGAGTGGCGTTATGAATGCTGGGAACAACAATCCTCTACTGGAAGGCATTATTGCCAATGCCCGGTCTGAGGCTGAACAGATTCTTGCAAAATCGGTGGTTGAAGTAACCGATCTTGAGAAGGTCTATCAACAGAAAGCGGCAGAAGCCCGCAAGGTGGAGGATAGGATCCTGGAAGCCCAACTGGATGAAATCTCACGCAAAGAGGAATCTCTCCTGCGCAATGCCCAACGGAAAAGCTCTCTTCTGAAAGGAGACCGGCTCCGTACTAGGGTAATGGAATCCGTTACCCGGAAAATGGCCGATCTGATGGGTGAAACCGGGTATGGGGATATCCTTGTTGGATGGATTGCTGAAGGTGCTATCGGTCTGGATCATGACGAGGCAATGGTGCGTTGTTCATTCAAAGAAGAAATAACTCCATTGATGCTTGAGAAAGCCTTACAGTTGGTGCAATCAAAGACAGGTAGGAAGATACGATTGACATTTTCCGACAATCCGCTATCAGCGCAAGGGGTGGTGGTTTCCTCCTTGGACGGAAAAATCGCCTACAACAACCAGGTGGCCACCAGAATCACCCGGTATGATCGTGAATTGAAAGAATTGATGGAAGGGGATACATGCAAGGCAGAATAGTCGGCCAAGTAAAAAGAGTGAACGGTCCGGTCATCACCGTGAAGGGTATCACCGATGCGATGATGATGGAATTGGTCAACGTCGGCGAACAGCGGCTTGTTGGAGAGCTGGTCAAGCTTTCTGGAAATGAGGCGGTTGTCCAAGTATATGAGGACGCCACCGGAATCGCTCCCGAAGACAATGTATATGGTACCGGTATGCCTCTTTCGGTTGAGCTCGGTCCTGGACTTATTGGAACCATCTACGATGGTATCCAGCGGCCTCTGGAGGAACTGAAAGCCCTGGCGGGTGATTATATAAAACGCGGTGTCAACCGTCCTTCCGTGAACCGGTCTAGGAAATGGAATTTCAAGCCTACCGTTGCTGTGGGCGACAGTGTGGGGCCTGGCGCGGTCATCGGTACCGTGGTGGAAACCGAACGGGTATTGCACAAGATACTTGTCCCTCCCAAAGTCGAGGGTCTCCAAGGTCCTTTGGCTAAAGTCCTATCCATTGTTCCACCGGGAGAATACACGGTGGATCAAGTGGTGTGCACTCTTGATATCGGAGGGGACCATACACGGGAACTCACCATGATGCATCGTTGGCCGATCCGTGTTCCCCGTCCTGTGAAGGAACGCAAACCGTTGAGGATTCCCCTGATCACCGGCCAGCGGGTTATCGATATGCTTTTTCCTCTGGCAAAAGGGGGCACGGTCGCGATTCCTGGAGGTTTTGGAACAGGCAAGACCATGACCCAGCATTCAATCGCACGCTGGTGTGATGCCGATATCATCGTGTATATCGGTTGTGGCGAACGTGGCAACGAAATGACCGACGTGTTGCGGGAATTCCCCCATCTGATCGATCCCCGGACAGGGCGGTCGTTGATGGAACGGACGATTCTAATCGCAAATACTTCAAATATGCCGGTATCGGCACGTGAAGCCAGTATCTATACCGGTATAACCATGGCTGAATACTATCGTGACCAAGGTTTCCACGTGGCGATCATGGCGGATTCGACTTCCCGTTGGGCGGAAGCCTTGCGCGAGCTTTCCGGCCGTATGGAGGAAATGCCCGCTGAGGAAGGTTTTCCGGCTTACCTGCCCACCCGCATCGCTGAATTCTACGAACGGGCTGGTTATATGGTGTCGCTCAATGGTGCCGAGGGTTCGGTAACGGTTATCGGGGCGGTCTCGCCTCCAGGCGGGGATTTCTCCGAACCGGTCACCCAGCATACCCGGCGGTTTGTACGCTGTTTCTGGGGGTTGGACCGCTCTTTGGCCAGTGCCAGGCATTACCCTGCCATAAGCTGGCTTGATTCCTATAGTGAATATGTGGGAGAGGTGTCGGCTTGGTGGGACAAGAAGAGCGATGGGGATTGGCTGAAGAACCGTACCGAGATCATGGATTTGCTCCAGCGTGAAGTCAGGCTTCAGCAGATTGTGAAGCTGGTAGGTCCGGATGCGCTTCCGGATAGCCAGAATTTTATTCTCGAAGTCTGCTCTGTGTTCAAGACCGCTTTTCTCCAACAGAACGCCTTCGATGACGTTGACCGGTATTCTTCAGTTGAAAAACAGATCCGCATGCTCCAGATTATCCTCACATACTGGCATCTTGGCTCCGAGGCGATCCAGAAAGGGGTCACCATGGTCAAGATCAGACGTTTGAAAATCGTTCAGGAGATCACCCGTATGCGCCTGACCGTGTCCAATGAGAATCTGGATGAGCTTGACCGGCTTGCCCTGCGTCTTGAACGCTCATTGTCGCAGCTTGGAGGTATCTATGAAGAAAACTAATCCTCTAGTGGGACTTGACAGGAAGCTGGTCAGCGGCCGTGAATACGTTGGCGCGAGTAAGATAGACGGGCCTCTGGTATTCATGCGCAATACCCATCCCGTAGGGTATGGGGAATTGGTGGAATGTCTGGACAATGCTGGTAACCGACGTACTGGGCAGGTCCTTGATACCAGTGACGAAGTGGTGGTTGTCCAGCTTTTCGAGGGAACCTCCGGGCTCACTCTTCCTGGAACACGCATGCGCTTTATGGGGGAGCCTCTCACCCTGGATGTTTCCGAACAGATGCTTGGCCGGGTTCTCAATGGTCTTGGCCATCCCCGTGATGGAGCGGTGGCCCCCAAAGGGGAAGCGGAACAGGATGTGAATGGCTTGCCGATCAATCCCACTGCACGTGAGTATCCACGGGATTTCATACAGACAGGCATTTCCGTTATCGATGGTTTGACCACTTTGATCCAAGGACAGAAGCTGCCGATTTTCAGCGGGAACGGTCTTCCCCACAACCAGCTTGCCGCCCAGATCGCCCGTCAGGCGAAAGTCCGGGGTGGGAAAAGCGATTTTGCGATTGTTTTCGCGGCCATGGGTGTTAAATACGATGTAGCCCGGTTTTTTATCGATAGCTTTGAGGAAACGGGAGTGTTGGACAATGTGGCCTTGTTCCTTTCCCTTGCCGATGATCCCTCCATTGAGCGGACCATCACTCCGCGTACCGCATTGACACTGGCTGAGCATCTTGCTTTTGATAAAGGCAAACAGGTGCTGGTGATCATGACCGATATGACCAACTACTGTGAATCCCTCCGCGAGATCTCCACGTTGCGGGGAGAAATCCCCTCACGCAAAGGATATCCTGGGTATCTGTATTCCAATCTGGCTGAGTTGTATGAACGGTCTGGCAAGATCATGGGACGGGATGGTTCAATCACCCAACTTCCCATTCTCACCATGCCCAATGATGATATCGGGCATCCGATTCCCGACCTCACCGGTTATATCACCGAAGGTCAGATCGTCTTCGACCGCGAGATGTACGGGCGTGGCATATATCCACCAATCAATGGACTGCCTTCGCTCTCCCGGCTGATGAAGGATGGCATTGGCGAGGGAATGACCCGTGCTGACCATCCCCACCTGTCCAACCAGATGTTCGCTTCATACAGCCATGTAAAGGATGTGCGCAACCTGGCTTCGGTTATCGGCGAGGAGGAACTCACCGCCCTTGACCACCAGTATCTGGAATTCGGAGAGTTCTTCGAGAAGAAATTTGTTTCGCAATCATTTACCGAGGACCGTTCCATTGAGGAAACCCTTGATCTGGGCTGGAAAGCCCTATCATTGCTGCCGACTGAAGAACTCCAACGGGTGACCGACGAGGAGATCGAGGAGCATTACCAGAGCTGATATGAAACAGAATATCGCCCCTACCAGAAGCAATCTTCTCAAGCTCAACGACGAATTGAAATTCGCCACGTTGGGGCATGATCTTCTGGATCAGAAACGCAGTATACTTGTGGTGGAGTTGCTTACCCTGGTCGACCAGGCTGTCGATTATCAAAGCCGGGTGGACAAGGCCCTGCAGAAAGCCGGGACATCCATGCAGCATACTGTGATGGAGATGGGCCGGTTGAAAGTGGCCAACCTTTCGGGATCTGTCACCATACGCAGTTCTATCGAGCTTAAGGAGCGCAAGGTGATGGGAGTCCGTCTGCCCAGGGTAGAGACCTCCTTCACCGAAGGTGGCCCGTATTTCAGCCCGGAAGGGACAACCCTTTCGGTTGAGGAAACCCTGAGGGGCTACCGCGACGCATTGGAACTGATGGGGCGTCTGGCGGAATTGAAAGTATCGATCATGCGGCTGGCCCGGGAAGTGAAGAAGACAATCCGTAAAGTGAACGCGCTGGAGAAGATTGTGATTCCTGATCTCAAGGAAACCAGATCCTTCACTCAAAGCCGCCTAGAAGAGGCTGAGCGTGAGAGCTTCACGCTGATGAAAATGGTGAAAGACAAGATGGAGCGCGAACAGGAACATAATAGAAGGGAGGAATGATGATAGATCCTTTTAAAAGCATACTGGTTTATCTTGATGGGTCGGAATCTTCGGTAACTGCCTCGATGTACGCCATCGCGCTTGCCAAGCGGCTTGGATCAACGGTTACCGCCATGTATGTGGTGAATACCCGCGCTTTGCAGGATCTGGTGAAGGCCCGGATTTTCCTTGATATTGAGGAAAGGGAATATCGTCAGGACATTGAAAGCGATGCGGACAGGTATCTGAAGCATGTGCACCGACTGGGAAAACAGAAGGGCATCGAGGTGGAGACCGTCAAGATCTCGGGCACGGTGCATTCCGAAGTCCGCAACTATATCACCGAACACAAGGTTGATCTTCTTGTACTTGGGAACATCTCCACCATACATAGCCGCCGTGACGAGTTGCTAAGTGAAACGGATAGGATGATGCGTACAGCGGCCTGTCCCGTACTGGTGGTCAGGGATGATGAGCGGATCTGGGAAATGTTTGAATCATTGCCAGAATCAGATACAGGAGGCCAGGCATGACATTGATGGATGTATTGGATAAAGACCTCATTAAGGTTCCGTTGGAACATACCTCGAAAAATGGGATTATCGAAGAGATGGTGGATCTTCTGGCATCCAAGAAGAAATTGGCTAGACGTGATGAGATTCTCAAGGCGGTTCTTGCACGTGAGGCGCTTGGAAGCACAGGCCTTGCCGAATCCATCGCTATTCCCCATGCGAAAACCCCGGCGGTTGATAAATTGTCGCTGGTGGTGGGTATCAGCCGGGTGCCGGTGGATTTCCAAGCCCAGGATGGCAAGCCATCACAGTTGTTTTTCCTGGTCATAGCGCCTGAGAAGGAGTCCCAAGCCCATATCGAGGTCTTGGCCTCTATCGCCCGTACTACGGCGTCTTCGGTTTTCAAACGGTTGCTGCAGAGTGCCCGGACTGCCGATGAAGTGATGCGGTTGTTTCTGGAATAATCAGAAGAAAACGATCGCGTTGAATCAGCATGCCGCCAATCCATGAAATGGCGGCATATTGTGTTTTATCCACACACAACCGGTCAATAGCCAACCGCTTCGCCTACAATCAACACCATGATCCGTCCAACATCCTTCTGCCGGCCCATGACCACCATGTTGCTGCAGATAGTCTGTTCACAGGTGCCTGGTGTGATGGACATGAGATTGCGCTCATCGCAGAAGGGAGCGATACAGTGACCGGATTTTACACAGGGAGTATCTTTTTCAAGACGGAGGCTGTTGGCAGGGGCGGCGATATGCTTGACCCGATCCACTGCGTCGCGAAGCGTGGGAACAATCTTCTGCCAACCAGCCACGACAATCACCCGTTTAGGTCCAAACAGCATGGCGGCTGCACGGTTGCTGGTCCCATCGACATTGTATAGTTCTCCATGTTCGGTTATCGCGTTGACACTGGTGAGGAATACATCGGCACTGAAAGCATCGATGAATGCCTGCCGGGTCTGCTCAGGAGTGATTCCTGGAGCATAACGGTCAATCAAGTGGTAATCGCTGCTATGCACGAGTCTAAGGGCGCCGGTCTCGGTCAAGGTCATCGATCCACCCAATGCAATGGTATCACCCTCTTCGAGAAGCGAGCGGAGCATGGGCACCACATCCAGCATGCCAGGCAGATAGGCTGCGTCCATGTTGTTCTTCTTCAGTTTTCCAATAGTCCTGGCAATCATCATTTCCTTTATCTTGTTCCGGTTGGCATCCATATTTTTCTCCTATCCGTTCAGTATTCCAATCATATTACCACAACCACCATACAGGATTGCCTGAAACAGCGAACCCAATTTCTTTCTGTAGCTTCAGTGAGGCTTCATTGCCTATCATGATCTGGGCGAAGGGGATGATACCCAAGGCGATCAAATGGTTCGCCATATGGATTTCCAGGGCACGGCCAATGCCCATCCGCCGGTAGGCGGGGAGCACGTGGAGCAATCCGATGGACTGCTCGGCATGCAATCCGATGAATCCCACCGGCTCGCCTTTGATGAAGGCTCCCTGCATGGTATGTTCTTCGAACCGGCTGGCTATGTATTGACGGTCTTCGGCGTGTTCATAGTTGTCCATGACAAAGTCAAGGTACCGATCATCAAGAGGACGGATAGTGGCGGGACAGCTGGGTTCTGGCAATGGCTTGAAACCAAGATAGGCGGCTTGAAGGCAGGCCATGGTTTCCTGATAGGTGGTTTTGGCTTTCAAAGGAGCCAGAAAGAAAGCCTGATGGGCCACATATTGGGGGGAGACCTCACCAAGTCCGGCGACAATCGCCTCGGCTGCCTGGGTGTTGGATGCGCTGAGCATGATAGCCTGGGCGCTTTTATGGTATAGGGCGACTCCCTCGCTGTCTGCATGAAGAAGATGGGCTTCTCCCTGTGAAATGGCTTGGAGCATGTCGATATTGAGAAGGATATCCTTGGAGAGGAATCCTATGGCGGTTTCAAAATTCATGGCGCCTCCTGCCCATTTCCAAACTATAGCACAGAAATAATTGGTGGACATCATGGATTCAACAGGTTATCTTCAACATATGGATATAACATTCTTCGGTGCCGCCAGAACAGTGACTGGCAGTTGTACGATGGTGGAATGCGTTGGAAAACGCATTTTGGTGGATTGCGGGTTGCCGCAAGGGAACGATGAGAAGAAAGCGGGGAAGGATCTTCCTTTCAATGCCCGGCAGATCGACTGTGTATTGCTTACCCACGCCCATATCGATCATACCGGAAGAATCCCCTTGCTGGTGAAAGAGGGTTTCAGTGGACGCATCCTATGCACACAGGCCACTTGTGATCTGTGTGGCATCATGCTGGCCGACTCAGGCCATATACAGGAAATGGAAGCCGAGTGGCAATCCCGCAAAAGGCGCAGGGCAGGAAAAAGCAGCCTTGAACCTTTATATACCGTGGAGGATGCCCATAAAGCGATGGAGCTGTTCGAAGGCTATCCATACGGCCGGAAAATCGAGCTTTATGAAGGAATCACCATCCAGTTTGTGGATGCTGGCCACTTATTGGGCTCTTCTTCCATCCAGATGTGGCTTACCGAAGGGGACCAGACCCGCCTGGTCGTGTTCAGCGGTGATGTGGGAAATCTGGATCAACCGCTCATCAAAGATCCGGCATGTCTATCCGATGCCGATTTTGTAGTGGTGGAATCCACCTATGGGGATCGCCTGCATACGAAACCTGAACATGCCAGCCAGAAAATAACTACCGACGAACATGCCAAGGAGCTGGCTGACATCATCAACAGGACTTTCTCACGGGGTGGCAATGTGATCATCCCTTCATTCGCGGTAGGCCGTACCCAGGAGATCCTATACCTGTTGCGCGTGATCATCCAGCATGGATTGGTTCCTGGATTATCCCAGATCCCGGTTTTTCTGGATAGCCCATTGGCAATTGAAGCCACTAAAGTATTCTCAAGCAATTTAGAGGGGTATTTTGATGAAGAGGCGATGGCTTTGGTCCATGCCGGGGTGAATCCCCTGGTTTTTCCATCACTCACACTGGTGGTCACCTCCGATGAATCGCGTGAACTCAACCTACGCAAGGGAAGCGCGGTGATCATCTCTTCCAGCGGTATGTGCGAAGCTGGCCGTATCAAGCATCACCTCAAGCACAATCTCTGGAGAAAGGAAAGCACGGTTGTCTTTTGCGGATACCAGGCGGAAGGGACTCTGGGCCGATCCATTCTCGATGGGGCGGAGAAGGTGACCATATTCGGCGAGCAGATCGATGTCCGCGCTGAGATCTGCAAGTTGGAAGGTATCAGCGGACATGCGGATCAGGCGGGATTGGTACGATGGCTGTCTTGTTTCGGCCAGCGCCCCCGGCATATTTTCGTGGTCCATGGCGAGGAGCGGGTCGCCACCTGGTTCGCAGGCTTCATAACCACGCAGCTTGGGGTTCCCGCATGGGCCCCCGAGGCAATAAAAAGCTATGATCTATTGAAGGGTGTGCTGCCTGTCGCCACGGCCTCCACGCTGCAAATTCCTGGAATACATGAACTGGATGCCTCCTTTGCAGAACTTTCGCTGGCATTGTCCAAACTGGAGGATGTGGCCAAACGGTTGCGGACACAGAGGAAGCAGATAAAACCCAGTAAAAACGGCACCGATGCTTTGCGTTTGGCAGGTGCGGTCTCACGCTTATCCAATGATATCGAAGTCTTGAGGAGCAAGTGGAATGGAGGCAGTGGGGATGGCCATACGGCCTGATGGTGTTATCTGGAAAGGATTTCCTGGATGGCGATAACCACCCCGGATACGCCGACGAATCCATAGACCAGCTTTTTAAGCAGGTTTTTAGGAAGGTTGCTGAAGGTCTTCAGACCCAGCCAGGTGCCGATCCCCAAACCCAGCCATCCGATAAGGATGTAAGGCGTCTCAGCCCAGGTGACCGAGCCATTGGTGAGCCGGATGGAGATGGTTGTCAGATTGCTGAGGAAGAAATAGCATTGGATTGTGGCCAGGTAGGCCAGTTTGTCGTTGATTCCCGTTAGGAAATACATCGCTACGGGAGGCCCCCCCATGCCGAAGAGCCCATTGCCGAAACCTGCGATGCATCCCATCGCCATACCGAAAGCGGGTGAGGGTTTCACTTTTATCCGCGCGCTGAACCAGACGGAAAAGATTGAGATGGCCACCAAGGCGAATCCCAGTATAAGCTTCAGTATTCCCTGAGGAGCGGACATGGAGCACAATGTCACAATGATTCCTGTTACAAGCGAGACAACCAGTAGTGGAAACATGGTTTTCCAGTCGATATGCTTCCAATAACGGATGGCAAGATATCCATCCGCGGCGGTGACGATGATCTGATTCAAAGTGACCGCGGTGGAAAAGGGGAACAGACTGGGAAGAAACACCATCGCCAGTACTGAAAAACCGAATCCAAGATTAGTCTGCAGAAATGAGGAGGCAAGGGTTATAAGGAACAGCAACACAGATGTGACGACCATAATCGCCATAATAGCAGGCTTTCATATTCCATGATATACTTTTCTGCATAGGAGTGCGAAGGAAATGGTCGTGTTGGCGGTAGGGGCTCACCCCGATGATGTGGAGTTGTCCTGCTTCGGTACCTTGGCCTGATATGGATACGCTGACGCCCAGCAAACGGAGCGAAGTGATGTCCCGAATCCAGGGGAAGAACACTTCCTGCGAACTGATAGTGCGTAGATATCTGTTTTCACAAGGGTTCCGTTTCCGTATCCACGACAAGCGTTATCCAGGACATCCCGATATCGTTCTTCCCAAATACCGTACTATGGTTTTTGTGAATGGTTGCTTTTGGCACGGACATACGGATTGCTCTCTCTACCGTCAACCGAAATCAAATGTCGCTTTCTGGAAGGAAAAGATAGAAAGGAACCGGTCCCGGGATGAACGGAACCGTTTGTTGCTTGAACAGTCGGGATGGCGGGTGATCGTGGTGTGGGAATGTGAGCTCAGGCAGAAGCACCTGCGGGAAAACACACTCCCAGGTCTGGTGAATGAGATCTGGGAGTGAGGTTGAACACGTTCTAGCTTTCTTTTTTCGCAACTGGTTCTTCACTGGGTGTTGGTTTAGCTTTGGTTGTGGTTTTTGGCTTGGGGCTGGTCGCTTTGGTTTCAGATTTCACTCTTGGTTTGGCAGCGGCCTTGGCGGGTTGGGCGGCCTTGGCAGGTTGGGCGGCCTTGACAGGTTGGGCGGCCTTGACAGGTTGGGCGGCCTTGACAGCCAGATCAAGCTTTTCTTTGGTAAAAGCTATCGCATTTGCCACATCCTGTTGGTTTGGATGCCCCATCCGGATGAAAAAAAGAAAACTTCCCTTGCAGATAAACTCATCTGGATCAACATCCACCCCATTTTTTACCAACAGATCGCGGATTGCTGTCTGCTTGGTGTTTCCCGATGCGCAATCTGTAAGTAAAACCACCTTTTTAACCTTGGTTCCATCGATTCCCTTGATGAAATCCAACGTCTCCGGTTGGCTCTGACCCCCATAGATGCCTCCCACAAAGAAGAGTAGGTCTATACCCTTGAGATCTGGATTGTCCTTGATATGTACGGCCTGGAGCGATAGTGCTGAAGCGATTGCCTCGGCAAGTTTTCTGGAGTGACCGGTCATTGTGGTGTACAACACTGTGATATCCATGTTCCCCCTCCCCGGGTGGGTCCAGCCGTTCTGACCGGATTCCACCTGATGTGATACCGGCTCTATTTTTTCAGCCGGTTGAATTTTGATTGGATGCGCTGGCGGTTCACATCTGTCGCTTCTGTATCCTTGATATAGATTCCTGCCTCAAAACGGAGGATATCACCTTCCTTTGAATCCGGTGGAATATCCTCGAAGGGAATGTTCACCATGCGTCTGCCACTGGTTTCGCATACCGCAAAATCCTCTTCGAATCGGTCGATAATGAATTTCTGATCCATGGATCCTCCGTATTGTCAGGGCTTGCAGATAGCACAGGGAATATATCCAGCCGATACCGCTTCCTCACGGGAGAACAATCCCACCTGGTCCGCGGCAGTGGGTAAAGCTGAACAGGTGGTTTTATGGAAGATACCTGAATGCCGATCCACGATGAAGAGGGTTTCCCTCCATGCGCTATTGGGATGCTGGCGGTGGGTGTCCACGGTGATTGCGCCATCCGGTGCGATTGAAACCACAACTGTTCCCTCTAGATCTGTGCGTAATATGGTGCCGGGAATCCTGCTCAGCACGGTGGCCGATGGATGTCCATAGGGATTGTTTTTCCCCACATGCACGATGGAAAGGGTGGGATTGACGGCTTTGATAAAGTTGCGGTTGGTGGATGTCTGGCTTGCATGGTGGCCAACCTTGAGTATGTCGGCACCCAGATCGGCACCACTGGCAATGATGTGCCATTCGGAAATGGTCTCAGCGTCGGCCATGAATAGAATGCTTTTCCCGCTACGGGCCAGCTTGAAGACCAGAGAGTAATCGTTGATCTCATTATAGGTCTTTTGTACCGGGGCGATGAGCGTGAGCGTGGAATTGCCCAGCTGGATGGTGCTGCCCAGCACCGGGATGGTGACAGGCAGGCCTTTTTCTTCGATAGCATCCAGAACATCCTCGAAACTGATGGTGTTGTTGGTCTTGTCCGGCATAAGGATGGCACCGATATCAAAAGATCTGATAACGTCATCCAGCCCACCGATATGGTCCTCATGGGGATGGGTTCCCACTAGATAGTCGATCCTCTGTATGCCCAGGGTTCTGAGATAATTGACCACCAGGTTTCCATCGGCGTTGTTTCCAGCATCGATAAGCATGGTTTGACCATTGTCGATTAAAAGGTGGCTGTCGGCTTGGCCCACATCGATGAAATGTATCTGCAGACCAGTGTCAGCCCCGGCCGTGAGGCTCGATAGGCACAATAGGAGCATCAATGGTAGCAGTAGGAATCTTTTGCGCATACAATCCCCTTGAATCCAGTATGTTTCCACAATTGTGGATTTGTCAAAGGGGAAATGCGTTGGATGGCGGCGGTGCGCCACCGGCAGAGCGGAGCTCCTCCATGCAGTGGAGAGCGGGAGCGGCGACGGGATCCCGCCGCAGGGCGGGAGGCGTCAGGATTATCCGGGATGTCCACAGAAGCAGGGAGTACGATTTTCCGATATGCAACACAGCTAACTGTTGCATTATCTCAGGTGTTGGGGTAAAATTGTTGTTTAAAAACCGACAGGTGGTTTGAACAGTTTAAAAGGTGATTCCAATGATTGATGTCCGGGTTCATTCGAGCAGGCATATTGAAACCAAAATCACATATCCGATTCCCGAAAAAGAAGAATACGAACGTGAGTTGCATTATTATATCTTCTCACCCGCACAACTCCATGTGTCAAGCGACATGGTGCCTTCCTCCGATATGCTCAGGAAATTCCAGACCCATGCCCGTTATTCATCACCCGAGATCACCCTTGACGAACTGCTTGACCGTGGAAACAAGACCAGTCCGCTGATTCTGCTTGAGGAGTATGTGGAGAACCGCTTCTCGGGAGCCGACACCATCAGCGATACCATCTTCATGCATGAACTGCAAACCCTCTCGAACTCGATCCGGCATGATACCGGGGTGATTGTAGCGGAATGCGCTTCTCTGACTGCTTCTGCCAAAATCAAGGAGCTGTCGTCCATGCTCGACACCTGGAGCGCGGAGATCACCGAAGTATTGTTGCGGTTCAGGAATCTGCTAGCCCGTATGCGCGTCCATTATCCCACCGGGAATCGGATCATCACCGCCTTTGAATGGGCGGATGAATCAATAAGTCTGATTGTGGAGAACAACAGTCTGGAGATGTATCTGTCGCTGGAACCCCTGTTCAGCCAGATACAGGAAACCGCCTATGCCCTGATGCGGCTTTCACGCACAGAGCTGGCTTATAGGCGCGAACATAAATATCCATCAGTGGTGAATAAGGAAAACAAATACTCGTCCGAAGCGGTGGCTTACCGGTCGGGGGTTCTCAAGAAATGGACCCAGTCGGTTCTGTATCTCACTCCGGTGCCATCCAAGGCGCCGCAACGGGTAGCCGGCATGCTGGCCGGGGCTGCTGCCGCGATCGCCATGACCTTCGCCACCCTGGCCTCGATATTCGCCGAGACTTTTTTCCTGAAGAACAGCATGCAGTGGGCTTTGCTGGTGATTATCGCCTATGTGTTCAAAGACCGCATCAAAGAGGGTCTGCGACAGGTGTTCTCCCGTTTTGTCCCCAAGCTGCTCGCCGACCAGATATCCAGTTTTGTCTCTCCTCGGACCGGCAAGACCCTGAGCCGGGCCAAAGTGATTCTCAAGATTGTCAAAGCCACCCAGGTACCCTTCAAGATCTGTGAAGCCCGCCGTGACAGCACCAATCCGTTCCAGGATATGCTGCCAACCGAAGATGTGATCCATTATACCCGGTACGTTTCCATCAATAAAACGGAAAAGGACCGCACCATGGGGCCATGGATCAATGCCATGACCGTTATCACCCGCATCCGGATCGATGACTGGTTGAAGGAAATGGACGATCCAAACGATGTCGCCTACCGGGTGAGTTCGTCCGAGGGTGATTTCGAGCAGCAAAACAGCGACCGTGTATACCATCTCCATCTGATTATCGAAGAGATTTCCGAGAAGGACGGTTTCGACAACCTGTGGCACTATAGGGTGGTGCTCAACAGGATGGGAATTGTCCGTTTGGAAAAACTTTCAGGCGACTGAAAGACCGGATAGTCTGATGGTCCGATGGTGATGGTCTAATGGTGATGGCGGGCAATGGAAAGTCAGGCCAGACCGATTTGCGTTCCGATGGTGCGCATGCCTTCGATGGTCAGCGTTATAATGGTGTCAAGATCCATTCCAAGCATTCCGGCCCCTTGGGTGATGATGTCGCGGTTCACCCCCATCGCGAAACCTTTGGTTTTCCACTTCTTCTTCACCGATGAGGCAGTGAGATCGTTCAGGCTTCTGGAGGGGCGCATGAGAGCGGTGGCATGCACCAGTCCGGTAAGCTCATCGATGGTGAACAGTACTTTTTCCATGGGCAAGGTTGGTTCCACATCGCTGCAGAGCGTCCATCCATGTGACACGATAGCATGGATGGTGGCTTCATCGATTCCTGCTTTGCGCAGCAGTTCAGGCGCTTTGTGGCAGTGCTCATCAGGATACATTCCATAGTCAATATCGTGGAGCAGCCCCACGATGCCCCAGTATTCGGGATCCTCATGGGATTCGATGGCGAAACGGCGCATCACGGCTTCGACACTCAGCGCATGATGGTAGAGATTTTCGGATTGGTTATAGGTTTTGAAGAGCTCAAGAGCTTTTTCACGATCAATGGACATGGAGAACTCCTTGATGATAGTAGGATTTCCTGTGCGATGAGGGCAAGGATGTTTCCGTTGTACATCCAGATGGAAATGTTCACAAGGTTTTTCGTCAAATCCATGGCTTTCTCTTTCGCTTATCAACGTATTGTGGTAGACTCGGGCTGAACGCTACACTCCACACTGCAGTGGAAGATTTTTCCGGTCAAGGAGGATGCTATGTCTACTTCAGACGATGGTGGAAGTCCACGCCATCGGCCTTTTCACACTACACATGCGAATGCCTCCCGACCCACCGCCAGCTGAACTTATCCGATAGTCCATCGACATGTGGTTCCAGAGGATCGCCGAGGAGGAACCATGATCACAATCAGAGACAATATCACAAAAAGAATCCCGGGTGATAATTCACGGGCAGGGTATATCTGGGTGGATGCACGGGAGATAACCCGTGACGATATCACCAGACTGGAAGAAGAATATGCGATTTCATCCGAATTGCTGGCGGATATCATGGACTTGGATGAGCAGGCCCGTATCGAGAAGGAAGATGAGTATGTAGCCCTCATCATGCGTCTTCCGGCTTTTGCGGATGACAGCCATGGCATCAATCAGTATTGTGTGCCTTTGGGGATTGTCATGAAACCGGGAACCATTATCACCATCTGCCAAAGCGACAGTGTGATATTGGAGGATTTTGCCAGAAACCGTTTCAGACAGTATCCGGTGGATACCCAGGAAGGATTTGTAATCAGTCTGACGGGACGGGCAGCCATGGTGTACATCCGGCTGCTCAAATATCTCAACCGACAGAAAAATCTGGTTGAAGAGGAACTGCACCGCGCGGTGATGAACGACGAGCTCATCCAGTTGCTCTCCATCCAGAAATCCCTGGTGTATTTCACCACCTCGCTGACTACCAACGAGATCCTGCTTGAGAAACTCCAGAAATCTCCCTTGTTCAAGGTGAACAACGATGATGAGCGGGAATTCCTCGAAGATGTCATAATCGATAATAAACAGGCCATTGAAATGGCCAATATCTATTCATCGATCCTCACTGGAACCATGGATGCCTTCGCTTCGGTCATATCGAACAATCTCAGCGTCATCATGCGGCGGCTCACCATCATATCGATTGCCCTGATGTTTCCCACTTTTATAGTAAGCTTCTATGGCATGAATGTGGATCTTCCTTTCCAAAACCATGCGGCGGCGCCTTTTATCCTGGTGTTGGTCTGTGTGCTATCGGCTTTCCTAGGGATCTATTTTCTCAGCGACCACCGGCATAAACGCAGAACGCGGGGGGAATCCGAAAACCTCCGCAAACGGCAGAAGAAAGAGAAAAAAGAATCTGCGGCACAGGGACTGCCTTTGGAGGATTGACGGAGAAACCGCTTTCATATACGCTCATTGCGTCCTGTAAGCGAGCAGGACAACTATGAAAGACGTCCATGAACTACGCGGTATTCTTCCAGGCACATATATCGCGGGCATCTGGCGGTTGACTCTTGAGCTGTACGATGAAGTCGAGCGGCAGACCGGTGTTTTCCAAAAAAAACACCATATCCATTGTCCACAGGGCTGTGGAACCTGTTGCGAGCACTTTGTTCCCGATCTCACCGAGGCTGAAGCCAGTCTGATCGCCGCCTACCTGCTTCTGGTCAAGGAGGATCTATCGCTTGTGGAGGCCTTGCGCAAGCATGATGGTCAGACAGCTCCTTGCCCGCTATACAATGCTGTTTCACCCTTTCATTGTGCGGTGTATCCGGCTAGAGGGCTGATATGCCGGTTGTTTGGGGCCTGCGCCTCGGATAACAAACTGGGACAGCCTGTATTCCGCAAGTGTAAGTTCAATAGCGCCACCGATACGCCTTTGAGCATTACCCCTGAACAATTCGCCGAGACTCCAGAAGCGGTTCCCACCATGCGGGAATTCGGTATCCGTTTGGAATCCATTGGCGATCCAAATGAAAAGCGGCCTTTGGCAGAAGCGGTACTGGCGGCTTTGGATCAGTTGCGGTTCATAGCCACCTACCGGTTCTCAGATCCCAATGATGATGACAATGGTGGAGCTGGTCCCCAGATACCAAATCCGACGCCTGTCGCTTCCTGAACACAGATTTGCATCAACGGGTGTTCAACACTGAGGATTCCACTGTATCAGTGGCTTCACCACGGTGTGAGAGCCTGCGCATGGTCAGCAGACACACCATCATGGATAGGGGATAGAGTGTGGCGAAAAGCATCCCGCAACGCAGTCCGGTTTCGGCAGAATCCAGTGAAGCCAGCGGAAAACCGGTCCCCAAAACCGCAGGGGCAGTATCCGCGATGAAACCCAATAGCCATGGACCGACCGCAGCGCCTGTATCACCACCGGCAGCCAGCAAAGCGAACAAGGATGCGCCTGCCAAAGGGAAGCGTTTGGCGGCATTCACCACAGAACCCGGCCATAACAAAGCGGTACCCAGACCGCAGAGCGAGCAGGCAGCAACCGAGAGCAATGGCCAGGGCGATAAAGCGGCGACAACATAGCAGCCTGCCGCCAGAAGGGATCCCCAGAACATGACCTTCCATACATCGATATGCTTGCCGAATTTACCGTACAAAGCCCGTCCGGTTCCCAAGAAAGCGGCGAACATGCATAAACCGATGAGATCTCCGACTTCTTTTGGCAAAGAGAGGGCAGCTTCCACATATGCCGAGGTCCATTGTGACATGGAGACTTCCGCGGCACCTCCCAAAGCGATCCCCAACACCACCGTGATGAAAAAGGGTGAGCGGCTCAGAATGGAGGTGGAGGTCCTTTGGGCCTCAGAGACTTGGGGTGCCAAAGGAACCCGCAGGAAATTGAAAAAATTCATAAAAGGGAGGATGCTCCACAATAACACGATGATTGGCCAGTTCGCCCGGCCGAATATCGCCAGCATGGCGCTGGTGCCCAGAACCACTACGATGAATCCCCAGGCGTAGAACGAATGGAGCAGACTCATAGCCGTAGCCTTGGCTTCGGAGGGAATTGCCTGGATAATCGCGCTGAGCAACAATTCAAGCAATCCTCCGCCACAGGAGAATACCACGGTGGCGATCATGAAACCAAGATAAGGCTGGTTGGGAAACAAGACAGGCGCGAAGGCGAAGAGGACGAACCCGAGGGTGGCCAGCAAATGGGCTGAGCTGATGAAAGGCCGCACTCCATAGGTGTCGACCGGTTTGCTGAAGGCCAGATCGGTGACAATCTGGGTGAAAAAATTGATCAGTGTCAACCGGCCAACCTGTTCGAAACTCAATCCGTACTGATCCATGAGTATGATGAATAGCAAAGGAGAAAGGTTCGAGACCAGGGCTCCCACAAAATTTCCCAGATAACAGGCACGGATTGTCGATTTATACATGGATTGGATTATATGGCAGGCTGACTCTGATTGTAAACATCGGATATAATCGGAAACATGATGTACAACAGAAATATTCAAGCGGTACTGTTTGATCTCGACGGTACGCTGGTGAACACCATAGGAGATATCGCATTCGCGCTGAATACAGCTTTGATCCAGGCCGGAGTGCCTGTGGTGGATGACGGCACCTGCATGTCCTTTGTTGGATGTGGCTTGCGCAATGCCCTGAAAAACGCCTTGGATGAAGCGGGCCATACCTGCTCACAGGAGGAACTGTCCAATCTTCTGGAAATACTGATGGCCACTTACCGGGCCCATCCAGCCGACCGTTCCTTTGTGTATCCTGGAATCGAAGCGCTATTGAAGAATTTAGTTGCCCATGGGCTGGCTATAGGGGTACTATCGAATAAGGAGGAATCCTTGGTACTGGCGATCGTGGCGAAGCTGTTTCCCGGTATTCCTTTTGTATCCGTACATGGTATGGTGCAGGGGCTGCCAGGTAAACCCGACCCCTCACAAGCCTTGGCTTTCGCTTCTGTGGTGGGATTGGATCCTTCAGAGGTGCTGGTGGTGGGTGACAGTGAGGTGGACGCGTTGTTGGCCACCAATGCGCACTGTCCTATGGTTCTGGTTACCTGGGGGTTCCGTCCAAAACAGACACTTCTACAAGAAGGATATGGTCCTTTGTGCGATACAGTCGGTGAATTGGAGAGCGAGGTGTGCACATGCAACTGACAGATGCAGAACGCGAGGGTATATACGCGAAAGCACGGGCTTATGTGGAATCAGAATTGGATTCACATTTCCGTAAGGAAGTGATTGATTCCCTGGATGAACATGCTGATGATGATCTCTTCGATCGCTTTTACACATCGCTTTCTTTCGGCACGGCGGGTATGCGTGGTATCATCGGTGGCGGAACCAACCGGATCAACCCCTATATGGTGCGCAAGGTCTCCCAGGGAATGGCCGATTATCTGATGGGCATGACAGCCTCCCCGCTGGTGGTGATCGCATATGATTCGCGCAACTACTCGGCTTTGTTCGCCCAGCAGGCAGCGCTGACTTTATGTGCGAATGGGGTTCAGGTGCGTCTGTACAGCACGCTCCATCCAGTACCGATGCTCTCCTTCGCGGTGCGCAGACTGAAAGCCACTGCGGGCATTGTGGTGACCGCCAGCCACAATCCAGCCAAATACAATGGATACAAGGTATATTGGTCGGATGGAGGCCAGGTCACCCCACCTCATGATATAGGCATCGCCAGCAAAGTGGAGGAGATTGAAGGGATTTCGCACATCCGTGGCATGGATCGGTCTTGTGCTGAAGCCGCGGGTTTGCTCGCCCCGGTTCCCGATGCGGTGGATGAAGCCTACTATCAAATGGTTGTCGCTAGTCTGAGAAGACCCGGTCTGGTCAAGAACAGCCCGATAACCGTGGCCTATACGCCTTTGCATGGAACTGGGAATATCCCGATACGCAGTTTGCTGAAGCGGATGGGTATCCGCTGTGTGGTGGTGCCCCAGCAGGAGGCTCCGGATGGGGATTTTCCAACCGTGTCGCTTCCCAATCCAGAAGACCCGCAGGCCATGCGGTTGGCAATGGAGCTGGCCAAGAAAGAGCAAGCCGATATCGTCATAGGAACCGATCCCGATGCCGACCGTCTGGGAATCGCGATTCCCACCGATGGGACTATGGAATCCTACTGCCTGCTCAGTGGCAACCAGATCGCCATCCTTCTGTGTGATTATCTGATCAGCGCATGGAAGGAATTGGGAGGAACTTCACAGGGACGTCCTTTGGTAGTAAAATCCTTGGTCACCACCGATCTAGTGCGTGAAATCGCCGAGTATCACGGAGCAAAATGTACCGATGTGCTCACTGGTTTCAAGTATATCGCCGAGCAAATCCAGAATCTGCAGGATAATACCGGGGAGTTTTTCCTTTTTGGCTGCGAAGAAAGCTTTGGGTATCTCACCGTAAGCGAAGTCCGTGACAAGGATGCGGTCTCCTCGGCGCTCTGCGCAGTGGAAATGATGAGTTACTATGCATCCAGAGGGATTTCCCTTCAGCAAAGGCTTGATGCCATCTATGATGAGTATGGTTATTATACTGAGACCGTGCTCTCCTTTTCGTACGAGGGCAGTGCCGGAAGAAGAAAAATGGATGCCATCATGGGAGATTTCCGTGCCAAGCGGCCAGGAGATATATTTGCCGGACACACCATCAGCCGGGTCCAGGACTTGCTTGCCCCCAGTCTGGAGGCCGAATTCCCAGCTTCCGATGTCATTATCCTGAGATTCTCCAGTGGAGAGAAACTAGTGGTCCGTCCCAGTGGAACGGAACCAAAAATAAAGTATTATCTGTTCTTCAAGGCAATTGATGAAGATCGGGAAACCTTCCAGGCTCATTTGCCAGAAAAGATCGCCCAGTTCAAAGCTGCCCTGTAGCCGCTTATGGAGTATATGCATGCTTAAATCCTGTTTCATTTTACGTAATGTCCATGGATCAACCCTGTATCTGACACCCTTCCAAATAGCGGCCGGTTCCGGTTCCTGGGATCCCGATGAGGAAATCCGCTGGTACAGCTGTTCTTCGCTATCCGCCCACGAGAAAGACAGCGCATTGCTCACCTTGTACTCGCAAATCGACCGGGGGGTTGACCGGTGGATACAGGATAAGCGCTATATTCCCCGGTTGTTGCTGGGGGCGATAGCCTTCCTGGTCACCTATTTCTTTTTCTCTTTGGCCGTCCGGGATCCAATACCGATGGTGGATGAGCTGATTCTGGCGTCTCTGGCCTCATTCCTGGTGGCCATGTATCTTATCCGGCGGGATAAAAAAAGCGCCTTGGCTATGAAACGCCGGATGGAGTTGAAGCAGAATGCCTCCCGGGGTTCGTTTGAACTGCTTGATGGCCTTGCCTGTTACGAAGAATACCTGGTGGATTGCGCTGCGCTTGATCCTATCGACCTTGCCGACCGGCTGGCGAAAACCGGTGGACAGGAACTCCCCCGGCTGGAAATACCTACCCAGAACAAAGGCCCCTGGCAAGCCGATTTGGCTCTTCTTCTGCTGGACCATGTCAAACTCAACGAGCCCCATCTTCAGAAACGGCTGCGGCAAGTGTTGGATGTCCAGGACAACAAGACCGGCGATGAAGCCCTGTCTGCCCGTTTGCTCAGTCTGGCGATGAATGGTTCGCTTGATTTGTCCATGCTTGCCCTGCTGGTTCGTATTTCGAAGTAACCGCCATTTTTCTGCGGTGTCTTGGGCATGGACACCGCCAATGAGATTCCTGCCTTGCCATCCGGTTTGCCCCGCACACTTGTTGTGCTGACCTGTATGCCTGTGTTTGGCACAGTGATTCTGCTGGCCACGGTCTATATGGGATGGCCAATCCTTCGGAATCTTTGGCCGATGGTGGGGATGGGTTTCCTCGTGTTGTCTTTTCTTGTCACGGTTTCCTATTTCCATCAGGAAAAAGTCTGCCGATCGGTCATGCTGCTGGTTGTGGTATGGATGTTCTGTGGCTTCCAGGGTTCCGCGATTATCCATGGCAATGATCTGTTCTTTGGTTTGGAACAAACCCATATCATCCGCATCAAAGGAAGGCTTTACCTTGACTCCCTGGTGGGTTCCAATGGTAATCAGATTCTCCATGTGGTTTTGGAGCGATGTGAGGGCAAAAATGGTTTTCAGGCCGATAGCCGGGGTACCTTGTTGGCGGTGGGAGGGTATCGGGGCTTGATTATGGCTGGAACTCCGGTTGAGCTTGAAGGCTCGTTGGGAACTCTGGAAGACGGAACAGTGATGTTTTCAACCAGATCCATCACGCTGTCTGAGCCTCGGGAATCCTGGAAAACCCATATACGTGGATTGCGGGCCCAGATAATGCAGAGACTTCTGGAAATCCTGGGGAGGGTGGGGTCTGGACCCGGTGAACTGTTCAGCTTGTTGCTGCTCGGCCGCTGTGATGATCCTGCATCCTCTCTTAAGCAGCTGGGAGTGGAAAGTGGTTGTGCCCATGTGCTGGCGTTGTCCGGCATGCATCTGCAGTTTTTCTCTTCCCTGTCGTTTTTCATATTCTCAAGGATTTTCGGAAAAAGATGGGGACGGCGGCTTTCTCTGGTTGTGCTTGGAGGGTTTGTTTTTATCACCGGACCGATTCCCTCGCTTATACGCTCGGCTTGTATGCAGGTGTTCTCTCTGGACTGGAAAATAAAGATATCTCCGCGGGAAGCCCTGGTGCTGGCCTGTATGGCGCAGATGTTTTTCTTCCCCCGTACCGTCGCGACAGTGGGTTGTCTGTTGTCCTATTGTGCTTTGGCTGGGTTATTGCTTTTCAATGCTGCGTTCTCGAGGGTGATGGGCAAGGCCATGCCAATGTTCATTGCCAGGCTGATCTCCACCACCGTAACGGCTTTGGCCTTTTCAGGACCAGTATCGATGGTGGTATTCGGATTGTGGTATCCCATTGGGTTGGTGGTTTCTCCTATTGCTGGTTTCCTGGCCACGTGCGCTATGGCGCTGGCTTTGCTATGGATCGTTTTTCCGCTCGGGATTGTCCGATCGGCTTCGGTCTGGCTGTACCGTTTATTCACAGCTATCCTGACCTGGGGCAGCCATTGGTCACAAGCCCATCTGGAAATGGGGTCGCCAGGAACAATGTTGCTGGCTGGCCTGGTTCTGTTGACTGTGGGGCTGGTTCTTAGGTATGCTGGCCAAAGAAAACGAATGAGGAGCATTGAACACCATGAGATGGGACTTTCCCTACGATTCCCCACATGCGATCATCGCATTGCTTGATCAGATGGGATTGTCCATGTCCAAGCGGTTTGGCCAGAATTTCCTGCTGTCAAAGGCGGTACGGGAGCGGATTGTCGCCTCGCTAGGCCAGATAGAGGGCAAACAGGTCTGGGAGATTGGGCCGGGTATCGGAGCTCTCACCGCGCCTTTACTGGATGCGGGGGCCTGGGTGACAGCCTTTGAGATCGACCATGGTTTCTGCCGCATACTGCGTGACCAGGCGTTTACCGGTGAGAACCGGTTTGCATTGGTGGAAGGCGATGTCCTGAAAACCTGGGAGGGAATATTCGCTTTCCAGGGTATTCCTGACAGGATATGCGGGAATCTTCCCTACAATATCGGATCGGTATGTATCGCGCGGTTGATTGAGGAGCAATGCCTGCCAGAACGCATGGTCTTCACGCTTCAGAAAGAGGTGGCCGAACGCCTGTGCGCCACAGTGGCTGATAAAGCATGGTCTGCTTTCACCATCCTTGCCCGGATCGACTATGATATCGAGCCTCTTTTTTCCATTAAGAGCGGGGCTTTCTATCCTTCACCCAATGTGACTTCCAGTGTGATCGGCATGACCCGCCGCGTCCAACCGCTGGTGACGGTTGCCCAACGCAAAGAATTCCTCGAGGTAGTGGATGATTTGTTCACGCAGCGCCGCAAGACAGTGAAAAACAATCTGCTTAATGGGGAATCGGGTCGTAGATCTCCCAGGGAACATATTCTAGCCGCGCTGGCTGACAGCGGTATTTCTCCCGATGAGCGCGCTGAACGTCTTGATATCGACCAGATACTGGATCTGTGCGGACATCTCCATATGCAATACGGAAGCAGCGCATTGCTCTGACTGGCCTTATAATTTCCAGGCATCCACCCAGGTTCCCCGTTTGAAGCGGATCAAGCTGAGGATTCCCCGAATTATCAGATCACTCATCATGCAAAGCCAGGCGGCTTCGAGGCCCATCCCGGCCACGCGGACCAGTAGGGTAGCCGGAAGCAGCCGTACCACCCACATACCGAACAAAGCGATGTAGAAAGGCCATTTCGTATCGCCAGCACCTCTCAGTATGCCTGATATCACAATACTTGCCGCGAAAAAGGGTTCTGCGAAGGCTTCAATGCGGAGGATTTTCGAACCCAGAAGGACTACCTGTGGATCTGCGGTGAAAAATCCCATGAGCTGACGTGAGAATATGTACATCATCACTCCCGTGGTCGACATGAGGAGAATGCCATAGACCAGACAGCGGTTGGCGTAGCGGGAGGCGAGCTCTTTTCTCTGGGCTCCCAAAGACTGGGCGACCAAGGTTGTCGCTGCGATGGAAAATCCATTGACAGGCAGATAGGTGATGGATTCAGCCGTGTTCGCCAACTGGTGGGCGGCGAGGGCGGAAGTTCCTATGTGGGTGATCAGAATGGTCAACGCAATCTGGCCAAATGAAAGGGTTGCCCGCTCAAGAGCCAGGGGAGTGCCAATACGCGCCACCTTGCGGATGATCTGGGAATCCAGGCGCCAAGGAGCTCGCAGGTTGATTCTCAAGGGTGATTTCTTCAGTGAGACAACCCATATCAGTATGCTGGCGGAGACTGCGGTTGAGAGCGCGGTGGAGAGCGCCGCCCCGGTGACTCCCAGGCCAGCGCCAATCATAGTAAAAGTCTTTCCCATGAACACCATCTCCCGGGTGGGGAATATGAGCAGGAAATTTCCACAGATGTTTACCAATGTTGAGATGATATTGGCCATGAGCGGTGATTTGGTATCGCCCGAGGTACGCAGCATATTGGCCAGATATATGAAGATGATGGTGAACGGATAAGCCAGCGCGATGTAATGCATATAGCTTGTCGATCCCGGGATGACTGCGGCTTCGACTCCGATCCAATATGGAAGGAACCGGGCTACCTGGAGCATACCCACGGTGACCACCAACGAGCAGACTATCATGGAGATATAAGCTTGGCGGACTGTGTCACGGACTCTTTCCGGTTCCTGGGCTCCCATCTGTCTGGCTACCAGAACGGAAAAAGCCGCACCATAGGCATACATCACTCCATTGACCAGCCAGATGGTTGAGGTATTCACGGCTATCGCCGCGGTAGCCACCGCACCGAGAGAACCGACCATTGCAGTATCGATATACTGGGCCATCGTCTGGAATATCTGGTCGAGGATAACCGGCCAAGCCAGTTTCCAGATGATGGTTCCGGGAGATTTTCCGGCTTCTATCAACAATCCGGTCATGGCGATACAACAAGGGGTTCACGGATAAGGGTGATAAGCTGCTGCCCTGTGATGGGCTTGGAGAAATAGAAACCTTGCACCCGGTCCGCTCCAGCCTGGCTTACCGCTTGGAGTTGGCTTTCAGTCTCCACTCCTTCCGCTACTATTTTTTTCCCCAGACGGCGCAGCATGATGACGATCGATTCAAGAAGATCATAATGGGTATCGCAATTGGCTATGATGCTTCGATCCAGTTTTACCGTGGAGAAGGGGAGATTGATCAGATATTCGATACTTGAATAACCCCGGCCATAATCATCCATCGAAAAAGTCACTCCCTGTTTTGAAAGCGTTTGCATCACCTGCTTGACCCGGGTGAAAGACTCTACCAGCATGGATTCAGTTAGCTCGAATTTGATTCTCAGCGGGCTTACCCCATTTGATTTGATAATCTGAAGGATACTCAGCTCCATTCTCGGTTGAAGGAAATGGACTGCCGAAAGATTGATGCAGATTCTCTTCAGATCCCCTTTCTCGTTGCCAATCTGTTTCCAGAGCTCGCAAACCCGCTGGATAATAAGGTAGGTCAGTTCCACAATCATGCCAGTTTCTTCGGCTATCGGTATGAATTCGTTAGGCATGATCAACCCGAGAATCCCATCATCCAGCCTGATCAAAGCTTCAGCAGAGTATATCTTACTGGAACTGATTTCGTAAATAGGCTGGTATTGCAGGATGAAATGATTCTGATCTACCGCGCGTTTGATCGCCTGAATGATCTCCTGTTTCCTCTGATGCTTGTCCATCAAGCCTTGATCATAGATAACCGCATCACTGGTCCGTTGAATTTTTGCCTCAGAAAGAGCGATATCCAGGGCATTCACCAATTCTCCTGCAGTTTTCGCCTGGGAGGGAAAGGTCACCAGGCCAAGTCTGGTGGTTATGCTGGCATTCGTTTTTCCAATAGTCCAAGAGGTTGAGAACCGTTCCTGGATTGTCCGGGTGATGGTCAGGGCTTTATCGATATCCGCTTCTCCCATAACCATGGCGAACTGATCCCCACCATAACGGAATACCCGATGGCCGGGTGAGATGGTCACAAAGAACTCCCCCAGGGATTGCAGCAGCCGGTCTCCATTGATCTGTCCGAATTTCTGATTGAAGTATTTGAAATTCTGGATATTGGCTACCAGGACGCATCCTTTTTCCTGATGGGATAACAACCGTTCCATATGGTTGAGGAAGGCGGTGCGGTTTTCCAGACCGGTCAGCAGGTCATAGGAAAGCTGTCGGTACTGTATCAGCAGGTAGGTGGTGATGATGGTTAGGCAAATGGCTAGATTGACTGGTAAATGGCTGTGGGTGAGGAAGAACAACAGTCCTGATACCGCACATATGATGGGATGGCTTAGAAAGGTCTGCTTTTCATGTGCCTTGATATTGATCAAAGAGAAAAACAGCCAAAGAAAAACAGTCAGAAGAAGCAGGATATGATAAAAGGAATTGAGCATGCGGAATATGATACGCGGGCAATCCCCCAGCAGGGTATCACAGAGGGTGCTCCCAAGACCGCACACGATAGTGCATAGGCAAACCACCACAATCTGCCTGAAGAATCTGTCTCTGAAAGTCTCCACTGCGGGTCGGTTGCGGTACACGTCAACCAGAAGCAGGAACACAACCAACAGAGCGATGATGTCGCCATCGACAGGTAGTATCACAATTGAAACCCATCCATCACATGCATGATTGTCCATTGTATGTGAGTATGTTTAAAAAAACAATAAAAAAGCGCATCCAAATGGCCTGCGCTTGTGTTCATCAACAAAATTCTACTTATTTGGCAGCTTGTGCCAGGGTTATGGCGGCTGTGACCACAATATCCTCCACACTGCAACCTCTGGATAGGTCACTTACTGGACGGGCGAACCCCTGAAGGATAGGTCCATAGGCTTGAGCCCCAGCCAGACGCTGTACCAGTTTGTATCCGATATTACCCGCCTGGAGGTCAGGGAATACCAACACGTTGGCTTTTCCCGCCACGGTGGAACCGGGAGCCTTGCTCTTGGCGACCGAAGGAATAATGGCCGCATCCAATTGTAGTTCTCCATCGGCTTTGAGATCAGGACGTTTTTCCTGAAGAAGCTTCAAGGCGGTGGTCACCTTATCCACCAAGGGTCCTTTCGCCGATCCTTTGGAGGAATAGGAGAGGAAGGCGATGACCGGTTGCGCACCCAGATATATCTGGCAGGATTCGGCGGCTTCCTCGGCAATCTCAGCCAACTGTTCAGCCGTGGGTTCGGGAATGGTGGCGCAATCAGAGAAAATGAAACTGCCATCCACCCCGAGCGAGGTCTTATCGGTTGCCATGACGAAGCATGAAGAGGCGCTCTTGATGCCCGGTTTGGTCTTGATGATATGGAAAGAAGCCAACAGCACATTGCCGGTGGTGTTTTCCGCTCCAGCTACCATGGCGTTGGCCGCCTGTTTACGCACCATCATGGCTCCCCAGCGTAGAGGACTGATGATACCTTCGTATGCTTCCTCTAAAGTCATTCCCTTGTGTTTGCGCAATTCATAATACTCATTGGCGTATTCCTGACGCAGCGCTGAGGCCTGTGGATCGGTGACCACTATGCCATCCAGACAGATCCCCTGCTGTTTGGCCACGGCGGCAACTTCATCCTTTATCCCCAGCAAGGTGACACTGGAGGCGATTTTCTGATCGATGATCGCCCGTGCGGCGGCGACGGTCCTGGGTTCGGTTCCTTCGGGAAGCACCAAGGCTTTCTGCAAAGCAACCGCCTTTGCTTTCATTTTTTCGGCGAATGTCATATACAACTCCCTTATTCCGGTACGATATGTATGCTACGCCATAAGAATACCACAATCTGGCTACTGAGAGAATACCCATGGAGCCCCATAGTTTCTTGAATGAGATCGGCGCATATGGTATAGTCGCCAAAGATATGATCAGAACGGTTGTTTTCACTTCATTGATACCTTTTGCCCTAGTGGGAACAGTGTTCGGACCTCTTTCAAGCGACATCATCCATACCACTGGGATGACGTTCGCGGATATCGGTGGATTGATCTCGATATCCCAGACAGGTGTTTTCCTGGCATTTCTCATACAACCCGCGCTCTTCAAGCGCTTCAGAGCCTTCACAGTATTGCGTCTCAGCCTATTGTTGTACACGCTGGGACTGGTCGCTGTGGGACTTTCACGCGACCGCATCTTGCTGACCGCTTCCTATACCTATCTTTCATTCGCCTCCTATCTGTATTCCAATTCCTCTTTTATCGCCCTTAACGAGACATTTCCGGGGAAACGTTCCATATACATTCCACTGACCCATCTGATCTACAGTGTGGCGGCCATAGGAGCCGGGTATACTCTGATCTGGTTCAAAGGACCCCGATGGTACAACGCCTACCTGACGGCCGCTGTCTGTTTCGCTATCATGTTCCTGCTTGCGTTTGTAAAGGATACCACCGCGCTGAACCAGGATGATGGTCCAAAGAGTGTCAGGACACCGCCTCCGGGTTCGAATCGACTGCTCAGGCGTCCAGAATTCATAACACTGTGCCTATTCATGATGGTGTATCTGGCTTCGGAAGGAGCCGCTGGCACTTTTGCTCCGATGTTTGTTGATATCACCTTGCAAAGCGATGCTGCGACCATATCGGCGGCAGTGATGCTTTTCTGGATTGGCATGACTATCACTAGGTTTCTGGTGGTTCCCGTTTTGAAAAGAAGGAAATCCAACCCCGTACTGCTTCTGATGTGGATGCTTGCGGTATGTCTCGTGGCCACTTTAGTGTTCGCGACCGCCCAGACACCCCATTGGGGTGCTCTATTGATGCTCTTTCTGGGTTTCGCGCTCGGCCCGATGAATCCTCTGCTACAGGTGGTGATCGCCAATTGGTATGCTGATAGACTGGCTTTTATCTCGAATATGAATATGATGTGTTCGGTTGTGGGCCGAATGCTGTTCCCCATAGCCATGACCGCGGTTGCCAATCAGTCCTCATTGCGATGGAGCATGCTTCTCATGGCCGGCAATCTGTTATTGGCATTGCTGCTGCTTTTAGGGACATTGTGGTTGCGAAAGCGGTTGGAATCCCACAATAGGTGACAGTTGAGTCAATTCATGGATTCATGCTAGGATAACCGTATGAATATCGGAATCTATGGTCTGGGACGATTCGGTGCCTTCTGGGCTTCTGCCTTGGCAAAAAAACTACCTGTCGCCGGATACAACCGCTCGCCTTTGTCGGAGCCTCCCCAAGGAGTGCGCCTCGTACCCTTGGATGAGTTGCTGTGTTGCGATGCCATCATTCTGTGTGTCGCCATATCCGCCTTCCGCCAGGTGGTTGAATCCATCGCGCCCCATCTGCGTCCAGGAACCCTTGTGATGGATACTTGTTCGGTGAAAACCTATCCGGCTGCTATTATGGAGCGGTTTTTACCTCCATCAGTCAAGATTGTCGCGACCCACCCGATGTTTGGTCCGGATTCTGGAAAAAACGGGGTGGCTGGGTTGCCACTGGTGTTCTCTCCGATCCGTTGCGATGCTTTGACCAGCGATAGGTGGCGACAGTTGTTCGCCGATATGGGATTGCATGTCATCGATATGGGGTGTGACCAGCATGACCGGGAGGCGGCGTATTCACAAGGAGTCACGCACTTTGTAGGCCGGGTACTGGATGAACTGCATCTTGAACCTACCGAGCTGGCTACGCTGGGATACCAGCGTCTGATGTCTATTGTGGAACAGACCTGCAATGACCCGATGCAATTGTTCTATGATCTACAGCGGTACAATCCCTATGCCCACGCCATGCATGGCAAGTTGAAGCACGCGCTTGATTCGGTTCTCAGTGTACTTGAGGCTCAGGATATCGTGGAACAGGAGAGAAAATGAACGTTTCCGTCTATACGTTGGGCTGTAAGCTGAATCAGTGTGAAAGCGAAGCGATTGCCGATGCCTTCAGCAAACAAGGTTTCAATCTGGTGGACAGCGGGACTCCGGCGGAGCTCTATATTGTCAATACCTGTACCGTTACCAGCAAGGCTGAGCAGAAAGCCCGCCGCATGATACGCAAATACGCCACAGAGGGGCAAGAACCGGTAGTGGTGGTCACCGGCTGCTATGCCCAGATGGAACAGAGCGAAATCGAGCGTCTGCATGAAAGGGTGGTAGTGGTTTCCCTGGACAATAAATCAGCCTTGCTTCACTTTCCCACGTATCTGGCCCAGCGGATGCTTGCGGGGTTTTCCGTGCTGGATGCCGCCCGGGAATTCGCCGATGGGTTCAAGAAAACATTGGATTCCCATACGGTGGCATCGCCATTCGATTATGATGCGGCTACTTTTTCCCACCATTGCCGGGCATTTCTGAAAATCCAGGATGGATGTGACAATGCCTGCGCCTACTGCCGGGTGACGCTTGCCAGAGGCGATGCGGTCAGCTTGGATCGGGATGAAGCCATACGCCGCTCCTTGGTGCTTGAACAGGAAGGCTTCACTGAGATTGTACTTGCTGGAGTGAATATCAATGCCTATCGGAGCCATGGCGAAGGCCTAGAAGGCTTGCTCAGGGAATTGTTGGCGACTCTGGGGCCTGATATGCGTATCCGGCTTTCATCCATGGAACCCGACCGGTTGGATGACAAACTGATCGCCTTGTTCGCTGATCGCCGTATACAACCCCACTTCCATATCCCCGTGCAATCAGGATCGGATGTCGTGCTCAAACGGGTTGACCGGCATTACAATGTCCAAAGCCTGGTGGATCTGGTGGCAAGATTGCGCGTGGTGAAAGACGATCCTTTCATCGCGGCCGATGTGATCACCGGGCTGCCTTCCGAGACCGATGGAGAGTTTGAGAAAACCGTACGTTTCCTCAAGGAGCAGGATTTTTCCCAATTGCACGTTTTCCCTTACTCCCCACGTCCTAAAACCGCTTTATACGACGCCAAAGACCGGATAACGGAAAGCCTGCGGGACAAACGCGCTCAAGTACTGGGGAATCTTTCCGCCATACAGCTGCGAAAATATATGGACCGCCAGGTGGGCAAACACCTGGAAGCGGTTCTAGAGGAGCATATAGACGGTGTGTGGTGGGCTCTTACGGGGAACTATCTCAAGATACGGGTCCTGGATGTCCCTTCTGGTATGGAACCTGGGCAACGGCTGGAGGTTATCCTTGAACGGGATATGAAAGCACCAGCCTTTCCCGTTGCCCGCTATGAAAAAAAGGGTATCGGTCAGACCCCGGAATAAGCCGCGAATCCGCCATCCACAGGGATGACCACGCCGGTCACGAATCCCGAAGCTTCAGAATCGATCAGGTACATTACAGTTCCCAACAGTTCCGCCGGATCACCGAACCTTCCCATAGGTGTGTTGTTGATGATTTTATGCGATCTGGCCGACAGGTTTCCCTGGGCATCGAAAAGCAGGGTCCGGTTCTGATCGGTGGCGAAAAAACCCGGAGCCAATGCATTCACACGGATCCCCACGTGGGAATAGTGCACTGCCAGCCATTGGGTAAGATTGTTCACGGCTGCTTTGGCTCCACTATAGGCCAGGACCTTGGTCAAAGGCCGGTAGGAAGCCATCGACGATACATTGAGAATGCAGCAGCCTTTTCTGCCTGCCATGTCACGGGCGAAAACCTGGGTTGGCAATAAAGTGCCCATATAGTTAAGACGGAAAACCGCTTCGATGTCCTCTTCCAACAGACTGGCGAAAGTCTTGGCATCTGAATCAAGGTCCTCCATCTCAAGGAATTCCTTGGCGGTATTGGCCCGATCGTTGTTTCCACCGGCACCGTTGATCAGAATATCGCAGGGGCCAAGCTCCTCAATGATCTGCTGTCGGACCTCTTTCAGCCGTTTTGTATCCAGTACATCGGTTTGATAGGGTTTGGCGATTCCTCCCAGGGCTTGGATCTCCTTGGCGATCTTGATGATTTTATCTTCGCTTCGGTTCAGCAAGGCGACTTTACCGCCTTCAGCGGCGATATGCCTGGCGAATTCGCTACACAGAACACCACCAGCCCCAGTGATGACAATGACTTTTCCCTGGATATTCCTGTTCATGTTTCCCTCCCGGTAATAAAAACCTGATGAGCCATCATACCAGATAATCATGAAAAACAAAACCTTGTTCCACTCGGTTGTTCCTGTGTTGTTCCATATGGTGGACCGCGGATCACCCGTGAAATTTCTGGAATCACTACGGGAATCTTGCATTTTAATAAGAACAAATATATGATTTTATGTACAAGAGGAGATGCTATGGAAAACAATATTGGAAACGATAGTGTCCGACAGGAAGTTTCCCAATCTTCCACGGAACGTGTAAATACCATCCAGATTGAACGACGCTTCGAGTTGGAGAAGGATATCATGACCGCCATCACCTCTGGCAACCGCTTGAAAATGCAAGAATTGTTGGAAATCAGACGGCAGATCTGCCCAGACAATCAGTGCTGTGAGAACCGGGCCGCCAGCGATGTGCTGCGTGGATGCAAGAACAATCTGGTGTCTTTCAACACCGTATGTCGGATCGCCGCCAGGCAAGGCGGTCTGCAGCCGCTTTATCTATATAATATCTATAATAAATATGCGCTGATTATTGAGAAAGCCACTTCAGTACAGTACTTGAATGAGGATCTGTATGCCCAGATGAGTCTGGAATATATTGATTCCGTGATGGCTTTCTCGGTTTCCAGCTATAGTCCGGTAATCCAGAAGATCGTCACCTATCTCACCTGCCATCTCGATGAGGATGTCACCGTGGTGGACTTATCCAAAATCCATCGCATGCATGTCTCCCACATATCAAGGAAGTTCAAGCAGGAAACTGGCATGTCCATTCCAGAATATGTCAACCAACAGCGTATCGGGCTGGGGAAACTGTACTTTGAAACGGGGAACTGCAGTATTACCGAAGTATCCGGAATGCTAGGCTACCATGACAGCAATTATTTTGGCAAGATCTTCAAGAAAGTGACTGGGGACACTCCCTCGCAATATCTCAGGAAAATCAACAGCCGCCAGGATGTGAGATGATCATGCCAGATCAGCAGGTTTTTTGCACTCATCGGGTAGGACCCGTTTTCTGATCTCACGGAGCACGATCTTTGGTTCTTCCATCTGCACGAGAGTGTTGGGAGGGATGCTGTCTTTGATCCATGCGTTCGAGCCTATTATAGTGTTCTCTCCGATGGTGATATCTCCCAGAAGGGTGGCGTTGGCATAGATGGTCACCCGATCTCCAAGGGTAGGATGCCGTTTGGCTCCCCTGATCAAAGCGCCACAGGCATCTTTGGGAAAACTAAGCGCACCCAAGGTCACTCCTTGGTATATCTTCACATTGTCACCGATGACCGAAGTCTCTCCGATGACCACACCGGTTCCATGATCGATGAACAATCCCCGTCCGATAGCCGCTCCCGGGTGGATATCGATACCAGTAGTCCTATGGATGGTCTCGCTGATCATGCGGGGAATCAGCGGAGCCTTGATGGAATAGAGGAAATGGGCGATCCTGTGGATGGTAAGCGCTTTGACGCCTGGATAGGATATGATGGTCTCTCTGATCGATGTAGCGGCTGGATCTCCAGCGAAAGCGCTTTTAGCATCTTCTTTCATCATCATCCGCAGTTGGGGAAGCTCATCCAGAAGTCTGCATACCGCCTCATGCGCCACCTCACGGTATGGTTCGGAAACCCCATCGGGTAATTCCTGTGGATTCTCCTGATACCAGCCCAGAAAAAGCTGTTGTTCCAGTCGGGTGGCGATCCGGCGCATGATGCAGGTGACCACTTCGCGCATGTTCTGGGCGCTCAGGGTTTCCTGACCGCTTCTACCTGGGAAGAACAATTCCATGAAATCCTCGACAATGCTTTCGATTTCCGTTATCGAGGGAATCGCCCGGAAGCTGATGAAATTCGATTGACCCATACGATCGAAACTCTGCATGTAGCGGTCTATATAGGCCTCGACGGGAAATGTAGCATCAATCATGGCTATTGGTCCTTTTTTTCCTGCGGATATGGCACCAACATACACTACCTGTTGATTTTGGACAAGGATGCAACCATGTCTGGATACCAGATGGACGGCAACATCGCATCTGGCTGCCACACCAGGAAACGCTTGGATGGAAGTACTTGAAGAGAGTTCTGCCTTTCCGTATAGTAGACAGGCACGGATATATGGGTACGGTAACGATGGGGGCGGCACAATGTTGCAGAAAATACGTCAGCAGTGGAAAGATGTGGTCGGGCAGGAATTGATCTCCTATGCTACCGGGATGCTGGGAAGCGGGAGCGGGGTGGAAGACCTCCCGCTGGTTGTGCAGACTCCCCCCAAACCCGGGATGGGAGATCTTGCATTCCCCTTGTTTCCCTATGCGAAAATACTGCATATGGCACCGGACAGACTGGCTGGGACCTTGAAAACCCGTTTGGAAAGCCGTACGGATCTTCCTAAAGGCACTATGTTGACGGCCGGCCCATACCTGAATATCAAAGCGGATATCTCCTCGTTGGCGACGGATCTCTACCAGGCGATTGTTGAGCAGAGCTCCTCCTATGGGAAAAACACCACGCTCGCTTCCAAACGGGTGATGGTCGAGTTCTCCTGTCCGAATACCAACAAACCGCTACATCTCGGGCATCTACGCAACGACTCGATCGGTGAAAGCCTGGCTGCGATCCTCAAAGCCAATGGGGCCACGGTACGTAAGGTCAATCTCATCAACAACCGCGGTGTGCATATCTGCAAGTCGATGCTGGCGTATCAAAAGTTCGGCAATGGTGAGACTCCAGAAAGTTCCGGCATGAAAAGCGACCATCTGGTGGGCAAATACTATGTAAGATTCGCCCAATGGGAAAAAGAGGATCCTACCGCTTTGCAGCAAGCCCAGGATATGCTGAAAAAGTGGGAGGATGGCGATCCTGAGGTTATGGCTCTCTGGCGGCTCATGAACAAATGGACTATTGATGGTGTCGAGCAGACGTATCGTGATACCTGTGTCTCTTTCGACCAGTATTATTTTGAAAGTGAAACCTATAGGCTGGGCAAGGACAATGTACTGAAAGGTCTTGAGAAGGGCGTGTTCTACCGGGAGGAGGATGGTTCGGTCTGGATTGACCTGGCGGAGATCGGTCTTGACAAGAAGGTCCTGCTGCGCAAGGACGGTACCTCACTGTATCTCACCCAGGACATCGGCACAGCCATATCCAGACATGCGGATTGGCCATTCGACTCGTTGATCTATGTGGTTGGCAGTGAGCAGATCTATCATTTCAAAGTATTGTTCCATGTGCTTGGAAAACTGGGATACACCTGGGCCAATGAACTCCACCATCTTTCCTATGGTATGGTGAATCTTCCAGAAGGGAAGATGAAATCCCGCGAGGGAACCGTGGTCGATGCGGACGATCTGGTCGCGCAGCTGACTTCGCTTGCCGCTGGAGAGATCATTGCCAAGGAACGCGAGAACGATGTGGGGGATATTGAGGCCACCAGCCGGGCCATCGCTTTGGGTGCGCTGAATTATTTCCTACTACAGACCAGTCCCACCAAGGATATGGTTTTCAATCCAGCTGAATCCCTCTCCTTTTCGGGTAATACCGGCCCGTATCTACAGTATATGGGTGCCCGTATCTGTAGCATGCTGCGAAAGTTCGAGACCATGGATCCGGCATATGGATCGGTTGTGTTCGATGGCACGCGATTGGTGCTTGAGGATGAGCGGGAGCTGGTCAAACTGCTGGCGAAATATGGTGAGGCCGTCGAGGAAGCCGGACGGAATCTGGATCCTTCAGTGATCACCGCCTATCTGTATGAGCTTTCCCGTCTTTTCTCGCATTATTACCATGACAACCAGATCCTGAAAGCCGGGTCGCCTGAAATGGTGAAAGCCCGGGTAGGATTGTCGTCAATGGTGTTGAGGGTGCTGAAGAATGCCTATGCACTGGTGGGAATACCTTTCCTGGAGACCATGTAAAGTAATTGGCGGTTGATTTGATTGACGATGATTGAATAGAGTATTGCCAATCTTTGGTGGTTATGGTATAAGATAGCCTGCATATTTTAGATAAGGATGTGGAAAACATGTACGCACTGGTAGAAATTCTTGGTAAGCAGTACAAAGCGCAGGAAGGCGCTACGCTGAAAGTCGACAAGATTGACATGGAAGCCGGCAAAGAGCTGGAATTCGATACGGTTGTCGCAATTGCCGATGGAGAGAATTCTGTATTCGGCAAGCCCTTTGTTGAAGGGGCTAAGGTTGTCGCTACTTTGGGCGAAATCGTCAAAGGCGACAAGATCAAAGTATTCAAGTTCCACCGGAGAAAGGGATATCGCAGGACCCAGGGTCATCGCGAGAAGTATTCTCTTATCACAGTGAAAGAGATTAAGGCTTAAGGAGATACTGGAATGGCTCATAAGAAAGGTGGCGGTAGCCAGAAGAACGGGCGGGACTCTAATTCCCAGCGATTGGGAGTCAAGAGATTCGGCGGCCAGCAGGTAAAAGCTGGAGAGATCATTGTACGGCAGCATGGAACAAAGTTCCATCCTGGTGAGAACGTTGGTTGTGGAAGAGATTTCACCCTGTTCGCCAAAGCCGCTGGACAAGTGGATTTCCACACACGCAATAATCGCAGTTACGTTCGCATAATCACCGGCTGAGGATTGACACCTTGCCGGCCAATGCGCCAGAGTTGATACATGTTTGGATTTTCAGATGAGACTTATATAGACGTTGCCTCCGGAAACGGGGGCAACGGTTGTGTTTCTTTCCGCCGTGAGAAATTTATCCCCAAGGGTGGACCCGACGGGGGGGACGGCGGTCGTGGTGGCGATCTCGTGTTTGTGGTGAGAAACAACCTCAGAACACTTGGACACCTGAAAATGGTCCGGAATTTCCGGGCTGACAATGGACAGCATGGTTCGGGATCGAGATGTTACGGACGCGATGGTGTCGACATGGAGATTCCTGTTCCGCCTGGAACGGTGATAAAAGATGCCCAGACTGGCGAGATCATCAAAGATCTCACCGGCGAAGAGCGTTGGGTATTCCTCAAGGGCGGCCGTGGTGGCCAGGGCAACTGGCATTTCCGTACAGCGACAAAACAAGCGCCCCGTTTCGCACAACCCGGAGAAAGAGGGGTTGAGTTGCGTGTCGGGGTGGAACTGCTGGTTATCGCGGATATCGGGTTCGTTGGTTTTCCAAATGCAGGGAAATCCTCCTTGCTCAATCAGCTTACCAATGCCCGCACAAAAGTAGCCGGGTATCCGTTCACTACGAAAATTCCACAACTGGGGATGTTCCGCTACGGAGACCACGATATTGTGCTCGCCGATATACCTGGAATCATCGAAGGTGCCAGCCAGGGGGCTGGAATGGGGATCAGATTCCTTAGGCACATCTCACGCACCATAGGTTTGGCTTTTCTCATCGACTTGTCAGACGAAAGGTATATGGACGCCTACAGTGTCCTGTGTGAGGAGTTGCGTTCATATGCTCCCGAACTGCTGGACAAACCTCAGGTGGTCATCGGTACCAAAATCGATGAGGAAGGCACCCATGAACGGCTCGGAGAATTGCGGAACAAGTATCCTGGGTTGAATGTGATCGGTCTTTCTGTTTTCACTGAGGAAGGTCTTGAGGAAGTCAAGCAGGCCTTTATCCACATGGTAAGCAATGCCGAGCGTAAAACCGAGGTACAGACAGGTTTTACCACCATAGTGGACACCGAGGCGGAGTACCGGGAAGAAGTATGAGGACAGCGATTATCGGAGGAACTTTCGATCCCGTGCACAACGGGCATCTGCATCTCCTGCATAATCTCATAGAGAAAACCGATTATCAGCGCATTCTGTTCATACCCGTACACATACCTTCCCATAAAAACTATACCCAACGGGCAACCGATGGTCAGCGGCTGGAGATGCTGGATTTAGCGCTGGCGGCCTATCCATCGGTTTTTCCACAGGATCGTTCTGTGCAGATCATCTGCGATGATTGTGAGATCCGGCGTGAGGGGATATCCTATACCTTTGACACGGTGACCGCTCTTGGTGACAGGTATTCCATCGAGGGAAGGGTAGCCATTGTGATTGGGGATGATCTTCTTGCAGGGCTTCCCACGTGGTATCGGTTCGATGAGCTTAAGACAATGGTGGATTTTGTGGTGTTCCGCCGGAAACCGCAGATGCCTCCCAGATTGCTCCCCCAAGGTGCCTATGGCAGGTTTATCGACAATCCGGTATTGGATGATTCTTCCACTCTGATCAGGAAAATCATCACAACGGGAAAAATGGAGGAATTGACTTCCCTCATACCCCAATCGGTCGTACAATACATCAGGAACCATGGACTTTACACATATTGAAGAAAAGTTGAACTCCACATTATCGGAAAAGCGTATACGCCACTGTTTTTCCACAGCTAGGCAGACTTGTGAGCTTATCAAGCGGTTCCCGTCGGAAGGTATCGGATCTGATGATGGCTATATGGTCGGTCTTTGGCACGATATAGCCCGGGAATGGACGGATGATGCATTGTTCAGCTATTGTCTTTGCCATCATGTAGCGATGGAAAAGGAAGAACTTGCCAACCCCATGCTGCTTCATGGACCGGTGGCCGCCACTTTGATGGAGCAGGAGATTCCCCAATCCCGGCAGATATGGCAGACAGCAGTGCGTTGGCACACGCTTGGGTCACCTGTGATGGGAAAACTTGGAGCTGCCCTTTATGTAGCTGACTACCTGGAACCCTTGCGTACCCATATTACGGATAGGCAACGCCAGGAACTGCTGGACATGCCTTCTTTGGAAGACATGTGTCTTTGCATAGCTGGCAGCCTGTGCAAGCATCTGCTGGATAGCAGGCAGGGAAAGCCAGCCAACAGTACCCTTGAGCTGCAGCGGTTCCTGGTGGAGGGGGGTCGGTTTTGATCCATATGGGACTATCCAGGATAGCGCGTGGATTTCTCATCTGTCTGTTGATGCCGATACTGGTTTCCTGTAGTCTGCGAAAAGAAGAGACTGTGTGGTACGCAGTGGATGCTTCCTATGGTTTCATGATGGCGCTCACTTCCCAAAAGGATAGATTGGTTGTGGTGGCCATCCCCATGGCGATTGTCGATATCTACCGGCAGCGGCTTTCAGCCCAAGGGATTGTCTCGGATAATCTGGGAGCTGTGCAGGATCTGTTTGGCATACGGGCGAACCACTATCTGAAAGGAACAGAGGAAGATTTCCAGGCTGTCGGCATGTTGCTGGATTCCTTCAATAGTCATTTGGACCATGATGCACAGCAATCGGTGGAAATGGAGCGTTTGAACAGCTTGGTTCTCAATGCCGCGGTATTGAGCAAAACCCCGATGCTCGATACACTGGGGAAACTGGCTGGACCTAGGACTGAATCGGCTGATATCGCCTTGGCGTTGAAAAAGTTGGCGCATTCGCAACCTGAGATATGGTATTTTGATATGGGAGTGTTTCTTGATGCTTCACTTCCCAATATTGATTTGAAAAAATGGATAATGGATTGGACGTCCCAGGCCTTGCGTGTGACGTCAGAGTAGGACAGGAGTAGTAAATAGATGATGCAAGAAGATTCGAGGCAGCTGGCGGTACAAGTCGCGCGATTTATCACTGACCATAAGGGAATCGATCCCGTGGTGATCGATGTTTCCGAGACCTGCGGATGGGCTGATTGTTTTATTGTGGCCACGGTGAATAGTCTCGGACACCTCAAGGGCATGACGAAAGAGCTTTGGGGATTCCTTTCCGAGAACGGTCTGGAAGTGAACAACAGGCACAAGGGTGTTACTGGAGATGGGTGGGAGTTGATTGATTGCGGCGGCATCATCATCCATCTGATGAGCGCCGAGCTTCGGGAATTCTATGCGCTGGAGAAACTCTGGCACACGGGAACAAAACTCGATTTCATGGCGATCCTAGAGAAAAACGCCTGATAGGCACCTGGCCTGGATATACATAGACCCCCGATGCACAAGCCTGCCGGGGGTCTTGTTTTGTATGACGGGCATGTCATCATTCTAGGGTGGAATTCCCAAGGGGCGTAGTTGCCGACGAACCCGATAGCGACTTGCAAGCTTCACACCGCGAGGTGTGGGGGAGAAGAAGCAATAGCGAAATC